>QMCD01005845.1_pt1 | contig 11205 bp, 6 predicted proteins | sample 1821841 | NCBI WGS metagenome assembly QMCD01 (sample SAMN01991225, study PRJNA193472) | Termite gut metagenome, whole genome shotgun sequencing project. | isolation source: worker | host: Macrotermes natalensis | reverse complement strand
CCGTTCGTGACTTGCATTCATGGCGTCGCGGATATGGCTCATGCAGAATTCCGCCGTGCCCTGAATGAGCACGAACAACACCGGCGTCACGTAAACGCCGACCATCGTTTCCATCAGCAGGCCGCCGAACACGCAGTTGCCAATCGCGTTACGCGAGTTTCCGCCCGCCCCATCGGCCACGACCAACGGCAACACGCCCAAAATGAACGCGAACGACGTCATAAAAATCGGACGCAAACGCAACTGGCCCGCCTCGTAGGCCGACTGCACCAGCGAAGTGCCGTGCGCGCGTTTTTCCTTCGCAAATTCCGTGATGAGAATGGCGTTTTTCGCGGAAAGACCGACCATGAGCAAAAGCCCGATTTGCGTATACATGTTCATTTCCATGAGACTGCCGCCGAACTTGCCGAACAGGAACACGGCCAGCACGGACCCGGCCACGCCCAGCGGCACGGCCATCATAATGATGAGCGGCGCCGACCAACTTTCATACTGGGCGGCCAAGATCAGGAAGGCGAACATGATGGACAGCGCGAAAATGATCGCCGTCTGATTGCCGACGGCAATTTCTTGATAGGTGATGCCTGTCCAAGCGATACTAAAACCGTCTGGCAGCGTCGAACTGAGGTCCTGCAACTTGGCGATACCGTGGCTTGTGCTCATCAGCGGGGGAACAATGGCCGTCATGCTGGCACTGGGGAACAAGTTGAACCGGGTAATGCTCTGCGGGCCGGAAACTTCCTTGAGCGTAATCAGTGAGTCCAGCGGAACCATGTCGCCGCTGCCGTTTTTCACTTTCAACATCAACACGTCATCGACATTGTCCCGGTATTCGCCTTTCGCCTGAACATTCACGCGAAACGTCCGCCCGAACTTGTTAAAATCGTTGATGTAGGCCGCCCCGAGATTCGATTGCAGTGCGTTGAACACCTCGCTGAGTGACACGCCCATCCGTTTTGCCTTTTCCCGGTCAATGTCCAAATACAGTCGCGGCGAGTTCGGATTGAACGGGGCCATCATGTGAACAATCGGGTTGTAATCGACGGCCTTGTGTTGGAGGTCGGTCAGCACTGCATAGAGGTTGTTCGAGCCGGTGTCGCGTTCGTCCAGCAACTGGGCCGTCACACCGGTAGCCACGCCGAGGCCCATAATCGGCGGCGGCTGAAACAGCATCATGTCCGCTTCGGGAATGGTGGCTTGGAACTCTTTTTGGAGCCTCGCGATAATGGCATCCGGTTTCAAGGCGTCGTCACCCCGTTCCGCCCAGGGCTGTAGACAAATGATACTCATGCCGCGGTTTGAGGCTTGGCCGCCCATGAACGAATAGCCGTTGACGAGCATCGCGCTTTTGACGCCGCCGGAGATAATGTTTCCCTCGTCGTCACGGATCAGCTCTTTCTGTGCCATGACCAATTTTTCCACACGGTCCAGCACGGCGGCGGTTCGCTGCTGCGTGGCCCCTTCCGGCAAAGCCACGTCGCAGAACACCACGCCCTGATCTTCGCTGGGCAAAAAGCCGGACGGCAGAATTTTGACAATCAAGACGAGAGCACCCACCAAACCGAACCAGAGCAGCAGCACGACGGGGGCGACTTTAATGACCATGCGGACATTGCCCAGATAAAACTTGGTAAAGCCGTCGAAGAAATAATTGAACAGCCGGAACACGAAGAACCGTTTGTCTTTGGCCGTCGAGGGGCGCAGCAAAATGGCACACAAGGCCGGGGCCAGCGTGACGCCGCAAATCCCGGAGATGAAAACCGCGCCGGCAATGGTCAACGCGAATTGAGTATACAGCCGACCGACGATTCCTTGCATCATGGCGGTCGGAACAAACACGGCCATCATCACGAGCACGGTCGCAATCACCGGCCCCAGAACCTGCGTCATGGATTTTTTGGCGGCGGCGTGGCCTTCGAGATGCTCTTCATCGATGATTCGTTGCGTATTTTCCACGACCACGATGGCGTCGTCCACGACAATGCCGATCACGAGAATCAGCCCAAAGAGCGTCATCGTGTTGATCGAAAAGCCGAACAAGTACATCAAAAAGAACGTACCGACAATCGAAACGGGAATGGTCAGCGTGGGAATTAGCGCGGCCCGCCAATCTTGGAGGAAAAGATACACCGTGGCCACCACGAACACGACGCAGAGCACGAGCGTTTCGACAAATTCGTAGACCGTGGCGGAAATAAAGTCGGTGGCATTGAAGCTGACGGCGTAGTCAAGACCGCTACGGAGCAGTGTGGGGCGTTGCTCTTCCATCAGGGCAATCGTTTTTTCGGACACGTCGAGGGCGTTGGCCCCGGAACGCTGAGCCACACCGATACCGGTGGCCATCTGACCGTTGTAGCGGCACTCCAGCGTGTACGAAGCGGCCCCGAGTTCGATCAGGGCCACGTCCTTGAGCCGCAAAATGCCGCCGTTGTCGTCAACTCGGATGACCATTTCCTCAAACTGGGTCACGTCTTCCAGTCGGCCCAGCGTCACGATGGCCAAGTTCGTTTCAATGCCTTCGGGAACCGGAGCGAGACCGATTCGACCGGCGGGAACTTGGACGTTCTGCTCGCGAATGGCCGCAAAAACCTCCTGCACGGAAACGCCGCGGGCGGCCATCGTGTCCACGTCAAGCCAAATTCTCATGCTGAAGTCGCGATTATCGAACATCATCACTTGACCGACACCGGGAACACGCGCAATGCGGTCTTTCAGATACAGACCGGCATAGTTGCACAAATACGGGCCGGACTTCGTTGCGGCTGCGGCGGCAGCGGCCTCGGCTTTGGCCAGCGCACCGGAAATACCGCCGCCGTGGGGATTGACTTCAGGCTGCTGCGGTGACGGCGGAGTGGTGGCGTCCTTTTTGTGTCCGCCGGGCAGAACGTGGCTGAGCAGCGTGCCGAAGAAACCTTTTTCTTCCTCCTTTTCTTCGATGGTCGCGTTGCCCAATTTTTCAAACAGACTGAGGAAGCAGACAAAACTGGTGGAGCGTTTTTCGACCTGCACACCGTAGCGTCGCACTTCTTCCGGCAACAATGGCTCGGCAATTTTGACGCGGTTCTGCACGAGCACGCTGGCAATGTCCGGGTCCGTGCCGACTTCAAACGAGATCGTGATGCTCACAAAACCGTCGCTGGTGCAGGACGTGTCCATGTAGATCATGTTGTCCACGCCGTTGATCTGCTGCTCCAGCGGAATGGCCACGGTGTTGGCCACGTCCTCCGCACTGGCCCCGGGATATTGGGCGTTGACGGACACCGTCGGCGGCGTGATGTCGGGAAACTGCTCAATCGCCAACTGCGGAATCGAAACCACTCCGAAGAGCAGAATGACGAGGCAAACCACGGAGGCAAAAATCGGACGGTCTATGAAGAAATGAGAAATCATTTTTGAGGGATCAGGAGTCAGTATTCAGGAGTCGGGAAATGTTAGCGGTCAAGCCAGCCTGACCGCTAAAGTGCTTCTGCCCGCTGTTTTTCAAAATCCGCCAGCGTCACCGGTTCGACGGGCGAGCCGATTCGGGCACGCTGCACGCCTTTGACAACGTAGGTTTCACCCTTTTTCAGGCCGCTGGTCACGATTCGTTTTTGCGTGTCCAACAGCTTGCCCAGCACGATGTCACGGCGTTGAATTACAAACTCCTCGGTCGCGGGAACCGGTGTTTTCGTCACGGGATCGACCACCGGCAGGCCCGTCAACGGGTTTTTCGGCGTGTACATTTCCTTGGCGACGACCAACACATACTTCGTATCCAAGTCGGTCAAAATGGCTTCTTCGTCCACCAAAATCGCATCTTTGACCAAGTCGTGGGGAATTCGCACGCGTGTAATTTGCCCGGCGTAAAGAAGATAATCATCTTGGCCGTCAACGTGCAGCAGCGGGTTGCGAACTTCGCCTCTTAACGTGATTTGGCCGCTCGCCCGGTCAACGCGGTTGTCGGCGGTGGTGACAATACGGCCCGACAGCGGGAAATCCGCCGTGAGCACATCCGAAGTCGTCGTCACCGAAACGTCAATCCGGCCCCAGCCACTATCGTTGCCACTATCGTTTTTGGCCTCCACGGTGGCAGGCGTCTCGGTATCCGCAGCATCCGCCGCTTTGTCGAGGTTTTGCATCGCTTTTTCAAACGCACCGTGATAGCCCATCCGCGTTTTGAGATCGGTGAACTGCCGGTCACTGATTTGAAAATCCACGTACATGGGGTCCATCTGGGCGATGCTGACCAGCGTGGCCGAAGCCGTGTTCGGACTGATGTAATTGCCGACATCCACAAAGTTTTTGGTCATTTTGCCCGGAATGGCCGCGTCAATTTTCGTATAGCCGAGATCGAGTTTCGCCTTTTCGACGGACGTTTCGTCCAATTTACCCGTCGCTTGCGCTTTGGCATAATCCGCAAGCCGCGATTCGTATTCTTCCTTCGGAATCGTCCCATTAGCCACTAGGGTTTCAGCGCGGTGCAAATTCGCCTGAGCCAGCGACAAATTGGCTTTGCTGACTTCGAGTTGCGCTTCGGCGGCGTCGAGGGCCACTTGGTACTGATCCGGTTCGATCAAGGCGAGCTGCTCACCTTTTTTAATAATACCCCCGGACTTAAAATAGAGGGCCTGAAGTTCACCGGCCACGCGAGCGCGAACTTCCACGTCTTTGTACGGCTTCATTTCGCCCGTCACGTACATGTAAAGCTGAACGTCGTCTGTTTGCACGGTGTCAACGATCACTTGGGCTTTTGGGGCCTCAGCACCGCCCATGCCGCCTTGCTGCTGGCCGCAGCCCGACGCCAACATGGTTGCGGCCATAAGTCCAAAAAAGAAAGATATTTTCGTTAAATGCGAAGCTGTCATTGTTATGGGAGTTTCGTGGTATTGCATCGGCAACGGGGCAGGAATTCCTACCCCAAGCATTGCCTATTTTAGCAGCAAAAACCGTTTCGACCAGTACGGGCGTGTCGCTTCAAGAAAGGGGGGCGGCTGATCGCCATGCCTAAATCTACTCAATCCTGATTTTTTTTCTGAAAAACGCGGAAAACTTCTTGAAAGTTGCTGTTATTCCGGCTATTCTGTCTGTGTGTTGGTGGATTGTTCTCACACGTCGTTTGCTCTCTGAGTGTTATGGCCTTAGTCACGATTCGAATTTTGGATGGTCCGGAGCGTGGCAAAACGTTCCGCCAGATGACGACGCCGGTTTCGGTGGGGCGTGAAGAAGGCAACTTCATTCAGCTCAACGACGAGCGGGTAAGTCGCTATCACCTGAAAATCCACGAAAACGAGGGTGTGATTCTGCTGACGGACTTGCAAAGCACGAACGGCACGCGGGTGAACGGCGAGACGATCCATGTTTGGCGGCTCCGGCCGGGCGACGTCATTACCGTGGGCCGCTCCGTGATGGTGTTCGGCTCGACCGAGGAAATTTCCCGGCGGCTGGCGACGCTTGCAGGCTCAGACCGTCATTCCGGCGACGTTCCGATGGGCGTGGACAGCGATGGATTCCGAGTTTTGGGCGGGGTTGAGAACGGCGTGTTGGCGAAACACGCTCGTAAAAAAGGCGCGTTCGACAAAAAATCAGGCCGTCCCGGAGTGGCGGAATTGTCGGCAATCGTTGGTGGCCTGAAGCCGGAAGACTGGGCCTCGCTGCATCTGTTGGCCCCGCCGGAATTGCCCCGAGGACTTTCGCCGCAACAGGCCGCTCTGCTGTCCGAGTTTTTCCAGTACATGCTCTTGCGATTGCGTGCCGTGGTGGACTCCGCTCGTATGGAATCCGCTCGTGTGGAAGCCCGCGTTGCGTCTCAAGCAGCCGACAAGAACGACGAAAAAAACGATGACCGCGTCATTCTGCCGGCCGATCAATGGCAGAATACATGTACGCCCGGATTGCCGAACTTTTGACCTCGGTTAGTGAACCGTAAGCAATTGCGCAAATTTCCGAGCCAATACAGCATCAGTTCAGCCAATAGAGTTGTTGCATAACCGTCATTCTCGCGGAGGCGGAAACCATTCGACGGGAAGACGGCCCGCCCCTTCGATGAGTGCCCGGAGCTTTTCCACGGAAAGCCCGCGCGGCGTTTCGCTGCCGGCATCATGGTGAATGCGTTCTTCAAACACCGTGCCGTCAAAATCGTCCGCCCCGTAAGACAGAGCCACTTGGGCCAGCCCCTCACCGAGCGTCACCCAGTAGGCTTTCATGTGCGAAAAATTGTGTAGCATCAATCGGCTCACGGCCATCGTACGCAAAATTTCCTGCGGCGAGATGGGTGTCACGTCAATTTGCGTGTTTTTTGGGTGAAAAACCAACGGCACAAAGCAATCGAAGCCGCCAGTCTCAGCCTGCAATTCACGCAGCCGGAGCAGATGGGCGACGCGCTGGGCCGGCGTTTCCAGATGCCCAAAGAGCAGGGAAGCGTTGGTCGGAATGCCCAATCGGTGGGCCGTGCGATGAATGTCAAGCCAATTTTGTGCCGGAATTTTGTGCGGAGCGATTCGTTGCCGAATTTCCGCATCAAAAATTTCCGCTCCGCCTCCCGGCATGGAACGCAGTCCGGCCGCCTGCAATTCCCGCAAAATTTCTTCCACGCTTTTGCCGGACGTTTCGGCGAAATGATAAATTTCGACGGCAGTCCACGCTTTCAGCACGAGTTTTGGAAATGTTTCGTGAATGGCCGCGAGCATGTCGCGATACCACTCGAACGGCTTGTCGGGATGAATGCTGCTCACCAGATGAAGCTGCGTGGCCCCCCATTCGACGGCCCGGCGTGCGCGGTCCAAAATGTCGTCGAGTTCTAAAACATAACCACGTTTGTCGTCGAGTTTTGTGACGGCGAAAGCGCAGAGCGGACAAGCGATTCGGCAGATGTTGGTCGGATTGATATGGGCGTTGACGACATAATACGCCTTGTTGCCGTGAATTTGCCGCCGTCGCTCGTCCGCCCAGCGTCCCAGCGTGTGCAAGTCCACGCCGTCAAACAACCGGCATCCGTCTTCATAGGAAAGCGGTTCCGCGGCGTCGATTTTCTGCTGGATCGCACTCTTATTCATACTGTGCAAACGAATTTCCGACTTTGATCGTGAACATTCCGCCGGCGGCCTCGACGTGAACGCGGTCGAACTCGATTTTTTTCACGGTGCAGCGAACTTCGCCGAGTCGGAAATGTTCGCCTTCGTACAGCTTGTATTTTTGGCCCTCCGTGCGAATGTCGATCCAGACTTGCGGCTTGTCGTCCACTTCGACCACCGACGTGATATAACAATAAGGCGAATGGTCAAAACGATCCGGTCGCCGCTCCGGTTCTTGGGTCGCGCCTGCCGGACGCGGCGGCACGTATGCGGAAAACAAGTCGCGGTCGGTGATATTTTTCAGCATGGCCCGTTCCGCGTCGGTCCATTTCAGAGCGTCTTGATCGATTTCCGGCAGCGTTCGGCTTGAAGCGGCCTGCGGCAACGACAGAGCTTCCACCGTAATCGAGACATCCATTTCCTTTGCCCCTCTGGTCGCGGCACTTCCGGTCACTGCACTGCGGATCGGGCGCGGCGCCACTTTCCGTACCAGATGCAGATAATCCGTTTTGTGGAAACGACGTAAAAATTCCGCGATTTCCTCCAGCGTGCCCTTGCCGTGCAACGTAAACGTGTATTTTCGATACTGAATTTTGTTTTGCGTCTTCAATTGCGTCGCCGAGGGCCGATCCACACGCTTTTCCGTAATTCCGACCTCGTCCGCCAAACCCAAGAGCCAATTTTGATACAACGATTCCGCAAAATCATCGTTCGAGGGTAAGGATTTTGCCGTCCATTCCGCCAACTGCTTCGTGAGAGCGTTTTTGTCTTTGACTTCTGATTCCAACTTGGCGACGTCTTGCCGAAGCCGATTGCGATTGGCCCAGTTTTTGGACAGGTCCGTCCAAAGAAAACTGTATAAAACAGGAATCAACACGACCGCAAACACGATTCCTCCCAAAATGAGAAGAATACGCTCGCGTTTTTCAGGATTTGCCGCATCAAACAGGCCGCTCATGGTTTCACCTCGTTTTTCGTCGCCGGGGCTTGCAAACTTTTGTTTTCCGAGGATAACGAGACGGTCAAGTCGTACAAAAATCCGTAAGCGGAGCCTGCGGAACTGTTCTCGCGTTTTTCGCCGGTCTTGATGTCGTGGTTGCCTTCGCGCAGTTGCTCTTCCATCGGCGACACGATGGAAGCGTCCTTTAGTAACGATTTGAGCCGCATGGAACCGGCATCGTCGGCGGAGAGCGTCAATTCCGTGAGAATCATCTCTTGAGCTGGGGGAGCTTTGCGGCTCAGCCAGTCCAGCTGAGCAAACCAATCCACGTTGTCGGCTTGCCAATTCTCAATGGCCGAGACTTGGGCACGCTGAGCGGAAACGGACGCCGCCGTCTTGGTCAAGGCCGCTTTTTGGTCGGACAAAGCGCGTAATTCCTTGTCCAAAGCCCAGCTTGCGTAAAATCCGTAACCAATCAAGGCGATAAACAAAACGAGCGCAAGTGCCAAACCGCCGGTCATCAAACGCCGCTGGCCGACGGGTTCAGGCCGACGAGTCGGGTGACAGAAATCGATTTCGCTCGGCTCCTCTTTGGCGTCCCGAAGCAGTGCGCCGATCAGCGTGGCAAAGCGCTCCGGCCTATCCAGTGTTCCGGTCAGTTTTGCGGTCAACTTTTCCGCCAATGCGTCGCCAAGAGTGACGGCCCGGCCCTGCCACGGATCAAAATTCTTGACGGGGATTTCAAGCGCGTCGGAAACCTGTTGGGCCAGCGCGGTAAATTCTGCTCCGACACCGCAGAGGACAACTTCATCAATGGCGACGCCCTGAATTTCATTGCGCACGGCCATGCGGGTTCGCTTGAGTTCCGCACTCAGCCGGGCGGCGAAATCGGCGGAGCCGACATTTTCCGGGCAGGCGATGCGGGGCGAACGCATGAACACCGGCTGACCTTGCACCAAGACGGCCTGCGATGTTTCGTCGGCGTCCAATTCGACGAGCAGCACGCAACGGCCCGGCTCGTAAACGGCGGATTGACGGAGCAAAAACGCCGTCTCGCAAGGCCGGAGCACGATTTTGTGCAGCGTCAAATTTGTTTCCGTGCAAAAATCTTCGATTTTTTTCAGCGTCGAAGCTCGCAACGTGGCGGCGAGCAGATGTTTGGGTGCTCCCGGCGTTGCCGCGTTTTTGGCCGATACAGAGGTCGATGCGGGGGATTTTGCTTGTGTTGCGGACAGGGCGGGAAAAAGCGTACTGCGGGAGACGTTTTCGAGTTTGTTTGTGAGAAAAAAATCCAGTGGGCCGGCGGGATCGTAGCCGTTGAATTCCTTCGACGCCTGAAATGAGACCAAATCCGGCAATTCCTCAATGGGAACCGGCGGAAAGAGCATGGGCCTCACTTCGACATCGCTCCGGTTCATCACGACTAGGAGTTCCGATTTTTGCAGCCGGTTCTCTTGCACCCAGGCGGCCACTTGAGCGGCAAGCGACTGTTTTTGTGCGGAATCGGTCACGAACATTTCGGCGTGTTCGAGCCGGGCGGAACCGCCATGAATGTTGGCCGAGAGCAGCGTCAGGCGGTCGTGTTCCCAAGTGATGGCGAGACGGTTTGGCATAGTACGGGGAAAAATACGTCTTATCGATCCAAGTAACGCACGAAATCATCAAGCGACGGGCAATCAAAGGCGAGATCGAAAAGTTCGTCGAGTTTGGGAATATCCGAGATGGCCCAAATCCGGTCAGCAATTTCTTCCGGCACGGTTCCAAGCCTGCGTGCCAAAGTGCGAATGACGGCTTCCGCCTTGCCCCTGGCTTTGCCTTTTGCTTCACCCATGACTTTACCTCTCGCCTCGCCAATGGCCAAACCCCGCTGCTCGCCAATGGCCAAGCCCCGCTGCTCACCGATGGCCAAACCCCGCTGCTCCCCGATGGCCAAACCTCGTTCTTCGGCTTCCGCCTGCCAAATTTCCACCATGGTTGGCATAACGTGTCCTCCTATTGATTCTTCAAAAGTACTCAGCAACGCCTCGTAATTACGCTTCATGTGCTTGGCATTGCTCGCCAAGTAAACCCAGATCGTCCGAATAAGCCGCCGCGTTTCCGAATCGTCAGAATACGGCTTCAGTTCCCGCAACACGTCTTTTACTTTCAAACCGACATCCTGCCGGAACACCGTCTTGAGCACCATCAGCACCACTTTCAATTCAGGTACTTCCGGGTCGTTCAGCGCCGGATCATCATCGTCCATGACCGTCAAATCGACCAAAATCGCCTGCAATTTCGGATAAAAATCCTCCAAGCCCGGCAAAGACACAAAAAGCTCCGAAAGCTCTGTTTTGGCGCGGAATTTTGTCTTGCCGTGGTGCACGATAATGGCAATCAATGGCGGCAGACGATAACCGACCTTGTATTTTATATCGTCCGGCGTGTTCAAAAAAAATCGGCGACAGGCTAAATAGGCGTATCCCCAAAGCTGAAACAGCGTCAGCGCGTCCGACTGCGATTTGTGCTCGACAATCACGAGAAAATCAACATGCTTTTTTGTTCCCTTGATCGGCACACGGTAAACGAGGTCGGCGGCTGTCTGCTTGAATGTCTCGTCGGTGAGGTTTCGCCGCTCGACCGTCAGGTGGGCCAAATCCAATCGCCGCAACGATTTTTTCGGCAAAACTTTCTTCAAAAAAGCCTGTGCAAGGCGTGTCTGCTGAAAAGTTTCTTGAAAAAAGCCGTCGTGATCCAGCGTCAGATCGGCCAAGGTGAGCGTCTCGGATGTCATCGCGCGCCATTGTACACCCAAACCGCCCTTTTTCAACCGACAATGCCCTATTGCAGCACCACAGGCACTTGAATGCGTTTTTTGCCGCGCAGTACGTCGAGCACAATTCTGTCGCCGGGCTTGTGTTCGTCGATAATGCCGGTAAACATGTCCGCTTTCTTGGTTTGTGTGCCGTTGACGCCCAAAACCACGTCGGCGGCCTCCCAATCGACCACTTCGCGCTCCACAACAAACTTGCCCCGCAAAAGACTTCTCTCTTTTTTGACAACCGGCGTTTTCAAACCTGCCTTGGCCGCCGCTCCATCGGCTTCAATGGCAATCAGCATCAAGCCTTGCACCGAATCGGTCTCGATCTGCCGGACACGCACAATTCCGATGTCGCCGCGGATCACTTTGCCGTTTTTGAGCAGTTGCGGCACAATTCGGGCCACCGTGTTTGCCGG
>QMCD01002137.1_pt1 | contig 11208 bp, 10 predicted proteins | sample 1821841 | NCBI WGS metagenome assembly QMCD01 (sample SAMN01991225, study PRJNA193472) | Termite gut metagenome, whole genome shotgun sequencing project. | isolation source: worker | host: Macrotermes natalensis | reverse complement strand
TTTCGTGCATTTATAGATAGGCGGCAGGTCATCAACGTTTATCCTGAGCTTTTGCTTTGGAGGGCGCCCCATAACCTACCGCCTACCTTTCCCGCGCCAGCCTAAGCCAGTACGCGATCCTTCAGCGCCTGCGAGATTTTGAAATACGGCAGACACCTTTCAGGCAGCTCGATAGGTTCGGCGGTTAAGGGGCTGACGACGGTGCGCGGAGGCGCCATCTTCGTGCCGAACGTGCCGAAGCCGACGAATTTGAGGGTGTTGTGCGCCGCGAGTTCGCTGGCGACAAACGAGGTAAAGCGGTCGATTTCTTCGTGCGCCTGCTTCTTGGTCATGTCATGGAATTCCGCGTATGCGTCGATAATTGCTTGCTTGTTCATTGTTCAATCCTTTGTATGTTTTTTTAGAGGTAGAATTTATGGGTTTCTGTATGCCCAAAAATGCTGTCAAAAACGTAGAGCTTGCAGGAGCCTTTGCTGCCCTTCGCTATTGAGTCGGAGTATGGATCGGAGCCTACGAAAGAAGGGGAAATCAGCACTTCTATATCGCGGAGCGCGGTTACCCCGGCAGGAAGTTCCTTGCCGCCGTGAAAATGTCCCAAAAGAACATAATCAAAAAATCTGCGATGAAGCAGGCTCAGGTCTTTCACGCAATTGTCAACGGACTTGATCGTGTGACCGTGCATGGCGATCACGTTGTAATCGAAGATGGGTATCTCAATATGAGCGCCCTGTTCGGCTAAATTAACCTGTATGCGCGTGTTTCCGGCGAGCAAGTCTTGTATGTAGTGGCCGATGATATACTCCACGTCCTCGGAAGCGATCTCATTTGCTTTCGTCCCAAGTGGCCGTATCTGTGTGTGGTTGGACGCCGGGACGTGGTAATAGTCGATGGTACAAAGCGCGGAAAGCTCGTTCAGGAACGCGGCGATTGCGTGTGAGACGCGCACTGTAGCTTCCACGACGGACGTTTCGTTTATTTGCAAGTCACTTAGCCGCAGCAGCCCTTGAACACAGTCGCCGAGTACGGCGATTTTCATATGGTTTAGGCTGTTTCTTCTTATATAATCAGCGCATCGGGTGAGCAGCGTTTGAAACCGGCTCTCCGCTTCGGCCATTGAATACGAGTTGTTTATGCTCTCAAACTGCGCTCCGAAATGAATATCCGAGATCGTTAGAAGCGATACGCTGCCTCCGGGATCAATGCCGAGCGGCTGAAAGATTGGCGGGTTGAATGTCGAAACGGCCTCTTTTATGTTTTCGTAGAACAGCTCAAAGCGGCTCTGCTGCCGTATTTCGCGCGTGTATTCCGTCTTTGTAGCATAGAGCTTTTGGCGCTCTTTTTCGAGTTCGGCCTTCTTGCGGTCGATTTCTCGAAGATATTCATCGCTATCGAGAAAGCGCCGTTGGTTTGCGGCAAACATGCGCTCGAACGCCTGATATTGCTTGCGATATTTAGATTCTGTGTACTGGTTGCCGAGCTCCTGATTGAGTGTATTGGCAACGTCCTCCCATGTGCCGATAGCGTCCTTCGCAGCGCAGACGCGGTAAATATATTCTTCCTCCAGCTCGTCAGGGGATCGTGGATAGTGCTGCACGGCGTTGTCCTTTCTTTTGACGAAAATAAAAACGGAGGCATTTCTGCCCCCGCCGCCCTGTTAAGGCTATACGAAACCAAGTCGCGCCTATGAATCCGTTAGAATGAATCCATTAGAGTGAATCCATTAGAACGAATCCATTAGAACGAATCCATTAGAACGAATCCATTAGAACGAATCCATTAGAACGAATCCATTAGAGTGAATCCATTAGAGTGAATCCATTAAATGAATCCGTTAGAGCGAATCCGTTAGAGGGTGTCCACAGATTGATGGACATTTGTTTAGTATCCATTTAGATGGGCCTTTTTCAAAAACGCCGTTTTATATAGCCCGTGGATATCGTTTCCTTGCAGCTCAAACTCACCGCTGTTTCGGATCGGCACGTTGAGTGAAAAAGTAAACGCTTTCGACCTTGCCGTCTTATTCCAGACGATTTCATGCTGATCCCCGCCCTTGTTGACATACTCAAATTCGATCAACTCGTTTATATAACGGGTGCTTATGTTGCCGCGGCTTAATCCAACCCAATCAGCTAAAGCCGCGAGAGATATTGAAAACTCGCCGTTTGCGTTCGCGAATGTTTTGGCGTAACACAACATAGCAAGCGCCACCATGCGTATTTTCCCCGCGTCAAAGCGCCGTTTTATCTCGGCGATATCCTCGCTGCTGACGTAAATCTTTGGGTTATCCGTCAACCTGCGCCTGTCCTTATATGCGTGACGGATCAGTTTATTTAGAGTGAAATTGATCCTGATTCCCATTCGGTTCGCCCATGCGAATATTTCGTCCCGCGCTTGGGTTTCCGTAAGCCCCTGTGCCTTGTGCCACTTGGCGAGCAGAAAGCAGGTGCGGTACAGACACCTATCACCGACCGGCCTGCCCTGAATGATATCTTGGATTTCAAGTGTTTCATTAATCAATTGTCTTCTCCCCATGATGTTTTTTTGAGTAGGGCGTATTGCTTCCCAAGGTAATCAAATTTGCCGGTATCATCGCGCACCGGCAGATACGTCTCAGCTTGCTTGATATTGTCCACGATCCCCTTGTCCGCGACGTGCCACATGAAGTTTTTGTGCTTCTTGGGATTCCTCTCGTAGCAGAGCCTGACAGCGTAATTCGCAAGCTCGCGCTCATTGGGGCAGGCTTCAAGACATTTTTTTCGGTAAAGGTCATAGTAGTAGTCCCAATTGACCGTAAACGCCACGCCCTCAGCCCTGATCTCCCGCTGATCTAAATACAGTTGGCGTATTTCGCGGTTATATTCACGATAAATTGCGTCGATTTTCGCAAATCTATCCTCATCAAACGGAATCGTTGGATCGAGCATAATGGTGTAATCAAAGTCCGCAAACGTTCTCTTGTAGCGGAAGTTCTTCTCCCACTTTTCAATGTCTCTGCAAAGCCGGTTGAGGTTTGAGTGCGCGTAATTGAATTTAGACATCCTCGCGTAATACGGCCCCGCATATTTCATAAAGTACGGTAAAGGCTTGCTATATTGCGCTATATGCTTCGGGATATGGTACAATATGCCCGTTTTCGCATAGTCAATCGCCTTCCCGTTGATTATGGACAACAGATCAATATAATTGTCGTACTTTTCGCGTTGCTGGGGCGTTCGCGGAGTTTTGTTCACGAATCCAGTCGCGCAATTACTCGTCTCGCCGATCAAAGAGTTCATAGAGCGCAGCACAAGCGCGAGCCGGTTCTCCGGCGTATCGTCCTCAGCTTTGGCAGTTGTTTTATCCTCAATGTCGATTACGACGGGCAGATCGCGATCCACGCCGGCCATCATGCGTTCATCGTCAATGACCAGCACGAGGTCGCCGTCATAGTCCGCACCGTTTAGCCGCTGCGGGGTTACGCTCTTGCCGTTCACCATACAGAAGTTCGCCAGATTCGAGCAATATTCAGCGATGAACGGTTTGCTTACGGCGTTTAGAATCGTATGCTCCGACTTGCATATATGCGGGTTTCGGGTAATTAGCCTTTCCCCGTTGTACGCCCCGTCGATATTGCGGGTATAAAATTCGTCGGCCTCTAAGCAACCGTTCACGGGCAAGCCTCCGACATGCTCAAGCAGCATGAGAAGATCGGGCGCAAGAAATTTAAAGCAGGCTTTTAACCAGAGCTTACCGCATTTCATGCCTTTCAGATATTTCTCCAGCAAATGAATGAAATACTTCCTAACGCCCTGTTCTCTCAGCATCTCAGGATTTTTCAAGATAGCGTTGCAGTAGCTATTCATTGCTTCCTTCGTATCCGCGGTAATGCCCAAGAAGCAATAGGTGTAAATCAAGTCACCTTCAACGATCCGCTTGTAAAAGTCCGCGCTGTACTGCGCCAGCCGCGAAAATTCGTCATAGGGGAGATTGAGGTCTTGAATGATTTGATAATTCCCCCGCGTATAGACCGATTCTTCCTCCAAGCCGAAATTAACCTTGCTTATCCCGATGCAGTGATTGTATTTTTTGAACCGCTGCCAATACTCCCGCCAATCCCGCTCATCTCCATACTCGGCCAGATAGCTCTTGCCTTTATACATTGATTCGGTCATGATAATCATTGGCTCCGATGCGGAGTGCTTTACGCCCCACACGTCCGCGATCTCCGCAATGCCTTTTTCAGCGAAGAATCGTTCGTAGTCGATTTCGTGAGTTACGCCTTTGATAAAGGGCGCGCGCCATACTACGGAGGTCATAGGGGTATCGCTGCCGGTCAGCCTCTCTATTTGCCGCGATATAGCCGGATGGTGGATACCGCAGCCATCAAACACGTTTATTGTGATGTCCTTGGTCATTTCAGCGATATCTTTTTGAACCCAAACGCGCTGCTTGCCCTCTTTATCGACAAAATCAATTTCGCGGTCATAAGCGTATTTGATGCGCTGGCCGGGTATCTCCCTGTAGTAGTCCGGCACAATAATGATCTTGGGCATGTAGCCCTCTAAACTGTGACAGGATGAAAACGCAAGGCCGCGGTAGGCGTAGTATTTGCTCAAAACCCGCTTGCCGGCTTTGACGCCGAGCGTGATCCGCTCGATCAGCGCCGCCTCGATAGCGGCGTCAACGAAACTCAAAATGCCAACTCGTGTCATGGAGGCCGACCGCTCGCTCATAACGAAATGGACGCCATTCAAGTTAAAGCCGTTTGTTACGAGGTTGGACAGATGCTTGATTTTGCTTTTGCCGCCGCCCCCGGTGCAATCCACGAACACGACGTATGGGTTTAAATCGCCCCTCGTGCCGGTGATTAGACGTATCTGCCGGAATAGCGCGTTATCCTGCTGCCGGATGGAGACGCGGTTTAGAGCCGCTTCGTCCATGCTGATCGAAAATTCATGCTGCATGAGATCGCCGAGCGTGAATTTTCGGACAGTATAGAGTTTCGGTGCGATCATATGCTGTAACCGGCCTTCCTAAAAGTTTGGGGCGTAAATTCCTGTAAGAACCTGCGAAGAATATACTGCTGCCCAAGACCTGTAACCATCGTGGTTTTGCAGAACATATCCCGGCCATAGCTGTCCGGCCTAAACATTTCTTTGACGCGGAACAAACCTAACTCCATCGCCCATTGGGAGGGCATGTTTTTATCTGAGCCTTGCTCTAAAAGATATCCCCACTCCCGCAATTGCTCGAATAGGCGCGTCCTGCCGATATCAAAGCCTCTCCCTCTTAGGATTTTCGCCATAGTGCCGACGCTGATCGTGCCATCGGAGGCCGCGACGGTATTCGCAAACTCGACCTTTGGGGCGTCCTCGGCGGCTTGCTGTAGCAGCTTTGTTTTTTCTGCTTGCAGTTTTGCGTTGGCGTCCTGCTCTGCCTGCATAGCCAAAAATAACTGCGCCATTGCGCCGGGAGATTTGAAAACCTCCGCTATTGTTTGCGGCGTTGCATATGCGCCGTACTTGCGAATCGAGGGAACAACCTCGTCAAACACATACGATTCAAAACGGACGGCGGCGGGGAGCTTGCTGCGAGCAATAAGGCGGTAGAGATTGCCTTCGCTGATATAGGTCTTTTCTACAGTTTGCTTTGAAGTGACTCCATACTGATTAGTGGTCGATGTGACCACCTCGCGTTTCACGACCCCGTCTTTATTACAGTGCCGTGTAATTGCATCGTGCGTATTTTTGTATGCAAGAATCTGTGCGCTCTCAACGCCGGGAAAGAATGGCTTGCCGTTATTGTTCCATATCTCCAACTCGCCAAATTCCGGGTGCTGGAAAATCATCAGCTCTTTGTCGGTGCTGACTTCTTCCGGGGAGCCGCTGGGGTTTTGCGCGGCAGCATAATATTCGGTTGGATCGTAAGCCCCATGTGCCTGAAAATCCCGGTCACTTTCGTATAACTCGGTTTGCGCTTCGTCCTCGTCAAGATCGTAGATCGACGGGATTATTTCGTTGAACATCCATTCTTTGAACCGCCCAGCGCACGCCGCTTTGCTGCGCCCTATCAGCAGAAGAAGATCAGTCTCGGTTATGAAGTATCTCACCACAGGGCGAAGCTCAATGACGCCGTTTTTCAACCGCCTTTTAATCTCAATCTCATGCTTCACGGGCTTTATTTTAAGAGCATCAGCAGTTTCCAAAGGACTGGAGAAGCGTAGGATTTCGGCGCAGTTTTTCAAAGGGAGCAGAGGGCGTCCGTCAACCAAAAGTATGTCGAAGTGACCAAATTCCTCGCAGTAGGCATTGATTATTTCTTTGTTTTGCATGTCAAATTATCTCTCTTTCTACATTTTTGCCATTTTGTCGGCTTCGTGAAGCATCATGATTTCCTTGACCAGCTCCTTGTCCAAGTGCTGCCGGAAAAGGTTCGCCGTGGCCGACGGCGACGCCCATTTGTACGGCTCCATGTGGTTCTGAATAATATCCGCTCGGCGCAGCACGTCAACAAAGCGCGAGCTGTCATAAAACAAGCTCTCATAGGCCGAAACCGCCGCATGGCCGAAATAATGGGCCTTGCCGTCCGCGACGCCGTTCTCGTCTACAAACGTCTGCGTGTACTGCTTGCCGATATCGTGGAGCAGCGCCGCCTCATACACTTCATAGCTGCATTTTGGATTGTCCGCTTCAAGGTATTGCGCGGCCAGAAGGCAATGCTCTCCGAGCGTATGCCGGTGATGATTGCGCTGATCGAAGTTGCAAATGCCATTTACACCATGAAAAAGCTCGTGAATATCGTACTTTTTCTTATCGTAGTCGGTGTACTCAATGATGATCTCGTCCCAGCCCTCGTCTTGCTGCGGAATGAAGATCGACCGGCGCTGCTTCTCGATTTCTTCGACGGGAACCGGCATATGCCGCCTCTCATTTCGCGCCAGACACGCATCATAGGGCGTCGCCATCATAACGCAGACCGTTTTGCAAAATATACCGAACAGGTCGCCGACGAATTGCGCGCGATGCCAGCGATAAATACTGTCCTCAACACAGTAAACGACTGACCTGCCAAGAAAGAGCGTGTTTTTGATGCGCCGCCAAACATCGGTGAATTCATACATGGACGCCGCGGGATCGCCGCTTTTTTTAATCGCGTCGGCGGCGAAAATCACGGCGCCCTTTTTATCGTGTAATTCTTGGGCCATTTCGGATTTCCCGGAACCATGCAGGCCGACAAGTACATAAAAGGTTGGTTTCTTCATGCTATTTTAATGATCTCCTTCTTCTTTTGTTCTTGGGGGCAAGCGGCAATGATACGTAGTAAATGCCGTCGCGGTATCCAACTCGTATATCCGGCTGGAAGCGCAGAATGTCTCGCAAATGTCTGATTCTGAAAACATACACGATCTCTTTTTCTCTGATTGCGCGCAAGCAGTCGTTGATAAAGCAAATGTAGTAAATATCAAGCCTCGCAGAATCATTTTCCAAAGCCATATTGTGCTCGCATACTTCCCATAGGGGCGCGCGCTCGTAGATTATTGATTGACGGATTGAAGCCATTATCTTGTCCGCTATGAATCGCTCGTTGTTCGGTTTAGCATATTCGCACTCCCTCATTTTCTTAGTGCAGCGGCAATACTCCAACAGGCAATCATGGCAAAACTTCGCATCAAGGACAGACGTATTTTCAGCTTTGTGCATTTTGCTCTCCTTCGGCATATTCACCGTTTGGGCATCGGAAAGAAAGCTCATGAGCTTTTCGCTCTCATGAATACCTGTTTTCCGCGGCTACCTGTACGGGTTGTTAGTCTTTAGATAACCTGAGATTTTGTCGAACAAATCACTGTTATCTTGCGCCTCGTTGGGAATGTAGATATTGCCCACCGTTCTCCATTGCTGATCCCGGCCTTGTACCCTATAGGTCTGATAGTCGATAACGCACAAATTGCGTAGCACAGTGACGGCGTTTAAGGCCGTCGATGCGACTATTTCAAGATCGCAGGCTATTTGCTCTGTTTTTAGCAGGCCGTATATCAGCTCCGAATCGTCGTCCTGAACTGTACACTGGTTTAAGCGGATATAGGCTAAAACCCGGATCAGCTTCTCGTAGCTGCTTGAGCAATCCATCTTTTTGCCGGGGCTGTTTCTGTGCGCCAGCAGCTTGTCGATTTCCCGCAGCTCAATTTTTGCGTAATTGCTGTCGATATCACATTTGGCGTCATCCATCTCGAAATGATGCTCGTGCCTACGGTACGCATAGCCGGGTTCCGAGTAGTTTTTGCAATAACCCTCGTCCTTTAGAATTTCAAGCGCGGCTGAACACCTATCATTTGACATACCCGCCCTGCCGTTAGGAACGAGGCCGCAGTAATGGGCCATTTTATGAACTGAACCAAAAACCCGGTTGTGCTGGGTTTTGTGAGCGCACAAATATACGAATACTGGAACGACCAGCTCATTGTCCAGCGACAAATTAATAACCCGCCTCGGAATCTTAATCCAAGGCTCGTAAGATTTAGACAAAAAATCCCCTCCTTGTCTTGCATTTGAAGCGCCGGGATCGACGCTTCGCTGATTGTTCTGAAATTATGAGAAAGTGCCTTATGGTTGTAAGCCGATTGCTAAACCGCTTCCGTTTCGCGTGTGTTTTAGTCCATGTAAAATAGATAACTTATAAGAAAACTAATTAATATTAAATACTTTTGGAGAACGGGGGAACGATACGACGGTGAAGAAAGAGATAGTTGTTGTATTTGGTTCCCTAAATAGCAGTCCTTAATATTTAATATTGTTCTTGTTTATACGTAGCTCTTAATAAATGGCGCGCCAAAAAAGCCCTCGCCCCAAATCGCGAATACGCCGCCTGTACTGCGGCCTCGCCTGTTTTTGGGTATGGGAAATAAGCCGCACGAACTCATATAGCTTCGCACAGAACAAATCACAGCACAAAAAACACACTGCCAATAATTCAATTGCCAAGGTTCAGCGAACAATGCCGCGATAACTCGTAGCATAGCTCAGCCGCGACTTCCAAAGTCGCAGAAAATATATAGTTGCATCGGAAAAAATCATCTAACCAGCTTATCGGTCGCGTAGTTAGGCTCTGATTATACCCCGTACTGTCTGGCACACGCTGCGGGATGGGAAGGTAATGCAGCGGCCACTACGTGTATAATGCGAACAGGCGCGTGGGCCTGAACCATTTCGGCGAGGGCTTGATACCGCTCAACCTGATTGCGCTGTGTCCTATGGAAAACGCGCCCTTTGCGGGGCGCGTCCATCGTGTGTAGTCAGCTCCACCGTCACACTTTATGGACGGAAGGATTGTACAGGACTGGCAGGAGTTGGTCAAGCGCCATTAAGTAGCAGCTCTGGCACTTTCATACATTTCTGCCAATGATCTGTATAGGGCGATGTTTTCTTCCCTTGTGATGCCGGCGTATCTCAGGGTAGTTCTTATATCGTCGTGGCCGAGCATTTCTTGAAGTTGGATAAGAATCATATGATTTCCGGGGTTTGCCCGGATAGTCCAGTACGCGAAAGTTTTCCGCAGAGAGTGAGTGCTGATATGATAAGGCAGCTTCAAAGCCTTGCTCATGTCATTGAAAATCTTATACGCCTGCGACATATCAATAGGCCGATTCTCCCCCTCGCGTGATTTGAATAAATATTCATCAAGCTCGAATTCCCTTTTGCTTAGATAAAGCATGAGAGCCTTCTGCATTCTCTCGGTAATCACGGGGGCCATGCGCTTGTTGTGCTTCTGCTCTGTGACGCATAAATATTCTCTAAAGCTGCCGTCTGGATTTAGATAGTCGCCGATTTTTGTTTGAAGCAGGTCGCCCATACGCAGGCCGACGTTTATTCCTATGACGAAAAGGCAGTAATTACGGAGCTGCTTTTTAGATAGAAAATAGTTTTCGATTGCATAAATATTCTCAAGGCTCGTGATCGGATCGCCTTTGGTAGCCAGCGGCCTGCCGTCAGACGTTGTACCTAGCTGACGAAGCTCATCAAGGGTCAATTTTTGGGGAGCCGGTGCAGGAGCCGGTACTGGATTAGGAGCCGGTGTCGGAGCGGGAAGCAGCCCCGGTACGATCTCTTGAATCTCAACCTCTCTCTTTACAGGGAATTGAAGTATTTTACCCGCGCGAATATTCCTTGAATCGTAGTGTACTGCCGCCGCTGACTGCATTCAATGTCCTCCAAATGTCGATTAGATTCTGTCTTCAATTGATGATGTATTATAGCAAAAGCGTGTGGCTTCATCAACTAAAATCGCCCAAAAAACAAGCATTTTCGGGCATTTTTGGCATTGTAAAATATGGGTGGTGAATGTATCTTTTACCAGTCGGTTGTCATGAATATATATATGAGATATAATACCCTCAAAATCACATTGGAGGTTCCCCATGATTGATGAGGCAATTCTCTCCGGGCTGAAAAGAGTAAACGTCAGCAAAGATAAGGAAAAAACACAAGAACGTGTTGAATCGCTATGGAAGCCATTAACGGCGTCCGAGAAGAAATCATTTCTCAAAGAAGTTGGCGAACACGAGAACAACATACATCGGATAAGAAAAACCGGGGTTATTACGCCGAAGCTGGCGCTAATTATCGCGAGCCATTTTAACTGCGATCCTTCTTTTCTATCTGCTGACACGGACGAAAACTCCGGCTGGAGCGACGGGGCGATGCGCGGCTTTTTAGAAAGCAAGGGTTATTCGTCGCTCGTTGCGGAGGCTGCTCCTAAGCAGAAGCGCCCGTACAATCGACGCAAAAAAGCGGAAGTGACTGCCGAGGAAGTGCAGGCTAAGACACCTGCGGAAACAGCCGCCGAATCTGCAATAGAAGTTGAAGCTCCGGCGCGCGCCGCCGAAACCGAAGCGCCAGCTCTTAGCGAAGAAGCTGATTCTATTCCCGAAAGCGCGTATCAGCACATACTGTCCGTAGAAGATATGGTTAAACTTCTTTATGCGCTGTCCATCCGCGCGCCGTATAATGCCGACGCTAAAGACCAGTTCGACCAAATAGAGCGTATTCTTCTTTCGTGATCGAGTTTGTGTAAAATAGCCTCCGTCACAGACGAGGGCTATTAACGCACTCTTTTTTTATTCCAGATCATAACCTTTTGCGGCAAAGGCGACTAACGGGCGCTTTTATTCTTATGCTTATAAAACATCATCCCTACTACGTTTCCTATTAGCGCGATTACTCCGTAGGCCAATAT
>QMCD01002136.1_pt1 | contig 11209 bp, 6 predicted proteins | sample 1821841 | NCBI WGS metagenome assembly QMCD01 (sample SAMN01991225, study PRJNA193472) | Termite gut metagenome, whole genome shotgun sequencing project. | isolation source: worker | host: Macrotermes natalensis | reverse complement strand
CATCGGTCAGCACCGGCTGTACGCCCACCGCCTCGTTGCTCTTCACCGCACCGCGCGACGTGGCGGCCGAAAAGGTCACCACGACCTGCTCGCCCACCCGGATCACCCGCGCGCCGGAAACGTCGATCTTCCCGTCCGCGTATTGGGCACGGGCCGAAAAACCCGCACCGATCAGAATGACTGTCAGTATAATTATTCTTTTCATCTTTTTTGTTTATCGGATCATGAATACCAGACTGACCGAAGCATGGGTCGGGCCGAAATAAGTTTTCGTCTTTTCTTCCACCAGTCCGGCGCACTTTTTACAATCGTACACGTCGTAGTCCATATAGGCCACGCCCGCCCCCACGGAAAATTCGAGCCCCCAACGCTTGGCCAGCGGAAGCTGGTAGCCGTAATTGACCCCGAAACCGACGGCATACCCCTGGTAGCGGAATTCTTTCTTGAAATCCACGAACGGAATGTCGTATTCACCGATGTTGAACTGATTGTAGAATGGATTAGCGCCTAAGAAGTGCCCGTTGAAGCGTTCGCAGAACCAGTAACGGAATTCGGGACGGACGACCCAGTGGACCAGTTTTTTGTTGTCATCCGGTGTCCCGTCGAGGTTCCAGGGATTGTAGCTGCCGGAGAGCACGAGCGATGTTTTCGTCCCCAGCCCGAATTCGAGGGCGAGGTTCGGCGTCAACGTTCCGGCCCCGTAGAGCAGGTTGGTCTTCACGGCCAGTTTGGGAAGTCCTCCGTCCGCCACGGCAAAACGGCGCAGGGATTGGTAGGAGGAATAGGCCGGAGCCGTCGGAACGATCGATTCCGGTACGACGACCGGCTCCGGAACCGGTTTCGGCGTATCGGTTTCGGGATAGACGATCACAAATTTGTTGTGGATCATATACCCCAACCCCTCGCGGTCGAGCATCTGCTTCAAAGCCTCCTCGAACGGAAGCTCCGTCTGCGTCAGCACGGCCGGGGAGTTTACGTCAAGCAGATCCGACGCGTAAGATACGACATAGCCGGTCTGCTTTTCAAAGGCCTGTATGGCCTCCGAAAGCCGCATTGATGCGGACGGAAATTGGATTCGCTGATTATTTTGCGCTCTCGAAACGCCGACCGACAAGGCGGTCACGCTGAAGAACAGCAAAAAATACCTACTAAGGAGACGAATCTCCCTGTTAAATGTACACCTCATGTTGTGGTAATTCGTTCGCTTTTTACCGTTTATGTTTCGCATTGTCTCCGGGGTGTTGGGGCCCCGGCGTTGGGTTGTGTTGCCTGGCCGGAGGGTAAACTCCGGCGCGTCTTGTTGTTTCGTGCACTGTCCTCTCCCGCGGGAAAGAGGATCAGTGACGAATCAGGTTTATTTGGTTGTCTTGTATCGTATAATCAAAAATACCAGAGGTATTTGAAATCACAAACAGCATTTCGTCCAGTGTTTCGTCTCCGCTGAATTTCACCGTCACCGTCATCCACAGCGGAATGCGTTCGTCCACGATGAAAGTTCCGCCGAAACGGTCGCATAAGACTCGAAGCACCTCTTCCAGGGCTACTCCGTCGAAGACCAGTCCGAATTCCGGCTTCGGTTCGGGCTCCGGAGCGATAATTTCCCGATGAAGTATTTCTTCCACCAACTGCCGGATTAAAACATCGTTGGTCTCCCGGTTGAACGTCAGGTGATCGTTCGGATTCATCCGATAGAGATCCCCGGAGAGATTCACCTCCACCGCCCCTTCGACCAACCGCACCTCCGACACCATCTCGTCTTCCCGCGAGAGAAACGTAAACTCCGTCCCCAGCACCGTGATGTGAAGATCGGCGCCCTGCACGGTAAATGGATTACCGTCCTGTTTGACGACCGAGAATTGGGCTTCTCCTTCCAATTCGACCGATCGTCCTTCCGAGAAATCGGCAGGATAAACGATCCGACTGTTCCGGCTCAACCACACTTCCGAACTGTCCGGCAGGACGACATGCTTCTGAAGCGCTTCGTCGCCCGTGCTCACGGTTTGGAAAAGTATTTCCGCTACCAGAATTTCTTCCGGAACGGAAATTTCTTCCGGCTTATCTGCAAAGAACCAAATTCCGCCCGCTCCGATCAACAGAACCGCCGCGGCGGCCGACCGCCACAGGATGGCTCTCCGAGCCGGGCGCAATTCCTTTTTTACCGTTTCGGAAGACGAAAAACCGAGACGCTCCCTCATCTTTGCCAACGATGCCTTTGCATAGGCATCCGGCTCCTGCTCTTTTACGTGTTCGTTCCACATTTCCAAGAGCGCTTCGTCTTTTTCTTCCACAAAGCGGTCATCGACCAACCACTCCTGAATTTCCGCTTCCTGGGAGGCGTTCGCCTTCCCCTGAAAATAAAAATCAAGAATCAGACGGACTTTGCCCAGTACCCTCTTATGTGTCAGCGATGTTTTCAATGTTCAATCTTCCTTGGGAAGCACTTTATGCCCTCCCACTTTATAAATATCTGAAACCGCCTCCACACTACTACTCCGATTCTCTTTTTTTTGAAAAAAAAATCAAAGACAATTAATATACCCGGGAAACCGTCGACACTACCGGTCAAATTCCTCTTTTTTCAAAAAAATTTTCAATTATTCGGGAAATCGTGATTCCGCACGGCATTCGGACCTGCGTCAGGCAAGCGTCTGTCTCAAATCGTTCAGTGCGGAAGTAATGTGGTTTTCGACGGTATTTTTACTGATGTTCAATTGTTCTGCGATCTCACTGTTCGTCAGGCCGTCGACCCGGCTCAGTTGATAGATCTTCTTGCGCTGAGGCGGCATCCGGCTCACGGTGACCTCGATCAGGATCTCTTTTTCGCGCTGGATCAGCAGCTCGTCCGGCAGGCCGTAGGCCTCCAGCTTTTCGGCGGACTGAACATCCTCCTGCATCAGGGACTTGTTCCGTCGAAAATGCTTGAACGCATAGTTTTTGGCGATGGTATAAATATAGGCGGATATGTTTTTTTCGGGATCGATCCGATCCCTTTTTTCCCACAGGGTGACGAACGCCTCCTGGGCGATCTCTTCACTCAACTCCTCGGAGCGCAGCAACAGGTTCAGAAATTTTTTTACGGGAGAGACATAATGAAGGTAAATACGCTCGAATGCCTCCTGGTCTCCGGAGCGCAACGAACGTAGAATATCAGGTGTAATGGCAAGGTCCGCTTTTATCCGATCGTACTTCACTTGACTGTTTGTTTGTTCCGAAATATCGGAAGGTAGTGAATCATCTCTTACACTTTATTGCTATGAATCTTAATCTCCCTGACAGGAAAAGATTGTGGATACATACAAGGTCTGCATGATACCGGCGCACATTAAACCGATCAAATAACAAACGATCCGAAAACCGGACGATCGTCCATAGACCATACAAATAAAAACTTAGCCTAAAAAACGTCTCTCTCCTAATCCCTTTGGAACCAAGGTTCATTTAGTTTCGCCGGTAAAAATAAACATTCGCCGGCAAAGAAAAAAGGAAAATCCGGATTATTTATCCAAAACTACCTTAACATATTGTAAATGAACTTATTCTAACAAAACAAAAAAACTCAACGGTGAGATATCTCTCCCCTTACGCTTTTTCTACTTGTACGTACTGCTGATATGATGAGGTTCGCTTCTGCAATTTCTGCAGCCTCCAGTTTGTGTGCCTCAGAGCTGTTGACGAGGATTACAGATCCTCTATGCGCTCCTCGGCAACAGGCTTTGCCAATCTTCGATTGTCACGCCTATGCCTCAGAGCTGTTGACGAGGATTGAACTCGTGACCTCTTCCTTACCAAGGAAGTGCTCTACCACTGAGCTACAACAGCAAAATTGGCGTCCGGACAAAGATACCGAATCCAAATCCGGACGCAAAGGTACGACTTTTTTTATTACCTGCAAATTTTTAACGATTGTTTGGATTTTTTTGCCGAAACTCTTAGAGGTTGTTTGAAATTTTTCACCGAAGCTATTTTGCGGTCATTTTTGTTCCATTTGGCGCCTGAGACGAGGCGCATAGTGGTTCTATGTAACGAGTTTCGGGCGCTAAATGGGGCAAAAAGGGCCCAAAAGAGTGAAAGTGAAAATTTCCAAACAACCTCTTCACCGGTTGCCACCGGATATTGTCGTTTCTAATCCTCGTCGCGGAATAATGTCACTTTGAACCGGTAATCGGCCAGGTATTTCGCCGTCGCGCTCAGATCCGATGCCTGAATGTAGAAAGCGATCGTTCCGGGAAGCCGACCGCTCGGCGCGCCAAGGTCGAAACCGATCGTTTCGGTAAAGATCTCGCCGTCGTCGGAGTAGGTGTGAACGAAAGGGAGGTTGCGAAGCACCTCGTAATTGTACGGACGTCCCTGGCTGTCATAACCTATTTCGGTCATGTAGACGCCGGCCGAGACCGAACCGTCCCAGTACATATCTTCGTCCAGCGTGTAGAAGTCGAAAACGTACTCATAACGGCCGTACGCGTCGTTCCATTCCCAGTCGCGGGTGTCGACGGTGAACATTTCGGTACGCATGTCCACGCCTGCCGGTTCACAGGAGACAAAAAAAAGGGCCGGCAGCAGCAACAGGCCCGACAGCATTTGGGTGAGGATCTTTTTCATAAAAGTTGATATTAGGTTTAGATTCAGATTGACGTCATTATTTTTCTGTATAACGGAACGGTCCGGCTTTTGTTACACGGAACACCTCCGAAAGATAAAAGAAAAGAAGAGTTACGAAAAATCGTAACTCTTCTTTTCTTGAAACCTCAGGCGGGTCGATGGTTTTCCGACCCGAACCCCGAGGTCAGTGTGACGGCTGCGATCGATTAGTAGTAACCGGGATTCTGGTACTCTTTCAATGCGTCTCCTCCCTTGGTCGACAACAGCACGCCGTTCTCATCCGTCAGCGCATCCAGATACTGGTAGTAGAACGGACGGAACGTATTCCAGGGCTCGTAATAACCGTGTCCCTGTGCAGTAGCACCCTGACCCGCGGTAGGATTGTTGTTCGCGGCGTCCCAACTCTTCGACACTCCGTTGATGGAGGCGTTGGCGGGAGATGCTACCTGGTTGTGCCAGATCATGCGTTCATACTGGATACCGGCCTGGTGTTGGCTCTGGAACGGCACGAGTTCGGCCTGCAGTTCACGCAGTTTTTCGTTGTTGATGAAATTCACGAAATTCCACATGTCCGCGCCGGCTTCCCACCACGTCGGCACCGGCGGATAGTTTTCCGCTTCCGACTCGGCGGAGGCTCCCGTCACGTAGGCCTGATCGACCTGCATGTCTTCGACCGTCGAGTTGTTCACCGGATAAGGATAAACCTTTTCGTCGGCGGGAAGTTGGTTGCCATAGACATAGGTGTCGTACAGGTTGGCCAGCGTGTAGGTACGGTTTTCACCGGCCTTGTAGGCGGCACGGGTACGAACGGCGTTGATATCCGCCAGGGCGTTGCCCCAGTCTCCCTTGCGGGCATAAGCCTCGGCACGGATCAGGTAGGTTTCGGCTACGCGGTACATCGGCACGTCACGGCCGCCGTACGAACCGGTACGGTCTCCACGACGGCTGTCGAGGTACTTTTTGATGTACGCCAACGGGCCATCGTGTCCTTTTTCCATACCGGCAGTCTGGGTGTTAACGAACACGTGATTCCTCGTATCGGCATGATAATAATACTGATCACCGTCCTTCATCCAGCGGGGCGCAACGACGAAAGGCATGGCCGATGCGACGGCGCGGTCGATGGCGGTAGCTTTCGTGTTTTCCAGGAAAGCGATCCCGAGGTCTCCGGGGCCGATCTTGCGGGCGCTCTGAGCCGGATTCCCCTGATAGGGCCGGCCGCCGTAGTCGTAAGTCGCGGCGAATTCGGCTTTGAACTTATCGGCATCCGCCTGCTCCCACTGCACCGAAGTGTTATTGGACGAGGTATAGGGATAGTATGCAGCGTCCGCCTTGCTCGGCAGATCCTCCGGAATCGACGCCATCAACTCGATCATGAACGTCTTCTCGAAACGGGAGTCGGCCAGTTTGTTGGTGTATACGTCGAAGCCGAAGTCCGTGGTACCGGCCTGGGATTTGCTTTGCCCGTACGCCCAGGTAGCGGAAGGAACTCCCCAAAGACTGTTCACATACCGTCCTGAAAAGGCTTCGGACCAACGGTGGCCGAAACGGCCGGCGTTCAGACCTTCTCCCTGCGAAACGGCCAGGATTATATCCGTGCTGTTTTCCAGCGCATAATCGCCGTCGCGGAAAATGTCGTCGAAATCGGAGGTCAGGGCATACGCCGGATCTTCGATCACCAACGAAGCCCAGCGGATCGCGTCGTCGAGGTCGGTCGCCACGTTGCCTTTGTAGAGCAATCCCAGGTGGGCGGTGGTCTCATAGGCGTCGTGATCGGGTTTGCCGTCGGCGGTGCGGTATTTGCCCCATTCGGCAGCCTGTGCCCGTTCCAGGTGGAGACGTGCGAGCAGGTGTGCCGCCGTTCCCTTGGTGATCCGCTGACGTCCTTCCACACCACCGTAATCGCTGTACGTTTTGAGGCCTTCATAGGCTTCTTCCAGATCGGCGATCATCATTTCGTAGAGTTCGGAGGCCGTGCTGCGCGGGAAATAGAACGTCGAGGCGATCTCCTTCGTGGAGGCTTCCTTGATGTAAACGTCACCGAAAAGCACGTTCAGCATGTAATACATGTAGGATTTGATGAAAAGCACCTGTCCTTTCATGAAAGCGGCGTAGGCCGGATCGTCGTATTGACCGCCCAACTCTCCGGATTCGATGCCTTCGATCGCCCGCAGACAGTTGTTGATGCAGGGATAGGTACCGAAGATCTGGTTGTTGTAGCTCCCGAAAATGCCGTTGCCGTTGCTGGCAATATTCCCGTTGGCGCTCCAGCGGCTTTGGGCCATTTGGTCCATGTTGGCCTCTTCGCTGACGGTGATAAAGAAACCGACCGCACCGTACATGTCGGTGATGAACCGGATCCCGTCGTAGCAACCGTAGACCAACTCGTCCATCCCGGCCGGGGTGTTCAAATAGTCCTGTGTGATCGTCGCCACCATTTCCTCTTCCAGGAAGTCGTTCGTACAGGAGGTAACCGTGAACGAAAGGGCGGCAACAGCTGTCAATGCATATAATAACTTTCTCATATTCTGTCGCAGATTTTACGATTAAACATCAATTAAAATGAGAACCGGAGACCGATCACTGCACTTTGGTATCTCGCCGTGTTGTTCGACTGCGCATTGGCACCGTTGCCGCGGCCGTCGTCGTCGGGGTTGATACCGGCTTTCACCAGTTTGCCTCCCCAGATGAACGGATTGAGCACCTGAGCGTAAACCTGAGCGTTGGAGATCGTCAACTTGGAAAGCAGACGTTCGGGAAGTTGATACGACAGGGCGATGTTCCGTACGGCGACGAAACTGGCCTTCCGGTAGGCAAAATCGTCATTATAATTGACGAACTTGGCACCGCCGTCACGAAGTTGGGGATATGTACCCGAGGGATTATCCAGGCTCCATACGTCGTCCAAATCCATTCGCCGTGCACTGTTCCCGAACCCGTAGGTTTGGAGCAGGGTATTGTACATCGCACCGACACGGGCGTAGAGGAAGAAACTCAACGACCAGTTTTTATAGTCGATCGTATTGGTCAAACTACCGACCCAGTCGGGAGTCAGCGAACCGATCACCGAGCGGTCCTTATCGTCGATGGTACCGAATCCATTATTCAGGTAGGTGACTTTTTCTTTATGCTGGGTGCCGTTAACGTCCGTCCAGGTAATATCTTTGGTGGTGAAACCTTCCTGGCCTTCCGTTCCCATAACCATCGGCTGTTTGTCTTTCACCATCGTCTGGCCGGGCAGGTAGTCGTATCCGCCGAGCGCTTTGTAGATGGCCATCATCCGCCGGTCTTCGTCGGTGTTCTGCCACAGCCGGTCGTACGTAAGCCGGAAGTGGGGCCTCATCGGATGGCCGATGCGCATATTCTGGCCGGCGTCGTCGACTTTACCGTATTGGGTTTCGATCACCTGTTCCCGGTTAAGGGTAAAGCTCCAGGCGGTTTTCCAACTGAAGTTGGGTCTGGAGATGTTGGTCGTGGTCAGCGAGACTTCGATACCGGAGTTGCGCGTCTGCCCCAGGTTGGCCCAAACCGAGTCGTATCCCGATGCGTAAGGAACACTTTTCTTCATCAGCAGGTCGGTCGTGTTGGCAATGTAATACTCGATGCTACCCATGATCCGGTTCCGCAGGATACCGAAATCGAGACCGACGTTCCACTGTTTGGTCCGTTCCCAACCCAAACCCGGGACCGGAATAACCTGAGCCTTGGATCCGGGGATGGGATTCGTGTCGAACAGGTAATTCTGGCCGACAAGGGTACCGGGCGTCTGGTAGGCGTTCACCGACGAGTTACCGGTCTCCCCGTAACCCACGCGGAGTTTCAACTGGTTGAACAGGGTTTGATTTTTCATGAAGTTCTCTTCCTCGATCTTCCAGGCGAAGGAAGCGGAGGGGAAGAAATCCCATTTATTCCCAGCGGCCAGCATGGAAGCCCCGTCGTAACGGCCGGTGAGCGTCAGCAGGTAACGGTTCTTGAAGGCGTAATTGAAACGGGCCATGTAAGAAGCCATCGTCGTAGCCGCATAACTGGTGTTGTAGCTGTGGGGATTGCCCCGACCGTTGGCAGCCCCGTTGTACCATTTAGCCGATTCGTAGGTCAACTGGTCGAAACGCATCCAGATCATTTCCGTCCGGAACTTTTCAGCCGACTGGAGCAGCGTGGCGCTGATCGAATGGTCGCCGAATACCTTGTCGTAGTAGATCAGGTTTTCCAGCGTCCATGACAGGTTCGACGTGTTGCCGTAATAACCCCAACCCGGATTCGAGTCGGTCACACCCTGCGGGTTGCTCCAAAGCGGAGCGTAGTAGCGACCGTTGCGCTGTTCGCGGAACTGGGCACCGAAGTTGGTGCGGAACCGCAGCCCTTCGGCCAGTTGAATTTCGGCATAGGCGCTGGCGATCACCGAAGCAGCCCGGTTCTCATTGAAAGCCTTATCGATGTTGTTCAGCATGTTGTGCCCCGAAGGCCCTCTGTCGCGGCCGGGAGTATAAAGAGCATACTCGTCTTCGTACTTCTTGCCGGTAACAAAGACCGGTTGGCCGTTTTCGTCGGCAAAAGTCGGCGCCCAGCGGAGCTGATTCAACGCCTGTCCGTAAGCGTCTTTCGCACCGCCGTTTTTGGTGTTGTTCATCACCCCGTAGTTCTGGACGGAATGGCCAAGGTTGGCGGACATCCCCATTTTAAACCAGTTCGTCGCCCGAACTTCGCCGCTTGCGTTGAGCGAAAAGCGTTGGTAATCCTGGTCGAGGTTCGTCGACTGCTGGTTCAGGTAGGAAGCCGACGTGTAGAAGTTGACCTTCTCCGTACCCCCCGAAACGGAGAGCTGGTGGCTGTCCGTGCGGGCTACCCGGCTCACGTACTTCGTCCAGTCGTTGTCGAACATCTTGGACGAATCGTAAACGGGCACCTGCGGCGCATAACCTCTAGCGATTTCATCCGGAGTGGCTGCGCGCATGACGGGGGTGTTGGGGTTGTTGCCGGTCAACTGGTAAGCCGTTGCCAGCGCCGGGGTCAAATATTCCCATCCGCCCATCAGATTCGACAGGTCCCACGCCGGATCCGGAGCTTTACCGTACCGGGCGCCGCTGTAGTTATCCGCGTTGATACGTGCCTGACGTTTCCAGTCCAGCAATTCACCGGAGGTCATCCAGTCGGTCATGTTTTTCACCCAGGTGAAGGTGGTCGTACCGTCGTAGCTGACCGAAGTACGGCCTTCGCGGCCTTTTTTGGTCGTGATCAGCACCACACCGTTCGCACCGCGGGAACCGTAGATCGCCGTAGCGGAGGCATCTTTCAGGATGTCGATGCTTTCGATATCCGCCGGGTTGATGTCGGCCATCGAACCGGCCGAAAGCGAATACTCGATCACATCGATGGCGGCCGTGTTGGGGCCGGTTCCGACACCGGATCCCATCGGAATACCGTCGATAACATACAACGGCTCGTTGGAGGCGTTCAGCGAGCGGTTCCCGCGGATGCGGATGTCGCCCAACTGGCCCGGACGGCTGTTGGTCGTGATGTCGACGCCCGGCATACGGCCCTGCATGGCCTGAAGGGCGTTCTGTACCGGCCGTTCGCGGATCTCATCGGCTCCGATATGACTCACGGCACCGGTGACATCGCTTTTCTTGATCGTACCGTACCCGATGACGATGACTTCGTCGATCATGGTAGCGTCTTCCTGCAGGGACACATTGATCACCCGTTGCGTACCGACGGTGATCACCTGATCCGTGTAACCGAGATACGTGAACCGCAGAGCGGCGTCATTCGAAGAAACGCCGATGGAATAACTTCCGTCGGCTCCGACGGCGACTCCACGGCTCGTTCCTTCAACGATCACGGAAGCACCGATCAACGGTTCTCCGGCTGCATCTTTGACAGTTCCGGTTACATTGAAACCTTGTGCCGCAACATGCTGTACTCCAAACAAGGAGAGCATAAATGCGATAACCACAAAGCACCGCATGGGTCTGAATGTAGATTTCGTCATAATAGAAAAAGTTAGAGTTATTAAATATGTGGGTAGATTTTGGATATCAGGCTCTTCAATGCAAATGCAAGTTAAGAAAAAATATCAAAATGCAAAAAAAAGTCTATTATTTTTTTATCCGAACAGTCTGTGCTATCCATAATTTTTGTCGGGACGCGCAAGCAGCCTGCTTTTTCTCTTCTTCAAAAAAAGAGGAAGCGTTACGAAAAATCGTAACGCTTCCTTTTTTTCGGACAAAACGCTGCAAAATCATCGAAAAATGACTTTGGCGGAAAATTCAAACAAATACTTATTGCCCCCCGCGCATCAGGTCGTAAAGTTCGACGATGCCGGAAAGGTTCCCCGTACCGTCAACCACCAGCAGCGAGTGGATCTTGTGGCGGTGCATGATCTCCTCGGCCTCGGTGATCCGGGCATCTTCGGCTACCGTGCGCGGCGAACGGGTCATCACCTCAGAGACAGGCATCTCGAAAAAGCGGTCGCCGTATCGTTGCATGGCCCGGCGCACGTCGCCGTCGGTGACGATGCCCAGAATTCCTTCCCCTTCGGTGATGATCGCCACGCCCAGCCGGGCGTCGCTGATGCGGATGATCACCTCGCTCAGTTTGGTGTCGGGCG
>QMCD01002135.1_pt1 | contig 11211 bp, 7 predicted proteins | sample 1821841 | NCBI WGS metagenome assembly QMCD01 (sample SAMN01991225, study PRJNA193472) | Termite gut metagenome, whole genome shotgun sequencing project. | isolation source: worker | host: Macrotermes natalensis | reverse complement strand
CCTGAATAATCACATCGGCGTGCCGCTCACGCTGCTGAAGATGGGCATCGACACCGAGCTGGCCGTCGTGGAGATGGGGGCCGGTGCTCCCGGCGAGATCGCCCTGCTGTGCCGCATCGCCCGGCCCGATTTCGGCCTTGTGACCAACGTCGGGATGGCCCACCTCGAGGGTTTCGGCGATATCGAGGGCGTGCGCCGCGGCAAGGGCGAGCTCTACGACTACCTGGCCGAACATGCCGGATTGGCCTTCTATCGCGCTGAGGACGAGACGCTTGCGACGATGGTTGCGCAGCGGCCGAATCTGCGCGCGCGCAGCTATCCGACTGCGTTGGGCGACATTTCGAGTCGGCTGGAGGGCGACTATAATCAGTATAACATCGCCGCCGCCGTGGCCATCGGCGACTATTTCGACGTGCCGCGCGAGCGAACGCTCGAGGCGATCGCCTCCTATATTCCTGATAATCAGCGCTCCCAGATCGTCGAGACGGCCCATAACCGGCTGATCGTCGACTGCTATAACGCCAATCCGTCGAGCATGCGCGCGGCGCTCGAAAATTTTGCGCGGCAACCGGAGGCGCACAAGTCGGTCATCCTGGGCGACATGCTCGAGCTGGGCGACCAGACGGCGGCCAGTCATCGAGATATGCTGCTGTTGGTCAGGGAGTTGAGGATCGACCGGATCTATTTGGTCGGCGAGCATTTTCGGGCGGCGGCCCGGGAGCTCGACCTGCAAGCACCCTGCTTCGCCGACGCCGCGGCCCTGGCCGACTACCTGAAGGCGCATCCCGTTCGCCGCGAAATCGTCCTGCTGAAGGGATCGCGCGGGATGAAACTGGAGGCCGTCGAGCGGGCTTTATAAGCCTGTCCTCGAAAGTTAGTTAATTTTTTCAAAAATCCAACTTCCGATTCGTAACTAAATGCATCCTTCCTGCTTTCAAATAAGAAGCGGGCGGGGGAATGCGCCTTGGAATTGTCACGGAAGGCGTTTTTTTGCTCTTTTTTTTTGGCGGAGGAGGATTTTGTACGTACTTTTGCCGGGTGAAAGTAGGCTTTCGCGTGTCGAAAGTGTTACATACGGCAAAGAAAAACTTACAAACCGAACATAATTCACTTTTCATTTCACTAAATTTTAATTTTTATGAGAAAACTGTTACTAACGATTTTGCCGGTTTTGCTGGTGGCCGCATCGGCCTTCGGGCAGAGCAGGCAGGTGTCCGGGGTAGTTTCCGGCACCGACGGTGCCCCGATCGCGGGTGTCACGGTAGTGGTTGAAGGTGGCGTGGGTGGTACTACCACCGGCCTCGACGGACGTTACTCGATCTCTGCTCCCGCGCAAGGAACTCTGACGTTCACTTTCATCGGGATGGAGACTCAACAGATCGCTGTCGCCGGTCGTGCGATTATTAATGTGACGATGGCTGAAAGTGCTGTCCTGGCTGAAGATGTGATGGTGGTTGCTTTTGGTACGGCGCCTAAGGAAACGTTTACCGGCTCGGCGGCCGTTATCAGTGCTGATGTTATTGGCAGGCAACAGGTGACCAATATCTCGAAAGGTTTGGCTGGTTTGGTTCCGGGTGTGCAGATTGTCAGCAACAATGGACAGCCGGGTACGGCGGCCTCAATTCGTGTGCGTGGTATCGGATCTTTTACGGCTGACGCTGCTCCGTTGATTATCCTCGACGGCAATACCTATGAGGGCAGCTTGGCCGATATATCCAATTCGGATATCGAGTCGATGACCGTGCTGAAAGATGCGGCTGCCAGTTCGCTCTACGGGGCGCGCGCTGCTAATGGTGTGATTATCATTACCTCCAAACGAGCCAGATCGCGTGAGGCGGTAGTGAATTTCGATGCGAAGCTGGGTGTTAACACGCGCGCAATTCCTGATTATAACATTGTTTCCGATCCGGGCCAGTACTACGAAACGTATTGGGGTGCCTTGAAGCGCTACGCTCAGATTACCGGTGGTTTTTCTGAAGAGCAAGCCAATCAATGGGCAACTAATAACTTGATTACCGGTACCAATTCGGGTTTGGTCTATAATGTCTATAATGTCCCCGACAATGAGTTGGTGATCAACGGAAAGTTGAACCCCAATGCCAAATTGGGGAATGTTGTAGGCGATAACTATCTTTATCCCGACAGCTGGTTCGACGAAGCCTATACTCAGGGCAAGCGCGAAGAGTATAACTTAAGCGTGAGCAATGCGACCGATAAATCCAGCCACTATTTCTCGTTGGGCTATCTGGATGACGAAGGTTTTGTGGTGGCATCCGATTACAAGCGTCTTACGGCTCGCCTGCGTACTGAATCGCAGATGAAGTCGTGGCTCAAGATGGGTGCTACGGCCTCCTATGTGCGCGCTACCTATAACCAATTGCTTAACGATGGATCTACAGGCGACTTGTTCTATATGACGCGCAACGTGGCTCCGATTTATCCGGTCTATATTCGCGATAAAGAAGGTAATATCCTCATCGGCCCGAAGGGCTACAAGCGCTATGACTATGGTGAAGGCGATCAGGGTGGTTTGGCCCGTCCCGCTGCCAGTGGTGCGAACCCCATCAGCGCTTACCTCTATAATGAAAATAGCGGGGATAATCACACATACGGTCTGAGTGGTTTTGCGGAGATTTCCTTCCTGAAGAATTTCAAACTCAACCTGAGCGGCACGACCGACCTGCGTGACAGCCGTCGGACGAACTACACGAACTCCTACTTCGGTCAATATGCCGACTCGAACGGGATACTCAACAAGTACCATGACCGCACGTCCTCCTACACGTTGCGCCAATTGCTGACTTGGGCATGGTCCTGCGGCGACCACAACATTCAGGTGCTGGCTGCACACGAGTATTACAATACCCGCTATCAGTATATGTATGGTACGAAGCAGAATGGTTTCTCGGTGGATGGTCGCGAAATCTCGATGTATATCGACTCTCCCCAGACCAATTCGTATTCTACGGAGTACATGAACGAAGGGTACTTCGGCCGTGTGAACTACGACTATGCGAACAAGTATTTCTTTGAAGCCAGCTATCGTCGCGATGCCTCGTCGCGTTTTGCGATGGACAATTGGTGGGGTGATTTCTGGTCGCTTTCGGCTGGTTGGCTCATCAATCGCGAAGATTTCTTCAACGTGTCCTGGGTCGACCATTTGAAACTGAAGGCCAGCTATGGCGCTCTGGGTAACGACCGTATTGGTGACTACCGCTACACGAACCGTTATAATGTCGTTAACGCCGGGGGCACGATTTCTGCCTTTCTCAATGCAAAGGGTAATCCCAATATCGGATGGGAGTCGAACCACACTTTTAACGTGGGTGCTGAATTCAGCCTTTTGGGTCATCGCCTCAATGGTAGTGTTGAATATTTCTACCGCGTTACTCAAGACCTGCTCTTCTCGCGCACGGTGGCTCCTGCGATGGGCTATGGTTCGTATTATGACAACATCGGCCGTTTGGATAACTGGGGCGTAGAGCTTGATTTGAGTGGCGTGTTGGTTAGCACGCGTAACATCGACTGGACGGCGAATCTGAATGCTACCTGGTTCCGTAATGAACTCAAGTCGCTGCCGCCCGAACGTCAGGATGGTTTTGAGACGGGTATCTATAAGGTGATGCTTGGTGCGACGCGCCACCAGATCTTCATTCCTGAGTATGCCGGCGTATACAAGGAAGCCGGAGCCAACCAAGGTAAGCCGATGTGGTATAAGGATGTGAAGGATACCGAGGGGAATATTACCGGCCGGGAAACCACGTTGGTCTATGCCGAAGCGACCAAGTACGATCAGGGTACGGCACTTCCCGACTTCTATGGTGGATTTGGAACCCAATTGAGGGTTTATGGATTTGACTTTGGGATTAATTTCGCTTACCAGTTGGGTGGTCAGGTGTATGACAGCGGTTATGTGATGTTGCTCGGATCGCCCACCTCCGATCGTGGTCGTGGATTCCACAAAGACCTGTTGAAGGCATGGACGCCTGAAAATCCCGATTCGAACTATCCGCGATTCGTTTATAACGACACGCAGTTCAACAATACCTCCGACCGTTTCCTGATTGATGCATCGTATCTTTCGTTGCAGAACGTTTCGGTTGGGTACACACTTCCTGAAAAATGGACGTCGAAGATCGGCGTGCGTGACGTGCGTTTGTTCGTTGTTGCCGACAACGTGGCTCTTTGGTCGAAACGTCAGGGTCTTGACCCGCGTCAGAGTTGGGATGGCAGCAACAGCGGTGCGCAATACGCTCCCATTCGTACCGTCTCGGGTGGCATTTCGCTTAAATTCTAACGTTAAACTTTGTGAAATATGAAAAACAACAATAAAATAATTCTGCTTTGCTTTGTTGCAATCCTTTTCGGAGGAGTGCTGAGCGGATGCATGAAGGAGACGATCCCCACCCAGTACGCTACTCAAGAGAGTCTCGACGAGGATCCCTCCGCTCTTTACAATGGTTCGGCCGGTTGGATGGTGCAGTTCAGTATGCTTGGTCGTGATGATCACTGGGATTTTGGATATCCGGCTTATGCCGTTATGACCGAAATGATGGGTCAGGACGTGGTATCCGGTTTAACGGCCAGTTACGAACGTTTTCAATACTGGATTAATATTTCTGCCATTACGAAGAACAGTGTTGCCACGCAATGGCCCTGGAATTTCTTCTACGGCTTGGTTGCGACAGCCAACAAGGTTATCGCCTTGTCTGACCCTGATCCGAATGAATTGGCCAGTGCCTATACTTATCGTGCTTTTGCCTATTTCAATTTGGTAAATCTTTTCCAGCACACTTATAAAGGCAATGAAAGCAAACCTGCCGTGCCTATCATTCTGGAAACGACCACTGAAGAAGAGGCTGGTAATAATCCCCGCGCCACGGTACAGGCGGTCTATGACTTGATTTTATCCGATTTGGAGAAAGCCGAAACACTTTTCCCCGCCAATTATAAGACTGCGGAGTGCAATGACGTCGATTTGCGAGTGATGCAGGGTGTGGCGGCACGTGTTTACCTCTCCATGGAAAACTGGGGCAAGGCGCGCGATTATGCCGCTTTGGCTAAGACAGGCTTTACTCCGTTGAGTCGAGCTGAATTTCTCAGCCCAACGACCGGCTTTAACGACATGACTTCACAGAAGTCATGGATGTGGGCGCTTCATTACACGGAGAATGACGATGCTGTGCAGACGAGTATCTGTAATTTCACGGCAATGATGTCCAACGACTTTGCCGGAGGCTATGCTGGCATCGGTTCTCCGATTGGGCCTACCCGTTCGATCGGTGCAAGCCTCTATGAGCAAATTCCTGCGAATGACTGGCGTAAAGCCACCTGGATGGCCGCACCGGGCACTACCGACTTAGGTGTTCCGATGCCTAAATATGCTTCGCGTAAGTTCCGCCCGATGGGTGGAGATGGTGCGGCCTCATTGCAAGTATGCGACTTTCCGATGATGCGCGTCGAAGAGATGATGCTCATCGAAGCAGAAGCCACTGCGATGGGAGGTAACTTGGATGGTGGTAAGACGTTGCTTAATTCGTTCTTGGCACTTCGCTCTTCGGGTGACGCGCCGATGACTTCTGCGGCATCTACTGCTCAAGAATTCCAAGATGAGGTATGGATGCAGCGTCGTATTGAGTTGTGGGGCGAAGGTTTCACCTTTATTGACATCAAGCGCTTGGGTAAGAGTGTTACGCGCAGCTATCCGGGCACTAATTTCATTGCTCCGGCTCGTTATAACACCACGGGCGTTCCTGCTTGGTATCTATTTCCGATCGTGATTACCGAGGAACAGAACAATAAGGCACTCATTGGGAATAACAATCCCGATGTACCTATGCCGCAAGATGTTGATCCCGCTACCTTGTAGCTTTTCCTTGATTGATAGAAAGGCCGCCCTTTAAGGGCGGCCTTTTTTATGAGAATTTCTTATCTTTGCCACATGTCCCTGATCTCGCGTCTGAACCGCCATCCGTTGTTGCGGGCTGCTGTGCTTTTTGCTTGCGGTCTGGTGGTTTTTGTCTTTGTTGTGACCATTGTCTTGAGCATCTTCACGCGTCATGGGCAGCGCAAGGCCGTTCCCGATTTCGCGGGGATGCCGCTTGCCCGGGCCGAGCAGATGGCTTTGGAGGCCCACCTGCGCCTCGAGGTCAACGACTCGCTCTTCGTGCCCGCCTACGAGGGCGGCGTGGTGCTCGACCAGAACCCCGCCCCCGGTGACCATGTGAAGGCCGACCGCCGCATCTTCGTGGTGGTCAATGCGTTCCATCAACGCAAGGTCGACATCCCCTATGTGACCGGCTACTCGCTGCGTCAGGCGAAGAATACGCTCGAAGTGGCCGGATTACAGATAGACAAGCTCGTCTACCGTCCCGACCTGGCGACCAACTACGTGCTCGAAGAGCGCTATCAGGGACGCCTCATCTCGCGCACGAGCCGCGAACAGGCCGAGGTGGGCTCGGGCATCACGCTCTTCGTCGGCATGGGCGAGGGGGCGGTGGTGGCCGTGCCGAAGGTGATCGGGTTCCCGTTGAAGGAGGCCAAGAGCAGGCTCTGGGAGGTGGGGCTGAATGTGGGTGAGGTGATTATGGATGAGGGCGTTACGCCGATGAACATCGCCGAGGCAAGGGTCTACGCGCAGTCGCCCGACGAGGGGCTGGCCGCCACATTGGGGCGCAGCGTTACGCTTCGCATTACGCTCGATTTACGCAAACTCGAATGATGATCGGCGAGGAATTAGACGAGGTTCAGGAGGAGATGTTCGAGCATTTCCGTCTGGAGGTAGACAGGGGTCAGGCGCTGCTGCGCATCGACAAATTCCTCTTCAATCGCCTCGAAAAGCAGTCGCGCAGCCGTATCCAGGCGGCGGCCGAGGCGGGTAACGTGCTGGTGAACGGTGCGGCGGTCAGGTCGAGCTACAAGGTCAAGCCGCTCGACGTGATCCGGATCATGCTCCCCTATGAGCGGCGCGAGCTGGAGATACTGCCCGAAAACATCCCCTTAACGATCCCTTACGAAGACGCCGACCTGCTGATCGTCGACAAGCCGGCGGGTTTAGTCGTCCATCCGGGCCACGGCAACTATACCGGCACGCTGGTCAACGCCCTCGCGTGGCACCTGAAGGAGGAGCCGGGCTTCGACGAAAAAGACATGCGCGCCGGATTGGTGCATCGCATCGACAAAAACACCTCGGGGCTGCTGGTGGTGGCGAAGAACGAACGTTCGCACGCGCGGCTGGCCAAGCAGTTTTTCGACCACACGGTCGCGCGGCGTTATGTGGCGTTGGTCTGGGGCGATTTCGAGCAGGACGAGGGGACGATCGAGGGGAATATCGGCCGCAGCACGAAGGAGCGCCTCAAGATGGCCGTCTTCTCCGACGGCTCGCAGGGCAAGACGGCCGTGACGCACTATCAAGTGCTGGAGCGCTTCGGCTACGTGACCCTCGTCGAGTGCCGCCTCGAGACGGGGCGCACCCACCAGATCCGCGTCCACATGGAGTACGCCGGACATCCGCTCTTCAATGATGAGCGCTATGGCGGCGATCGGATCCTGCGCGGGACGACCTTCGCCAAGTACAGGCAGTTCGTCGAAAATTGCTTCGCCATCATGCCGCGCCAGGCGCTCCACGCGCGCAGTCTGGGCTTCACGCATCCCACGAGCGGCGAGGCGATGGCCTTCGAGGCGGCACTGCCGGCGGATTTTGCGAGCGTTCTCGAAAAATGGCGCAGCTATAAAGCCTGATTCACCCGCACATATTCGGCGATCGCGCTGCGCAGCACTGCTTCGATGTCGGCCGATGGCCGGTCGTGCCGGGTGAAATAGTCATAGAACCAGTGGTACTGCGCCTCCCATTGGCTAAGAAAGACGCGCTTCGGGCCGGCGAACAGATCGTCCTTGCGCTTCTCGAAAAAGGTCTCGATGGCGACATAGACGCTATTTCCTTGCTGCAGGAAACCGGTTTGCAGTGTGGGGTCGGACATCAACGATTCGATCAGCGGCATGCAGGTGAAGACCCCGATCTCGTGTAAAACCAGCTCGTAAATATGCCCCACCGCTGTTTCTTCGGGAACGATGGCGATGTTGTTGCGCACCATGCTGAAGTTGTTGGCCGAGGGCAGGCCATTGACCCAGTTGGCATAGCTCAGGACCAATTCTTTCCCTTCGCCCGGGAATGATCGGCCCAGATTCTCCTCCCAGCGCGCGATGGGGTCTTCCCCGACAAAACGCGCCTCGATCATCCCTTTGGCCTGCAGGAGCTTGGGCTCGATCCCGGGCCATACCTGCTGCTCGAACGCCTCGTAATTCTCGCGGAATATGCGGCTCGTTTCGCGGTAGATCGCCTGAAGCGAATCGGGCATGGTGGTCGAAAAATCCTCCCGGAAAGCGAGGTAGTCGTCGATGGTGGTGGGCTGTTGCAGCGGGGCGAAGAACACCCCGACGGTGAGCGTTCCGAGACGCGAGTTACCCCAGGCGAAGAGGGTGCGATGGTCGTAGATGAATTGTTTGTCGGCAGCGGGGATCGTATGGCCGTACGCTTCGTCGTACGGATTTTCGGGATCGTCCCAGACGTTGGACGAGGCGAGGATGTGCCAGACGTAGTTGGGCATGATCTCGACGCTCGCGGTGATTTTCTTTTGTGCCAGCCCGCAGAGCGGCAGCAGGGCAAGCATCAGAAGTAGGATTTTTTTCATCGTATCGATTTTTACCTGTTATAACGCGAGGCGGGAGCGAAAAGTTACACGATACGATGAGCAGGAAACCTCCGGTAAATAAATTTGGCTTGCCACTCACCTTTCACTATCTTTGCATCCATGTTCGAGAACCTGACCGATAAATTAGAAAGGTCCTTCAAAATATTAAAGGGCGAGGGCCGCATCACCGAGATCAACGTCGCCGAGACGCTCAAGGAGATCCGCCGCGCGCTCATCGACGCCGACGTCAACTACAAGGTCGCCAAGACCTTCACCGACGAGGTGAAGCAGAAAGCCCTCGGTGCCGACGTGCTCAAGGCCGTCAAGCCCGGCCAGATGCTCACGAAGATCGTGCGCGACGAGCTGGCCGTGCTGATGGGCGGCACGGCTGTCGACATCCGCCTCGAAGGCAACCCCGCCGTCATCCTGATCGCCGGGCTGCAAGGCTCGGGGAAGACGACCTTCTCCGGCAAGTTGGCCGCGCAGATCAAGAGCAAACGGGGCCGCGGCGTGCTCTTAGTGGCCGGCGACGTCTACCGCCCGGCGGCCATCGAGCAGCTCAGGATTCTCGGCGAGCAGATCGGCGTGGAGGTCTATACGCAGGAGGGCAACCAAAACCCGGTGCAGATCGCCGAGAACGCCATCCAATATGCCCGTTCGAAGGGCATCAACACCGTGATCGTCGACACGGCCGGCCGCCTGGCCATCGACGAGGCGATGATGCAGGAGATTTTCGCCATCAAGCAGGCCGTGAAGCCCTCGGAAACCCTGTTTGTGGTCGACGCGATGACCGGGCAGGACGCCGTCAACACGGCGCGCGAGTTCAACGAGCGGCTCGACTTCGACGGGGTGGTGCTGACCAAACTCGACGGCGACACCCGCGGTGGGGCGGCCATCTCGATCCGCGCGGTGGTCGACAAACCGCTCAAATTCGTCTCGACGGGCGAGAAGATGGACGCCCTCCAGCCCTTCCACCCCGAGCGCATGGCCGACCGCATCCTCGGCATGGGCGACATCGTCTCGCTCGTCGAACGCGCTCAGGATCAGTACGATGAGGCCGAGGCGCGCAAGCTCAAGAAGAAGCTGGTCAACAGCCAGTTCGACTTCGACGACTACCTCACGCAGATCGCCCAGATCAAAAAGATGGGCAATTTCAAGGACCTCGCCTCGATGATCCCCGGCGTGGGCAAGGCGCTCAAGGATGTGGAGATCAGCGACGATATTTTCAAGCAGACCGAGGCGATCATCGGCTCGATGACCCCTTACGAGCGCGCCAACCCGGGCATCATCAACGGCTCGCGCCGTGAACGGCTGGCTAAGGGGAGCGGCACGTCGACCACGGAGGTCAACAAGCTGCTCAAGCAGTTCGAGGATATGAAAAAAATGATGGGCGCGGTGGCTAAGGGCGGTGTTCCGCGCCTGAGGCGGTAGAAAATGTTTTGCGAAGCAAAACGGCCGCTGAGGAGCGAAACGCAGTGAAGCGACGGCTCCCTCCCCTACGGTTAGGGGAGGGGAGAGGTGATCGTTGAAAGCAGGAGGTGTGGAGGGTGCAGCTCCTCCACAAAAAAGAGGCCGAAAAGAGATTTCATGTGAAAATAGCCTACCTGATAACCACCTACGGCCAATACGAGCACCTGCACCGGCTGATCGCGGCGCTCGACGAGGGCGACGTGCATTTTTACATCCATGTCGACGCGAAGAGCCCGATGCCGACGAATCTTGGTGATTTTCAGCGGATTACGATGATCGAGCGGCGCAAGATATGGTGGGCGGGCTGGTCGATCGTCGAGGCCGAGCTGGCGCTCATGCGGGCGGCCGTGGCCGATGGCGGGTACGACTATTACGCGCTCATTTCGGGGCAGGACTATCCGTTTCGTCCCAACGCGTGGTTGCGTGAACGGCTTGCGCAGGGAGGTGAGTTCATCGGTCTGTCTCCGCTGCCAAGCAAGCTCGAAGGGCGCATGAACCACCGCTATTTTGAAGGATTCGACCGGCGTGATCGCCGCTCGCTCGGCTACCTGACGATGCGCGGCATTGAACGACTGCTGGCGCTCGTCGCACCCAAACGCCGTTGGCCCGTGGAGCAGATTTGGAAGGGAGAGCAGTGGGGGGTGCTCTCGGATGAGTGCGTGCGACATGTGCTGCAACAAGCTGCGGATAAGCGGCTTGTCGATTTTTTCAAAACCTCGTTCGCTCCCGACGAGAGTTTCATACAGACGATCATCGGCAATTCGCCTTTTGCCGCGCAGGTGCGCCCGGGCCTCACCTATGCTGACTGGAGCGAGCAGAAGAGCGGCCCGGCACTCATCACCTCCGCCCACCTACCGATCATCGCCTCGGGGGAGTGGTTCTTCGCCAGGAAGTTCGACGATGCCTCCGCGGGCGTTGTCGAAGAAATGGATAAAACGTTACGAAAAACAGGTGCTTAAAGCCCTCCATACCCGCCTGTTGCTCCTCTCGCGCCGCCTGACGGAGCGACAGCAGATGATCCTGCTGGCCATCGCCGTCGGGGCGCTCGCGG
>QMCD01004228.1_pt1 | contig 11212 bp, 11 predicted proteins | sample 1821841 | NCBI WGS metagenome assembly QMCD01 (sample SAMN01991225, study PRJNA193472) | Termite gut metagenome, whole genome shotgun sequencing project. | isolation source: worker | host: Macrotermes natalensis | reverse complement strand
ACCGTCAAGCTGCCGAAGGTGCGCCTCCATACTGCCAATGGGGTATGCCATACGCGCCGCCCGCTCGCTCCTGAGCAGACCGGACATCTCCCTCACACCCTCGTAGGGGGGGTATTCGATTTTGACAACATTCCCGCTCTCGCTCATCAGACGGTGGCGGTCGTCGTCATACTCGAAGCGGGGGACGGTTATCGTCTTACCGGCATTCACGCCCCAGCTATCCGCGTAGGTGAGCGTGACCATTTCGAGGACGAGTGCTTCCTCGCGGACGTGCATGGCGTGGGCGGGGTAGTGGCCGAGGTCAAACACATTGCCAATGATTGCGTGTCCCTTTCGGCCCGTGATTTCAACAGCGTAGCCGAAGGTATCAGAATCCATGCGCGGATAATCCACCCATGTACTGAACGCGCCGGTGTCCCTGATAAATGTCTCGCGCTCCTGTTTTAGATGTGTCCCCCAGCCGGAAACATGCCACATCAACCGCTTATCCTCCGGGTTATCCGAGCTTGCCGCCTTATATAGCTGCTCAACGTCGGTTTTCCAGTCCTTCGGGTGGTGAACGATAACCCTATCCGCGATTTTGCCGAGGAAGGAAACCAAGTCAACGCCCATGAACCGCCGCTTGCCGTCATCGTCGATGAACGCGGCGTCGATGTCGGGGGCAATGTCTTTCATCAGAGGATAATCGGCCAGCGCGTCCTGTTTGTCGTAAATGTCATACACCACATACGACATGTCCTCAATATCATCCGCGTAGCAATGCCAGGCGTCGGCAACGACCTCCAGCGGGTTTTGGAATTGCAAAAAGAACTCTAACTCCCCGTAGTCCATGCCGTGCCTCTGCGTCATGTATTTGTGCATATCGTTTGTGGCCGCGATTTCATCGGCCATTCCGATTAGCTCCCGCGTCGTAAAGCCCTCCAGCGAGGCATGGTAATCGGCCAGGTTCTTATCAAACCGCTCGATAAGCTCCGTTTCCTTTGATATGACCACCGCATCCATGATCTCCTTGTAGAATGCCGGGCCTGCCGCGCTGCTTTCGAGCAATTCGGTGAACTTATCCCTATCTATATCCGTGATGCGGATAAGGTCATCGGGCGACATAATCACATCATCAAGCGCGAAAGCGTTGATATTATTTTCCCTGCTGTGCCGGATGCTGTTCATGGTATCGAGGATTTCGGCCTTGCGCTCATCTGAATAGCCAGCATCCATGAAATTGACGTGAACGTCGTCCGTTTCGTTTTCCGTTTCACGGTCAGGCGCGCCCGGCGGCACAATATCCGTGACCTGTCCCACAAGATAGCTGTACGGCGGCGCGACCGTGGCATACACCCAATCGCCGGAGCTTATTTCGCCGTTAATTGCCTGTGCTTTTTTCACTGTATCACCCCCTCTTGCAATGTCGCTCATGCTCAATCAATCTCCTTTGTGCGTTTTTTCGCAGTGGGCGCGGGATTGTTCGCTTTGGTCGCATCAGGTTTTTCCTTGCCAGCCCTGAGTCTGTCACCTATTGACGGCTTCTTGCCGGGCGGGTCTTTCTTCAAGTCGCTTTGAGAGGGATACGCATGATCCAGCTTCCCGGCGACATCCTTCAGCATATCCTCGGCCGCGAGGGTGAGCTTGTTATCCTTCTTGATACGATAATCAATGGACGTTTTGACCTCGACGGCCTGTTCGGGTGTGAATAGTTTATTTTCGGGGACAAGACCGGCGCGAACCGCAAAATCCTCTTTCGCATAGATGTAATCTTCCGTGTAATGCCCCCGGTACATCCCGGTGCGCTCGTAGTTGTACTCCCATGTGACAAAGTGCAAGCCGCGCCCGTGAACGCTATCATCGCGGGCCGCGAGCACAATGCTGTTACATTCGGCAAGCAAGCGAAATTCCGGCAAATCACCTACCGGCATAGCCCGCGAGTATTCCCACGCATAGGCCATCTCCCTGACCTGCTCCGCTATCGGCTTCAGCGAATCCGCCAGATCGCTGACTTCCGGCATATATCGGACGTAGCCCTCCTCGGTTATGAGGATGGGGCGCTCGAAGCCGTCTACCGGAATTTTAATCATCCCGGTTTCCGGCGCGTATTCCGCTTGGGGAAAGCCGCTTTTCGCAAGCTCGAACATCATCAGTTTTCGGAGCATTTCGGGCATTGTGCCGACATCACCAATTTCTTCGCCAGAGACTTGTGCCACAGGGGAAAGGGGCTGTTCAACACTGTCTTGCGTTTCGACAGAAGCCATACTGACAGCGCCGCCCGCCAGCGCGTAATCCTCCACTATGGCCTTATGCGCGTCTACCGCGTGATAAAAGCCGTATGCTACGTCTCCTTTTCCCATTTCCAACCATGCGTCTGTCGCGACGCGCAGCGGGTCTTGGAACAGGAGCAGGTAGTCAAGCTCCGGCTCGCTGTATTCGTGCCGCTCATTCATGTAGGCATACATATCGTTCGTATTGGCAAGCTCCCTTGCTTTTCTGAGCATCAGCGGGGTGTCAAGTTTGATGAAGCCATCCGCATAGTCAGAGAGGTTCTTGTCAAGCCGCTCCTTCAGCGCCGTGAGCTTGTCGCCGCAGTTTTGGGCCGCGATTACAGCGTTGCAGTATACCTCAGCTTTTTCATAGCTTTCGGTGAGAATGTGTAAATCGTTTGAACTGAAATCAACGCTTATCAGGCTTTCGGGAGCCATGATTGCATCATCAAGCGGCAAGTCCTCAAAGTGTATGGCGGTGGAACCCAAGTTGTCGAAGGCTTCCAGAATCTGCGCTTTCATATGCTTTGAGTATTCGACCGCCATAAAATTGACATGGACGTCATCCGTCAGATTTTCTGACTCATGCTCTGGCGTCCCCAGCTTTTCGATATAAAGCACTTGCCCCACAAGGCAGCCATAGTCATCGTCCGGCTTTGCGATTACCCAATCGCCCGGTTCTATCGCGCCGTTTATTACTTGCACTTCGTTCATTTCCCGCCGTCCTTTCTTCGTAAAATGGCCGGTAGGCGGCTGCCGTCATTCATCAGTGAAAGAAAGTCCTTCACCAAGTTGCGGTCAAACTGTGTACCGGCTTGATTTTGAATGTATTCCAGCGCGGACGCCTTTGGCCACGCCTGCTTATACGGGCGCTTGCTGATTAGCGCCATATATACGTCCGAGATTGATATGATGGGGATGTATGGGGGAAGCTCTGTGGTGAGCTTCCCCCAATAACCGTCCCCGTTGGAGAACTCATGGTGATATTGGCAAACGTGGCGAAGCATATCGCCAATATCGCCCTGTATGCTCGCAAGCATCTCCGCGCCCCGCGTCGTATGTGTCTTGATAACCTCAAATTCCGGCACAGTGAGCTTGCCGGGCTTGTCGATGATTGCTTGGGGCAACTTCATTTTGCCGATGTCGTGGAGCGTGGCGGCGATGCGGATTTTTCGCGCGGCGATAGAGGAATATCCGCGCTCTAAGGCGAGTGCCTCCGCGAGCAGCGCGCCCAGCTTATCTTCGTTCAGATGATTCATACAGCCTCCCCTCATAGTGTGACGTCGGAATCAACCTCGTTGCCCCAACAGTCCCAACCCTCGGCGCGTTCCCGCGCGAAAAGCTCTATGCGGGGCAGATCGCCCAGCAACTCAATGATGCGCGCCCGCGTTTCGACGGGCTTCTCGCTGTGCCTGCCGATAGGCGCGTCGATGATTTGCCGGACGCTCTTTGACAGGCGCTTCGGGTTTCCCCGCGTGGCGAGCAGGCATAGCTCGGCGTTCGCCCGTGTCCAATGACCAAGCCCCACGAAAAAGCCCGGCGACTTCCGGCACCGCTTTACCCATGTGAAGGCTACGGTCTTGTACACATAGCCCCACGCCTTTATCACTTCAAAGGCTTCGGGCAGATTCGGGTATGTCGCCCAAAGGAAAACTGTCCTTTGCCGCAATATCGGCTACAGGCAGTGCGCATATATCCGCGAGGCTCATGGTGGGGTAATGGCTTTCGGCGCTGCGACCCCTGCCTTTTTCGCTCCACACCCGGTAAGACCAGGCGGGGTCGGCGAGGATGATTCCATAGCGTCCCGCCGTTCTTTCCGGCGCGGCGGTCATATCCCGCAGCAGCAGCACATCCTGTGGCCGTCAGGCGCGCCGGTGTTGAGAACGTCGTTTAAGCAGCCATCCATCATCAGCGGGTACTCCGTGATGATGCTCTCGTCGCAGGCCAAATCGAACATCACATCGTCAAAGTCCGCTGTGGGATCGCGGTTCTCCCAAGCGTCGGCAACGATGGTGAGCGGGTCGCGGAACAGGAGGTAGAACTCGGTCTCTCCGTCCTCGAAATCGTAGCCGTCCGTGAGCGTCCGGTGCGCTTCCTTCACAGCGGCGATGCGCTCCGCGCCGTCAAACAGCTTCGCCCGGCTGACGCCATCCAGCGAGCATTTGAAGCTGTCGAAGTTGCCGTTGATCCTGTCGATAAGCTGGTCTTTCTTTGTATATGCCATAAGGTTGTATCTCCTTTGAATAGTGGATTTTAAGGGGTCAGTGCGCGTTGAAAATTGATTTTGAAAGGCTACCTGTCTTGAACAGGGTAAAGCAGAGCAGCAGGGTATATCCGGCGCAGGCCCATATCGCGAGGTGGACGCTTGCCGCCGCCGTGATGGTTTGCAGCAGCACCGCGTAGATGGCGACGCAGACCATAATGAGAAATCCCTGAAACGCCAGCGCGAACAGGGATTTCAGGTAGCCGTTACCGATGCCGCTCCATTCGCGGTTTATCATCGTGCTGAACGGGATGGGCGCAACGCTCACCGTGAGGTATATCTCAATCATTCTGCCGTAGATGATGATAAAGACGCAGAGCGAGATCGCCTGCATCGCGAGGCGCAGCACAGACGATTCGATGTACAGGCCGATAAGCTCGCCGGTTCCCATTGCGTCAAGCTGGGTGGCAAGGTCGGTCAGCGCGAGGTTCATATCCAGGCTGCCGCCGATTACCCCCGCGCTTCCGTTGACCACATGCTGCGCGAGCGCGAACACGCCCATGACAATATCAAAGGTGTGCGTGAGGATGTATACCGCCACAAACGTCTTGAATATCCATTTGTAGATGATGAAGGTGTCAAAATCGTTCATGTTGTTGCGCTCGATAACCATATGGATAAGCTCGTAGCAGAGGATAAAGGTGAGTATCATACCGGCGATTGGGATTATCACCGTCTCGGACAGGGTTTGAATCATGGAAAAGACGCCGGGGTTCCAACCCTGCGGCGTCTGTCCCACCTGAGCGGAGATGTTGCCGACCTCAGCGTTCACCGAGTCGAACATCTTGGTGAAATTGCTTGTGATGCCGTCAATCAGCAGCCCTTGAAGCCATTCCGTTATGGCGTCGGTGATGCTCGTCATGGCCTAACCGAACAGGCCGGAGAGCAGCGGGATCAACACGGTTCCGACCAACGCGACGCCGGCACCGGCCATGAGCTGCTTCATGCCTTGCGATTTCGCGCCTGGATTGTCGTTGCCATAGCCTTCCAGCAGGTTGATGACGCCCCACACGCCGAGGCCGCCGCCGAGGGCGACCACGAGGGTCTTGAGGGTGTCGATAGCGGTTGTGAAAAAAGCCATAATCATTGTAACCGGAAAATTCTTCGGGCAAATCTCGTTCATTTTCCCGTTTCCCGGTATCTCCTTTCCGATAAATATTTGTTTGGGTTGTGTCCGACGCGGTGATATATATGGGGGGTTCTCTGGCATGGAAAGCGTTCGATTGCACAGCGCGACATCCTTTCCGATAGATAAACGAAGCCGCAGGCTGTGGAATACAGCCTGCGGTTTCGTTTATAACATTGATATTTACATTTAACATATATCGTGGTATACTCAAAGCTATCATGTTACAAGTAGGTGAAGCAATGGACTACATCGCGGATATTCTCGGCATTGAAGTGGCTGCGGAGCCGTGGGACGGCGCGGAAAAGCTGCCTCATTACCTGCATGAATTGTACTCTTTTAGGAAAGTTTCTCTCGCCGGCGTCCTTTGCATCTTCATGAAGCCGAACGGTGAGCCTGGCACTCTCTCCGCAATCAAAAAGCATATACAAAGAACACAGGAGGCCGCGCGTCTCCCTGTTGTGCTGGAGCTTGACGGTATTGCCCCGTACAGGAGAAAATCCCTGCTTGGCGCGAGAATACCCTTTGCCGCGCCGGGATGCCAACTGTATCTGCCGTTTATGGGCGTGGCTCTGACAGAGCGGTATGCTTCCGGCAACCCGCCCGGCGAAACGCTGACGCCATCCGCGCAACTCTTGTTGTTCCACTATCTGTATCAGAAAGCGCCGGAACTGCATACGAAAGGGTTGGATCAGCGTTTCCATCTTTCCGCGATGCAGATTTCTCGCGCCGTCCGTCAGCTACAGGCGCTCGGCCTCATTGATGTGCGAAAAGACGGGGTACGGACAGTCATGTCCGGCACCGGAGGGCCATCCGACATTTTTGAACAGGCCAAGCCGTTCTTGCTGAACCCGGTTCGCAAAAGGATTTACGCGGAATGTGGAAAACTACCAGCCGGGATGCCCCTTGCCGGTCTTTGCGCGCTGGCTGAAATGACAAGGCTCAGCGAACCGAGCACACAAACTGTCGCTTTTTTTGGCAAGGCAGATGGGCTACAGGGAACTGATACGCTGATCGACAACGATGCGCAAGCGGAGGTCGAGATTTGGAAATACAACCCTGCGCTGCTGTCCGAAATGCCCGGAATGGTCGATCCCCTCTCTCTGGCCGCGTCGCTTCATGCGATGGACGATGCGCGCGTTGAGCAGGCGATTGAGGAAATGCTTAAAAATCTGTGGGGGTAAATATGGTCAAGGGTTTTAGAAGTTTTCAGGAATGGTTTCGCGGCTTTGAAACAAACTACGTCATTATCGGAGGCGCGGCCTGTGATTTGCTGATGAGTGACGCTGGGCTGGATTTCCGCGCCACGAAGGATATAGACCTGGTGCTGATCGTGGAGGCCCTGAACGCGGAGTTCGGCGCGCGGTTTTGGGCCTATGTCAAAGCGGCGGGGTATGAACACCGTGCCAGGAGCACCGGCGCGCCGGAATACTTTCGATTCACGAATCCGAAATCCACGGAATCCCCCGCCATGATCGAACTGTTCTCACGCCGCATAGAGGGGATCAGCTTTCCGGCAGACGCCGTGCTCACGCCGCTTCCGATAGACGACGATATTTCCAGCCTGTCCGCCATTTTGCTCGACGATGCGTATTATGATTTCCTCCGGGCCGGTGTGACCATCGTGGAGGGAATCCCCCTACTTGATGCGGCGCATTTGATACCCTTCAAAGCCAAAGCCTGGTTAGACCTTACAGCGCGCAAGAGGAACGGCGGGCAGGTGGACAGCAAGAACATCAAAAAGCATAAAAACGATGTCATCCGATTGGCCGCGCTGCTGCCGCCTGCCTTCAGAATGGAACTCCCGAAAACGGTCGCGGGAGATATGCGGGCCTTTTTGATGAGCATGGATGAACCTGCGCCATACCTTCGGGTTGCGGCAGCATACCATATCTCCGACGCAATTCCGTTGGACGCTTTGCCCATGCAAGAGCGTATCCAAGAGGCCAAGCGCCGTGCCGACCGGCAAAACGAAAGCCGGGAGGTCGATGGAGCAGAAGCAAAGACCCTCCCGGCTCAGGCCAACTTATACGAAACGCGGTAGGTTCTCCCATATCCGTGGATTTCATCGGGCAGGCCGTTGTCAAGCAGCCAGTTCACAACGGCGTGAAGCGCATCGCTGTCGTAGCGGACGCTGACGCCGGTAAAGCAGCCGTAGGTTTCCGCGTCAACGCGCTTATGCTCCTCGCCGATGCAAAGAAGCTCGTTGAGGACACAGGCAATGGCTTGACTGTGCGGCCTGCCGTTGAGCGAGTAGACGCCGCACTCGGCGGCGATCTGCTTGGCCGTATACCAGCGCGGCACAGCATCATCGCTGAGAGCATCGCCGGGAGCGGGGCCGGGGTCGATGGCAATGTCGAAGGGCGCGTAAGCGTTTTTCAGGAATTGCATCACCAATTCCGGCGTCGCGCCATAGTTGTTCATGCCACGGACAATGATGCGGACGCAGGCGTTGACCTCGCCAAGCCGGGGAACAGGCTTTTTTGCGGCGGCGATGATGGCTTCAAGCTGCTCGCGCGCGATGGCGTCCACCATTTCGCGCTCCCTTGCCTCCATCTCATTAAACTTGGCGACGTAGGCGGCGGTGAACAGGACGCCCTTCTCGCCTGTCAGCTTATTCGCCACCAATTCGCATCCCATCTTGGAGAGAAGATAGCAGGGAAGCTCGCGCCCGGTGCCGTCAAAATACGATGACGCGAGGAAAAAGCTACTGCAATCAATTTTGATTTCAGTAGCTTTCCTCATGTGGCCGATATAGCCGGTGATGTCGCGCAAAAGATTGTGGTGTCGCTTCCCGATAAGCTCGGCGACCTCGCGGCTGTCGATATAGCAGCCGCCGCCTTGCCTGATAAGGGTCAAATCTCGCATGGCTTCCTCCTTCTGATTTTCTGTAGAACGCAAAAAGCCGCCCCCTTCCACCTGTGACGGCGAAAGGGGGCGGCTCTGCGGTTAGGGTCAGACGGCTTCCAAATCTTCGGGGTAATCCTCAAAGACTTCATCCGGCATTTCCGCGTCGGTCGGTACAAACTCGAATACCTCATACTGCTCATCGGGCCGTACCCTCAGCCTGCGGCTGATGTGCTTGCCGATGTTAAATACGTTTTTCGGGTTCGCGTCCGACAGATAGCGATAGTTCTTGTGCTTGGTAATGTCGTATTTGTCGCTCAGAAACGGCCTGACGCCGCGCAGTTGCAGGATGCACTTCGAGCCGTCCATCACCGATAGCTCATCCACGCTCATCAGTTCCTTGCCGAGCTTCTGGTACGACTGGCTGAACGAGGGGGAATTGCCCTTGCTGACACTGTGGTTTAAGAGGTCGATAGTCTCCTTACCAAGCGATTCCGAGAGGTCTTTGAGCGTTGTTTTTTCAGAGCCGCCCAGGAACAAGCGCGCGTCCATATTGCCTATGATGGTTTCACTGTTGTCCTTGTAGATGTTTTTAAGCTGGCTTTGCGCCTGCAAAATCACACAGGCCGAAATCTCGCGGCTTCGGATGGTCGCTATTAGCTTGTCGAAATTCGGAATTTTTCCGATGTTTGCGAACTCGTCCAGCAGGCAGCGGACGTGAACGGGGAGGCGACCGCCATAAACATTGTCGGCCCGGTCGCACAGCAGATTGAAAAGCTGCGAATACATCAGCGCGGCGACAAAATTGAACGTCGCGTCGGTGTCGCTGATGATGATAAACAGTGCGGTCTTGCGGTCGCCAATGGTGTCAAGCTCCATTTCGTCGTAGCTCATAATCTGCCGAAGCTCTTTAATGTCGAAGGGAGCTAACCTAGCTCCACAGCTAATTAAAATCGACTTAGCTGTCTTGCCCGCCGCTAATTTGAAACGGCGGTACTGCCGCACCGCGAAGTGCTGCGGGTCTTTTTCTTCAAGCTCGTCAAACATGTAGTCCACGGCGTTCTTGAAGTTTTCGTCGTCCTCATGGACTTCCATCGCGTTTATCATTTCGACCAGAGAGTTCATGTTCTGTTCTTCCTCCGGCCCCTCGAAATGGATATACCCGATTAAAGCGCAGTACAAAAGGACTTCTGCCTTCGTCCAAAAATCTTCACCGCTTTTTGCGTCTTCTCCCTTCGTGTTTTCTATGAGCGTGGTGGTGAACTTCAAAATGTCCTTCTCCGAGCGGATATATACGAATGGATTGTACCCCATGCTCTTTGAGAAATCAATCGTGTTCAGAATTTTGATCTCATATTTGTTGCGCTTTAACAGGCTTCCACATTCGAGCACGATTGTGCCTTTCGGGTCTGTAATGCAGTATGAGCTATGCAGATTCATGAGGTTCGGTTTGAGCCAGAAGCGGGTTTTTCCCGAGCCGGAGCCGCCTACAATAAGCACATTCTTGTTACGGGCGTACTTCGGCTGCTTCGGCCTGCTGTTCATCGTCAGCGATTCGGTGGCGGTCAGGATGATGTTGTTATCGGGGTTTTCATCGACGTAAGGAGCGATGTCTTGACGGTTGCCCCATCTGGCCGACCCGTACTCTATGTCCTTGCGCCATTTCTTCGAGTGCTTCTTCCTGTACAACACAATACCGTATACCGCCGCCGCACCGACCAGCCCCACACAGAGGTCAAAGAGGTTCAGTGACGGGAGGGGACGCGCAAAAGCGGTGTTGAGGCTCGCCGTTGTGCCGAGCAGCTTTCGGAGCAGGTCTTTACCCGGCGCAATGCGGTATGCCTCGCCTACCTTCGCGAAGAACCAGAACAGCCCCGCGTATGGCAGATTTGGGAGAACGAGCCTCTTGATTTGCGCGGTGCTCATCATTTCTCGATCTCCCCCTTGCTCCTGTGCTTGACGGGGGCGGCGACCGACCTTGCAAGCTCCTTGAAGCGGTTCAGCTTCGCGAGCATGGACGGCTTGCGCGACTTGTGTTTGAGGGTGGCCTGGGAATACTCCTTAAACGCCGCCGTCATCGCGTCCGCGTCCTTCGCCTTAAAGAACACAACCCACTTGGGCGGCGTTTCGGCGTCGTCCCGTTTCAGCGAGAAATCCACATTGTATTTCCGCGCCGTCCGCTTGAACGAGCCGATATTGTCGCCTGTTACCTCAATGTTTGTGAGGCTTGCGCCTTGTTTGGTCAGAGACTTGATGCTCTGCTTACCGTGAATATAGGTCGGCTCCCGCGCCTTTTTAAGCCACATCTGCATTGTCTGTGCGAGCATCCGACCCGATAGCTTTGCGGCCTTCACCATCAGAGCCACGGTCTTATCGTTTACCTGTTCCTGTACAATCGTTATCAACCCCTTTCCGCGCCGCTATGGGAGCGGCCTTGCTGCCTTTCGGCTTTCTGGATGGCGAGAAGCGCGTCGTTCCAGTCCTTCCCGATAGGGGGAGGGGAACGTGCTTTGGTGATGCCGGAAATACCCGATCCCTTTGCCGCGCAAAGCTCTCCCGCCTTATCGTTGTCGGTGCAGACAACGCAATGTGTGACCTGTGGCTGGTGTTGGAGGAAGTACATGAGCGCCGCAGGGCTGGTGCAGCCGAGTGAGAGCCGCCAGCCGTCAAACGGTGGTATTTCGCCTCGCAAACAAAGCGTCTGGTGGGATAGGGCGTCAACCGCGC
>QMCD01005346.1_pt1 | contig 11216 bp, 6 predicted proteins | sample 1821841 | NCBI WGS metagenome assembly QMCD01 (sample SAMN01991225, study PRJNA193472) | Termite gut metagenome, whole genome shotgun sequencing project. | isolation source: worker | host: Macrotermes natalensis | reverse complement strand
CGGTTATTCGGGCGCGAATGTTAAAATAAAATGGCAAACACCACAGAATTGCGGTTCTCCGGATGAAGAATTAATCCCTTCCTGTTACCTTATACCGCATGATCTTGTTGGAATAGTACCTCCTTCCGGAAATGGAACCTGTCCTGAGATCCCTGTGGGTCCGACACCTTCTTGCGCTAAAAAGCCGGTGATAGATTTACCGGCAGTAGTGGATATTTGCGAGGCAGGTCAGTCCGTCCGTCTGGAAGCATTTGCATACGGCACATTCTTATGGTTGCCCGGAAATGAAACCACCTCTTCCATCACTGTGTCCGAGCCGGGATTTTATACGGTTAAAGTAACCGACTGGTATGGTTGCTCCAGTGAAAAAGAGGTACAGGTAAATGTGCTCTCGGATGCAAGTGTCGGCGCAACGCTTGTAAGCAATGACCCGTGTACGGGACTCTCGGAGCTGAAAGCCACAGGCGGAAAAACATACCGGTGGTATCCGTCCGATTACCTGAGCGATGCGACCGGGGCAAATCCGGTAGCCTCGCCGGTTAGCTCAACACCATACTCGGTGGTGATCCAGACACCGGGAGGCTGTACCGTAACCAAAGAGGTATATGTGGAAGTGAAAACGCCGTTTGAATTAAATGTAGCAGATGTTACCGGATGCTTACACGAAACCGTTACGCTGACAGCCAGCGGAGCCGACAGTTATGAGTGGTCGCCGATGGATGGTTTGCGGTGTGTCGATTCCAAATGCTCTGCCGCCGAATATACCATCGTTACCGATGAAAGAACATTTACGGTAACCGGTTATAAAAACGGCTGCTCAAAAAAATCGACCGTTACTGTCCGTACAAACATAACCAACTCTGTTTCGTTCCGTGTGGACGAGGAAGGCGAAAATTGCAGCGTGCCTTTTATCGCAACACCGGGATTCAGTCGCTATACATGGGATTTTGGGGATAAAAGCGATCCGGTAACTACCGGTATAAATACCGTTGCCCATAAGTATAATATGTCCGGCACCTATCAGGTTTGTGTGACGCTCGAAAATGACGACTGTCCGCAAGACAAAAAGGTAGCCTGTGATACTGTTACCGTAAAACCGGAAGATTGCAAGTGTGAACCGTGTAGAAATAATTAGGCGAATAAATACAGAGAGAAAGAACAATTAAAAGAAACATGATAATTTTTTGATTATGATATCCAGAATAAGAAATAGTCGTTTTACAAAAGCCGTATCCATCCTGCTGCTGGTACTGATTCTTTTACCGGCGGAGTCTTACGCCATCACGGGCGGACCCTCGCAACCCGAATTTACGACATTCACGCCGGTAGAGGCGAGCGATATGGTAGATCTGTTTTCCGGAGACTTCCAGTACAACATCCCCCTGCTGGATGTGGAAGGTTACCCCATCAACCTTAGCTACAGTTCGGGTATCGGGATGGAAGATCAGGCAAGCAGTGTGGGTTTGGGCTGGACGTTAAATGCGGCAGGAACGATTAACCGTACCGTCAGGGGGATACCCGATGATTTTAACGGAAAAAATGATAAAATCATTACCTCCACCTATTTTAAGCCCAATTGGACTGTCGGTACAAATATAAGCATCGGTAATCCCGAAATTGTAGGCTGCGAATTGCCTCTGAGCCTTGGATTTGGTGTCTTATACAATAACTACACCGGTTTTGGGTACGAAACATCGGTTGGCGTATCTGTCAGCAGCGGCGACAAGTTTAAAATGGGAGGCAGCTTAAACCTGGGTATCAGTTCCGATAATGGTGTCAGTCTTTCGCCTTCCGTCAGTCTTGGTTATAATGTTTCACAAGAAACAGAGACAGAATCCGGAGCATTTTCAGGTAGTTTAAATGCCGGAACTTCCTTTAATTCGAGAAGTGGATTGCGTCAGGTCAGCATTGGAGTTTCTGCCCAACAGACATACACAAATAGCACCAGAAAAAACGAAATTTATGAAGAAAAGGCGTATGAAAACAGAAATTCGGTAAGTCATTCAACATCTATCCCTATCGGGATAACCACCTATGTTCCCCAGATGAGCAATAATATGAAATCCTATTCCATGGCGATTGATTTCGGAGCGGGTTTTCAAGCAGCATGGATTAATGCCAAATTCAAATTAGACGGCTATTTTTCCCGTCAGGCATTGGAAGCCACGCAAAAAGTATCTCCGGCTTACGGATACCTGTACTCGGAGTTGGGAAAATCAGACGACTCGGCAATGCACGATTTCAACCGGGAGAAAGACGGTGCCTTTACTAAAAACACACCGGCTTTAGCTATGACGCAGATGACCTACGACATATACACGGTTTCCGGTCAGGGAGTAAGCGGGATGTTCCGTCCTTTCAGGGAATTCGGAACGGTATATGACCCTTATATGTACAGCTCGTCCGGAGACGGCGATTTGGGACTTGACCTCGGAGCGCCGCTGTATGTCAAAGGCGGTATCAACGTGGGCTTCAATTTTAACCAGTCGGAATCAGGCAGATGGAGAGATAGCAATGGTTCCCGAAATTCATTATCTTTCAATGGAAAAAATGCGGAAAAACCCATTTACGAAAATGTCTATTTTAAGAATGCCGGCGAATTTACGGTAATCGACAGGGAGTATTATGACCGCATACAAGGCGTGGATCCTGTCCGCATAGACATCACAAAAGGAGGAGTTGCAAATAATATGTACAAGAGAATGAACACCTCATCGGGAAATGAAAGTAACAAACCGATACAGGGCAACAGCCGCAGTTACGACAGCCGGGAAAGAAGAAACCTTGCCATGTCGTTCCTGACGGCAGAGGAAGCTGCCAATGCCGGTATCCAGAAAGAAATGGAAAGTTATGAATTGAATGGAGGCATATCAGATCCGCAGAAAATTAGCCGGATTGGCGACGGGCGGCAGGCGCACCACATATCCGAAATTACCATCAACCAACCCGGAGGTACGCGCTATGTATATGGTAGCCAGACCTACAATTACCATCAGGAAGAGGTTACTTTCAATCTCAATAGAGATAGTGTCGTAGAACCCGACGGCAGGTTAAAAGAAGAGGTGGTAAAAAAGGGACTCGTAAACTATGGCACAGGTGATGATAAAGCTGAAAACGGAAACGGCATAGACCATTATTACAATAAAAATGTGTTGCCCCCTCACGCTACAGCTTACCAGTTAACGGCTATATTGTCGCCCGATTATGTGGATTTAAAACAAGACGGTCCGACCACCGATGACCTGGGCAGCTACACCAAATTTAACTACACCAGATTGAACAGTAGCGCCAATCCGTATAAATGGCGCAATCCGTATGAGAAGAAAGCCAATTATCAGGATGGATTCAGATGTAAAAGAAGTGATGACAAGGGAACGTACCTCTATGGCGAAAAAGAGATAAAACAGCTACATTCTATTGAGACAAAAAATTACGTCGCCAAGTTTTATTATTCAGAGAGAGACGATGCTTATGAAGTAGCCGATGAAAGAGGCGGAAGAGGTACAGGAAATACATTACATAAATTAGACTCAATACGGTTATTCAGCCGTCAGGACTGGAATGTAAAAGAAGAAAATGCCACGGTGATAAAGGCAGTTCATTTCAGTTATGATTATTCCCTGTGTTCGGGTATTCCGTCCAATATTAACAACGAAGGCAAACTGACGCTTAAAAATGTCTGGTTTACTTACGGCGGTTCTCAAAAAGGAGCATTTAGTCCGTATGAATTTACCTATGACCAAAATCAGGAAGCGAATCCGTCTTACCACCCGCGCGCCCAGGATCGTTGGGGAACGTATATGCCGAATCCTGACAATGATGACTTACCGACAAATATCGAAGCCCCTTATGTTAAGCAAAGCGAACTTACCGACGAATACGTCCAGGCGTGGAATTTGACAAAAATAGACCTTCCTTCCGGCGGTATTATCAATGTGGAATACGAGGCGGACGATTATGCGTATGTGCAGGACGCAAGGGCTGCCAATATGGTGCGGGTATCGGGAATCGGAAAAGAAGGCGCTATTGCACCTCCGGATTCTCCGGGACAGCCGGCTAAGCTGTACGAGCGATTCGATAACAACAATAACCGCATCTTTATTGAGACGGAAGAGTATGTAACAAGTGTGGAGGATTTCAGACAAAGATACATCGGCAGGATGAATCAGCTGTTTTTCAAGTTTTTCATTGACTTGTCGAATAAAGGCGAGTCTGAATATGTCATGGGATACGCGGATATTAAGAATACCGGCTGGAATATGGTTGGCGGAAAAGGCATCGGCTGGATTGATTTGAAAGATGTCTCGGCAGAAAACCTGGCAGGCAGCCGCCTTAACCCGATTGCCCGCACAGCCATGCAGTTTGTCCGCGTAAACATGTCCGACCTGTATTTCGGCGGCAACAATGATGATGATCTGGAGAAACCCGGCGAGGCGCTGTTCCGAAAAATTGCCGGAAACCTTACCGACATACAAAACCTGTTTACCGGAATACACAGAGGGATGAGCATGAAGCAGTTTTGCAAGTATGTTGATCTGAATAAGTCATTCGTCCGCCTGCAATCGCCAAACTACGCCAAGCGCGGCGGCGGGCTTCGTGTCAAAAGGCTGACGATGAACGACAACTGGGCAACGATGAGCGGCAACACCACCGAGAATTTCGACTACGGGCAACTCTACCGCTACACGAGAAACGCCGGAGTGGATGACCCTCAAATACCAGCCGGCACCAGCATAAGCAGCGGCGTAGCCTCCTACGAGCCGTTTATCGGAAACGAAGAAAACGCCTTGCGCGCCCCCGATGCCTTTACCAATGACAATATCGGTACTCCCGATAACCGCTTTTATATGGAGAGACCTTACGGCGAAATGTTTTACCCCTCGCCATCGGTTGGATACAGCCGGGTTGAAGTTACCAACCTTGAGCATGCAGCGCCTGCCGGACACACGGAACATGAATTTTACACGGCAAAGGACTTTCCGGTCATTGTCAGGAATCCTTACCTGAAAAAGGAGCCTTACAAGTCGAATTGGGTCTTCAATATATTTAAGATTAATGTAGAAGATAATATGACCACCAGCCAGAGCTACGCCATTGAGCTGAACGATATGCACGGAAAACCCAAAGCGCAGCGGGTTTATGCGCACGGGCAGGAAACGCCTATTTCAGAAATAGAGTATTTCTACAAGACGCAGCAGAACGCCAAACAGCTTGCCAATGATATTACTACCATCGACAAGTCAGGAATGGTTGAATACGGAAAACTTGCCGGGATAAATATCGACATGACAACAGATGAGCGCGAAAACAACTCCTACACCGCAGGCGGGTATGTACACGGCAACCTGGATGCCTCGCCTATCCCTTTCCCGCCGCTTCCGATACCGCTTCCGAGCATCTGGGGGGGAGGACACAGCGAGAGCACCCGTTTCCGGTCGATTTCCAACACGAAAGTAATTACCCGCTACGGCATACTGGAAAAAACCGTCGCCAGAGATTTAGGCTCGGAAGTAACCACCGAAAACCTTGCCTGGGATGCCGAGACCGGCGAAGTGCTGCTTACCCGCACGCAAAACAACTTCGGCGACCCGCTCTACTCCTTTACCTATCCCGCCCACTGGGGATATGACGGTATGGCGGCAGCATACAGAAACATCGGAATATCCGGAACCGTGAAGTTTGATAACCTGAATCATAAAAGGTACGAATTTGCCCAGGGCGACGAAATTTATTATGAAGAAGGTTCCGAGTGGAAAAGAGGCTGGGTGGACGAAGTACATGATAACCGCATCGTTGTATTGGACGAGGGAGGAGAACCGGTTAACGGCAGCGCCGATTTCAATATCCTGCTTACCCGCTCCGGGCGGCGCAACCAGCAGACAACGCCTATCGGCACCATTACCACCCTGCGTAGCAACCCGCTTAGGGGCTCTGAGTTAGCCTTTGAAAACGTGCTGAACGCCGGAGCCGTAGAGTTCCAGTCTGAGTGGGGCGACTTCTGCGGCGAGTGTACCACCGATAGCTTAAAAAACCCATATCTCAAGGGTGAAAAGGGCAGCCACCGCCCATGGCGTTCATACGTCTATCTGACCGGGCGCAGCCAGTCGGACTATAACCGCAGCACCAACACCCGCCGAGACGGAACATTTACTTCATTCCTGCCTTTCTGGAAAAATGACGGCGCAGACTGGAAAACCCCTCACAAGGCAAGCTGGACTTTCGCCTCCGAAGTAACCCTGTTCAGCCCTTACGGCTTTGAACTCGAAAACCGCGATGCCTTAAACCGCTACACTTCTGCCTCGTATGGCTACAACAACACCTTGCCTACGGCTGTAGCCGCCAATTCGCGCTACAAGGAGATGGGCTTTACCGGATTTGAAGATGCGGTAATGAATGAATGCAAAAGCGGACATTTCGGGTTTGACTTTAATCAGTACGAAGATCAATTTGTTAACAAACAGTCGCATACGGGACGGTACAGTATCAGGATAGCAACAGGCGATTCGGTAAGAATGACTAAGATTTTAAATGAGTGTATAAATGATTAGCCATAGTGTTCTCTTCACACGGCTGGCACGGCTGGCGCAGGTCTGTGACCTGTGCCTTGACTAACAAAAAATATGAATGGATAAATTTGGAAAGAATAGAGAAATGTTTTGGAAGGCACAGGTCACAGACCTGCGCCAACTTGGGCCAGCCTAGGGGCTATGCCGAACGAAGGATTAAATAAAATCTAAAATAAAAAATACTAACAAATTAAAAAACAAAAGAATATGAAAACAACAAAAATTTTAGCCGTGGTCTTGGGACTGTTTTTAATGGGAAATGTGAATGTGGCTTTGGCACAGGATGAGAATACGGAAAGGAAGGATTCGATTTATGGATTGGAAGCTTCTGTAGAAAATGGATTTCTTAATTTTAGTTTTTATTCCACTTATGAAATGGCAAAAATGTGGAATATAGGCATTGATCTTTATTATGGTGAAAATGGGGAAAAGGTATGGAATATGCAAAGCAATCGATTGTGGACATCAGATCCTTTGGAGGTTCAATTTTCAGAACGATTCGGAACAGTCAGCTATGAAACCATTGACGGTGTTTCTAAAATAAATTTAAGTAATGCGAATTTATTGAATATATCATCATTAAAAAAAGTGGAAATATATATAGAGGGTGAGGTGAAGATGTTATGCCTCTTTCCTTGGATAAATATCCTGTGAAAACCGGTAAAAGTAATGTGTTATCTTTTTTTTTTGACCCATTAAGCACTTCTTTAAAAGAAACGGTTAATGATGGAAATTATGTTTATAACTATTTTTTTCTATCTGGCGTGGAGAGTAAAACAAAACCGGTAGGAGTTCCTTTCATACAAAAAAAATATCACAACGGTATTTTGATATCAACGGATAAAAGAATAGGGGTACGATAATTACAATTTTATAAATAATGAGAAAAATTGGTATATATATTATTATTTTGACTTGTTTTTTATTCTATCATTTAGAAACATTTTCACAAGTAAGTGTTCAAAATGTAGGAGATATACAAGAAAAGAAGAATTTAATCCTTAATCAATTAATAGGAGAAGGCGTTACTATCGTGGGTGATATAACCTGTAATTGCGATTCTTTAGGTTCGGTATCTAATGCGGAAGATGTATTTGAAATGAATGATGGAATACTATTAACCACAAGTTATCCTGCACAACTTGTCGCGGGTTCTACGGGGTTAGCTGCAAATGGGAATAGCGATAGTGATATACGTATAATTGTAGGTAACAGTAGTGTTAATGACGCTTGTATTATTGAATTTGACGCAAAATTTGCATCTAATGGATTGGCAATAGAATATGTATTTGCCTCGCAAGAATACACAGGTTTTACTTGCAGTCAATTTAACGATGCTTTCGGCTTTTTCGTCAGTGGTCCCGGCATTAACGGACAAATGGGATATTTAAACGATGCAGAAAATATAGCCTTAATTGAAGGTACTCAAATACCGGTTTCTATTAATACTGTAAATTCGGGGGAATGTTCTCCTAATTATGGTTGTGATATTTCTAATCCATACAGATGTAATTTGACAATGGGTCGTTTTTTTAAGCAAAATAAAGACAATCAATACCCCGAAGTAAAAATACAAGGATTTACAACGTTATTAAAGGCGATTAAATCATTGCAAAAAGAAACTGTATATCACATTAAAATTGTAGTTGCTGATGTTACTGATCATAACTATGACTCTGGTGTATTATTAAAAATGGGAGGCATTTATAGCATGGAAGTTCCACAAATAACTATGGATTGTGGAAATGGAGCTACTTTAACGACAAAGCAATATGACGGTTATCGTTGGAAATTAAATAATGGATATATTGATGGGGCAACTTCACAAACTATTCATCCGCAAGAATATGGCGATTATTCTGTTGAAGTTCTTATGGATACTACTTGGGTTCCTTCGGAAGCGTTTACCTATAATTCATTAAATGCATGTCCGAGTCCAGACCCTTGCACCCCTCACACCTTACTTTTCAAAGAAGACTTCGGCGGCAACAGTATTTTCTCCCCTGTTGTATCCCCCCAGGGATTTTCCTCAACCGGCACCGTATCCGGCTTGACCTACAACCCGTGGACAAGCTTTCTGTTGCCTGTCGGTTCGGCTTCTTACGCGGATTTTCTTTTGTACCATTATAACCTTTTACATCCCTTTGCCTTGCGAACGGATAATTATTCGTTTGTAAAAAAGGGGAAATCGCGTAGCGGTATATGGTATGAACCCTACGACCATACCCACCCCAACGCTTCGTGGTTGGGCTATATGATGGAAGTGAACGGCTCATCTCGACCGGCAACCTATTACAGTGTTTCGCTGACGGAAAATTTATGTCCCGGTTCGCAGTTGAATTTTTCGGCGTGGGGGATGAGTCTAATGAAGTCAAAAAACTACAGGAATGCCGAATTGAAGTTAGTCATAAGGAGACCCGGAAGCACGACTCCCGTAGCATGGAAAAATATTACGCTGGAAAACGGGAATGGCAATTGGGAGCCATTTGAGTTAAACTATGTGCTCCGGGAAGGAGATGAAAGCGGACTGGTTTTTGAAATCATAAACAACTCGTCATCCGGCGAAGACTTCCAGGGAAACGACTTTGCACTGGACGACATTGAAGTGCGCGTGTGTACTCCCAAAGTGGAATTGAAAGCTTTTGGCTGGATTTGTAAAGGAAACGATTTAAAGATTGAATACATCAACAACGGCGATTTCAGCGACCCGACATACCAGTGGTTTAAAAGCAGCCGCGGCAGCATAAACGGCGAGTGGGACGAAATAAGCGGTGCAAACGACCCAATCCTTTTGATTGAAAATGCCGAACTGACCGATGCAGGATACTACCGCCTGGTAATCACCGATGGTACGGGCAGCTGTCCCGCCAAGAGCGACCCTATCCGTATCTTCGTTCGCGACTGCGATATATGCGCCGATTGCGTCTCCTCCTTTGCCCCTGTTCCGGGCGAAAAGTATGTATTAAGCGCGTGGGTAAAAGAGACGGGACACTCGGTGGTGATTGAAGGTGAGGATCTGACCGGCGAAGACCTGATGATCACCAGCTACGAAAACAGCGTTATTGCCCTCTCGTTTGAAAACTCGGACGAAGTGATCGGCGCAATGGCGGAAGGCGCTATTATTGACGGCTGGCAGCGCATCTATACCGAATTTACCGTTCCGGCAGAAGCGGTCAAGATGCACCTGGATCTGGGCAATACCGGCATCGGCGAATCCTATTTCGACGACATCCGCGTCTTTCCGTTCAACGGCAATATGAAGTCATACGTCTATGACCCGGTAACGATGCGCTTGGTAGCGGAATTAGACAATGAAAACTACGCCACCTTCTACGAATACGACGAGGAAGGCGCATTGATCCGCGTAAAGAAAGAGACGGAAAAAGGCGTTATGACCATTCGCGAAGCGCGGCAGGCGAAACAGAAAACGCCGCAACCATAATCGAGTGTGTATCCCACAAAGACACAAAGAACACTAAGTTTTTTGTGGACTTTGTGTCTTTGTGGGAAACATCTATCTTTTTTCTAAATATAAACTAATTAAGAAGACGTACTTAAATAAAAAATAATTAGAATATTAATTTCGTGCTAATTCGTGTAATTCGTGGATAAATACCTTTTGAGACCACCCTTTGTTCGGCATAGCGTCTCGCTATGTCGTAGCTAAAAGCAAACTTTTAGTTTGCAATAACTAAAAGGACAGAACCGGAAATAATAAAAAGACAGGAATGATGAGAAACATTGAGAAAGTAAATACAAGCCTGAGGCTTGCTTTTAACTGCGACATAGCGAGACGCTATGCCGAACGAAGGACGCGCTCTTTCGCCCTTTTCGCGCTTTTGTGCCTTCTTCCGAATCTCTCCGCCCAGGATTGGAAATCCGACCTGGAGCGGGCAAGTCGGGTGTACAGCGGCGAAAATCTGGAATTGGAGATGGAGCTTCATTTCTTCACTTCGCCCACTGCAACCGTGCCCGCATCGAAAGAAAAAATTTCGATGTACAAGGCAGGCGATAATTATTGGGTGAAGCAGTTCGGCATAGAGATGATACACAACTCCCAATATATGGTTTTGATTGACGAAAACAACCGGATGATCAGCGTAGGGAAAAACAGGGAACCGCAAAAGGCAAACGAAATCTCTTCCGAAACCAAAGAAATGTTTCAACATGCCGTGAAGGATCTGGTTACCACACTGGGAATAGATACCGTGTTTTCCAAACCGCGTTTTTCTTCCGAAAACCGGGGAAAAACAGGCGGAAGTCAGGTTTACCAATTCTTCTACACGCAAGGCAAATATTCGGAAAGCACCGTTTATATCTCCGCCAAAACCGGCTTGCTCGAAAAGGTATCCTGCCTGCTGCGCGACCCGGTCGAGACTGCCGAAGGCGTATTGAGCCGCGTCAGGATAGACTTCCTGTTTCTCAAGCAGGAGGGAAACAGGAAACCGGATAAAAGTCTCTTTTCCACAGACGGGGTATTTACGGTAAATGCTGCGGGGAAAATAGTTTTAAAAGACAAATACAGGCAGTATCAATTAATAGTTAATTAACGGAAAAGCCCGAACACGCGAAGAAGAAAAAATAAAAAGGAAAAAATTAAGAAATATGAATATGAAAGATTTTAATTTAGAATATTTTAAATTTAATAAT
>QMCD01005692.1_pt1 | contig 11217 bp, 10 predicted proteins | sample 1821841 | NCBI WGS metagenome assembly QMCD01 (sample SAMN01991225, study PRJNA193472) | Termite gut metagenome, whole genome shotgun sequencing project. | isolation source: worker | host: Macrotermes natalensis | reverse complement strand
CGTCCGCATCCTCTTCGATAAAGCGTATCAACACGCCGCTGTCCAACACGTTGCCGTCGAAATAACCGAACACACCGCAGTAGAACCCTCTCGGCGTGCGTTCCGCACGCCGGATCACATCGAGGGTCGTGGTTTTTGGCGCACCGGCGATAGAACCCGCAGGCAGCATGGCAAAGATAATATCGCCCAACCGCGAACGGTAATCATCTCCAAAATCGCCCACGATCTCGGACGAGATCTGTAAAATTTTGCGTTCGCTCGTATTCAGTCGATCTATATACCGCAACCTTTCTACGCGCACATTTTCCGCACCGCTGAGGCGCAGGTCATCCATCAGTAATTCCACCGCCGAGCGATGCTCAGCCGTCTCTTTCGGGTCATTCAGGATAACGTTTTCTGCATCGGGCGTCGCTGCATCGATAGTCCCCTTCATCGGGAATGTCGCGATCCGTCCACTCTCGATCCGTACAAAACATTCGGGTGAAAAGCATACGAACCGCCTGGGGATGAACAGTTGATATTTTGTATCGGACGACATGAATATATCCTCCAGCGAGTTTGTCGTCGAGATAGGTGTCTTTACCGTCAGATTGGTTAGTACGGTTTGCCCATGCACGAGGCCGTGGCGAACAACATCGAACATCTCGTTGTACTCTTCAACCGAAATCGGCGAAACGGTTAGATCTCCCGAAATTTGTTTGTTTGTTGCAGGCTTGTTACCCACGCCGTTCAATTCGAACAGCAACTCGTTTTGCTCCAGTGGATTTTCTACGAAATAACCCTCGCTAAGTTCGTAATCGACAACGAACAGGAACGGCCTGCCCTCTTCGCCGCACTCGTTCATAAGGCGGCGTACAATGTCCGGATCGGAATACTGCATCTCTTTTTATGGGTAAGTATGAATCTCCTACTTATCAAACATGTCTCGTTTAGCGACTTTACCGGCAAGAGAAGCACTCCTGATTCAAAGTGTTTCTAACCCGTTGTGCATTTAGGATTTTTTCTTTAACACAGATATTGTTTTTCAAAACGGCATAAGATAGATACATTACCATCTACGCTGCGGCACACTGCCCTTAAGCGAGACCGCGTGCTCGCGGAGAGCAGACATTTTGTTAGTACACTAAATAACCACTACGCAAAGACACTCGGTTCGCTTGGGATAACAATGAGCAGCGCTTTATGTGCCTCCTCTCATTGTTAATCACTATTATTTGTCCTGTACGGGAATGCCACAAGGTCTGTCATTCCGAAACGTGTAGCGAGGAATCTCATTTTCAAGAGAGATCTCCCACTCCATGCTCGAGATGACAACGGCGCGTGTTTGCACGGAGCAGATATTTTGTCAGTGCGCTAAATGACCGCCATGCGAGGGCATTTGCCTACTCGTATCGCAATGCGGTTATCGGGTCGAGGCTGGCTGCTTTTCGGGCAGGGTACCAGCCGAAAAATATACCTGTCGCGGCACAAACTATGAAAGATGCGCCGACCGCACTCCAACTCAACATAAATGGCCATTTCAGAAAATACGATGCTCCATACGACAGCCCCAACCCCACGAATATACCTATCACACCACCGATAAGGCTCAGAATGGTACTTTCGCACAGGAACTGTAACATGATGTCGCGGTTACGCGCACCGATGGCCATACGCAGACCTATCTCGCGCGTACGCTCGGTTACCGTAACGTACATAATATTCATGATCCCGATACCGCCCACAAGGAGCGATATCGACGCAATGGCTGCCAGCAGGATCGTCAAAAAGTCGTTGATCTGGTTCACGCTGTCGAGCATCTCCTGCTGCGTCCAGACGCGGAAGTCGTTGGGCTGGTCGGGCCGCAATTTATGTTCGGTGCGCAGTATATTCTCTATTTCGGCCGTGGCGGCGTCGGCCACCTCTTCGGAGCGCGCCGATGCAGTGATACCGTGCAGGTAGTCTATCGCCAAAAGGCGTTTCTGCACCGACGTCCAGGGCATTACCACTATGTCATCCTGATCGTTACCCATCTGGTTAGCACCTTTACTCTTTAGTACCCCCACTACGCGCACAGGCACCTGTCCGACGCGCATAACCTTACCTATCGGGTTCTCGCCTGGGAAGAGATTGTCGGCGACAGTTTTACCTATCAGCGCCACTTTACCCAACGTGAGCACATCTTGTGCGGTGATGTTCATACCGCGGTCAATGTCGTATTTATTTATCTCCAACCACTGCTCGTTACCTCCGCGTATAGACCCCGGCCAGTTGGCGTTGCCATATATGAGTTGGGCGTTGGTATTGAGCGAGGGCGTTATCATGCTGATATTCTTTGCCCTGCGGACTATCGCCTCCACATCGCGTTCGGTAAGCGATTGAGTATTGGTATTACCCGTATTGACCGCCCCGCGGCGCTGCCATTGGCGCTGCACCGAGATCAGGTTGGTACCCATAGAGTTGAGCTGGTTGTTGATATTCTGCTGCGAACTCTGCCCGAGGCTCACCATGGCGATCACCGACGCGATACCGATGATAATACCCAGCATCGTCAACAAAGCCCGCGCCTTGTTGCGCAGAAGTGCCTCATAGGAGATTTTCAGAAGATTGTATAAATTCATGTGCGTGCCCGCACGGGGCGATTATTTAATGGTTGGTGATTATCGGTAAAGAGTTCTATTACATTTTATTAATCATTAACCGCTAACAATTAATCATTAATTCAGTAGTCTTTTGTCGGAGGCAGGGCTTTGAGGGCGTCGGCTGCCGAATTGTGTGCCACAGCCTCGTCTCGTACCACCATGCCGTCGCGTAGTTGTATGGTGCGGGTCGTGAATATGGCTATGTCGGGTTCGTGGGTTACGAAGGCTATGGTCTTGCCTCCGGCGTTGAGTTGCTGGAAGAGGCTCATGATCTCGTATGATGTACGCGTATCGAGGTTTCCCGTCGCCTCGTCGGCAAGTAGTATCACGGGGTCGTTGACCAATGCACGGGCTATGGCCACACGCTGTTGTTGTCCTCCGGAGAGCTGGTTGGGCATGTGCTCCATACGGTCTTGCAACCCCACCTGCTCCAAGGCGTGTTCGGCGCGCTCACGGCGCTCGGCAGCGGATACGGCATTGTTGTAGAGCAGTGGCAATTCCACATTTTCGCGCGCCGAGGTACGTGCCAACAGGTTATAGGATTGGAACACGAAGCCTATCTTGCGGTTACGGATTATCGACAGTTCATCTTTCGACAGACGGCTCACATCGGTGCCGTCGATATAATAATGCCCGTCGGTGGGCGTATCCAGGCAGCCGAGAATATTGAGCAGTGTCGATTTACCACTACCGCTGGCCCCCATGATACTAACGAATTCGCCTGCCTTGACCGCGAACGACACTCCGCGCAGAGCGTGCACTTTCTCCGAACCGACCACGAACGTACGCCGCAGCTCTTCGACTTTCAGTATCTCGCTCATCGCCTTCTACGTGTGGGCATAAGTGGGTTTTGGGCCGCTGCCCCACGGTCTTGAGAAGCCTTTTTCTCCATCGACGCCGAAAGCAATATCTCGTCGCCGGCCTCTATTCCATCGGTGATTATTGCGTTCACGCCATCCTGTAAACCCTCTTTCACTGCTGCCGGTTCCCATTTATCACCGCGTTTTACCCATACCTGTCGGCCATTGGAAGATTTGTTTTCAACCTCCATTTTTTTCGCTACATCGTCAGTCATCTTAAAATAGAGAGCTTCTACAGGCACAGTCACGCCCGATTCGTTCTCCGTAACGATATAGACATTGGCTGTCATGCCGGGGAATAGTTTAAGGTCGGGGTTCGGGGCTTCTATAATAACGGTATATGTAACGACGTTGCTGGTCGTTATAGGTTCTATACGCACCTGTGATACCGTTCCGCTGAACTTGTCGCCAGGGTAAGCATCGACGTCGAACGTCACCTCCTGTCCCTGTTTAATCTGGCCTATATCGGCTTCATCGACCGCAGCCTCGACCTGCATCTTCGTAAGGTCGCGGGCTATGGTGAAGAGCGTGGGTGTGTTGAACGACGACGCCACAGTCTGTCCCCGCTCCACGGCACGGTTCATAACAACACCGTCGATAGGCGAAGTGATCTTGGCATATCCCAGATTAACATTAGCCTGCTTGAGGTTAGCTTGCGCATTTACGAGTGCAGTACGGGCACGTGTGAGATTGTTCACGGCATTATCGAAATCTACCTGGGTCGCGGCTCCGACGTCATAAAGTTGCTTGGTACGGTCATAATTGGCCTGCGAGTATTGCAGGTCGGCAGTCGAACTTTCGAGTGAGGCCTCTGCTTTGCTCACGTTTTCCAGCAATGTCTGGGTATCGAGTTGCGCCAGCAGGTCGCCTGCCTTCACTACGGAGTTGAAGTCGACGTAAATCTCCTCGATGATACCCGAGACCTGCGTTCCGACGTCTACTTTCTCGACAGGCTGTATCGTTCCCGTGGTCATTACGGTTATCTCCACCGTGTCGACAGTCGCCTCACGTGTCTCCATCTGCAACTGCTTGCGTCCGCAAGCTGAAAGCAGGAATACCACCACCAATACTTTAACCGTCTTTAAGGTCAACATCGCAACCCAAAGCTTCTTGTTCTTAAAATTTATTCTCATATTATTCATTGATCTCTCGTGTGTATACATCCAATATTTTGCGGCGCAACAGGAACCCGTATTTGCTTTGTACGAATTGGTACATTACGTTTATATAATTATTCTCCTGTTGCAGCAGATCGACGGGTTTTATAGTGTGTGCGGTATATTGTGCCCGTGCTACTTCCAATGCTCGGAGGTAGGCGTTTTCACGCACGGTTTGGGTCTCGTAATCGTGTTGTGCGGAGAGAGCGTCGGAGTAGTTTTGTATCAGGCTTCGGCGCACATCCATCTCTCCCTGCATACGGTCGAGTTCGGCCTGTTGCAGGGCTATCTTGGAACGCCCGACGCTCGTACGCGTACGCCCTCGAGTAAATATCGGCACACTCAACGACACGCCCGCGCTCTGACTGAAACGATCCTCTACCTGTGAACCCCATCGGTTGAAGTCGTCGGAATGCCCCGTGCTAAGTCCTCCCGAGAGCGACAACGAAGGGTAATATCCGGAACGCGCTATCTTAAGACTGCTTTTTGCAACTTCCACACCATAATTCAGCAGTTGAAGGTCGGGCAGCGCTCTTTCGGCACGTGTCACGAAATCGGCCTCATCGGGCAATACCATCATTGTCGTATCGGGTGCGGACAATGACAGCTCGGTATCCAACGGCATAGACATCAGGTCCTTCAGGTTCAAAAGTTCGTTGCGAAGATCGATCTCGGTTTGGGCTACGCTGTTACGGTTTTGGGCAAGTTGAGCCTGAAGCATCAACAGGTCGCTTTCAAGAATCGTTCCCACCCTCATTTGCGCCTCCCCGTCTCGCACCTGACGTTCACCGACGGCTATCAAAGAAGCCTGGTTACGCTGTAATTCCTCATAACCGAGGATTGCAAAGTAACTCCCCAGAATATTGATAGCCAGCGTGTTATCCCATTGCGCCGTACGCACCCGAGATTCCTGTGCCGCCAGCTCGTTCTGTTTTATACCTTCACTTATTGCACCGCCCTGAAAAAGCGTCATGCCCGCATTCACGCCATAGCTACCGCCCACCGTTCGCCGTTCGCCGCTTTGGTGATTGAGATTCTCGCTCGCCGATGCGCTAATGTTCGGGAACCTCTCCAGACGCGACTGCCGCAAGTCCAAATCCGATGCCTGTTCGGAGAGCAGCATCTGCTCGCGTACATAGCTGTTGCTCATCGCATAGTTCAGACAATCGTCGAGTGTAAAATGCACCGACTGCGCTCCCGCCGCCGTAACAAAGAACATTGCCAGCCAAAGAAATCTTTTCATAGCTACAAAGATAGTTATTTAATGGAAAATGGATAATTGAAAATGGAAAATTGTATGCTACGCATAGTGCGCCTTAGTTGTCATCCCGACGGAGCATAGAGACGAGGGATCTTTTTGTCATCTTCGAAATGAACCTTTGGCGAGCAAGAGATGACAGCGCATGGAGCGTGCCCGCACCTTAGCACAAGATATAAAATTACGGCTGAGACTATATAATTTTCAATTGTCCATTAATTAAGCGGCACCGAATTTGCATAGTATCGAGATATATTAACAATCCATTAATCTAATATAATTATGGCAAACATTTATGACGAACTGAAACATGTGGTCTCTTCGGAGTTGGTCGGCAAGATGGCCGGCAAGTTGGGCGGTAGCGCCACACATGTAGAGAGCGCTGCACAGCAGTTGCTGCCCACGCTTCTCGCGAAATTTATGACAAAGAGTGACACTCCCGCCGTTCACGGCCTGTTGCAGGAAGCCGGCAAACTCCATCTGCCTGGCGTGGAACACCTTATGGAATGCAATGACAAGAAACCTTCGATGGGTGAAAAATTCGTCAGCGCGGTTATGGGCAGTCAGGAGGGTACTCTCCACACTATGGCTGAGAAAGAAGGTTTGTCGGCGGCACACGCCAAGACCCTGACCGCAGGTGTAGGTGCTGTGGTAGCTGGTTTCCTGGGTAAACGAATGATGCAGCATGGCGGTGCCGATCATGTAATGGACGAACTTAAGAGCGAAAAGAACTCTATTCTGGCCCATGTTCCGGCAGAGTGGAGGGATAAATTCCATCTCTCGTCCGACAGTATGCATTGCGCGGCTCCTCGTAAGGCCGCTGCACACAAAACCACATCTCACAAAGCTACAACACATCACGAATCTCCCAAGAAGAAGAAAAAATCTCTTGCATGGCTGTGGTGGCTCTTAGGCTTGATCCTGCTTGCTTTGCTTCTGTGCCTGCTCTTCTGTAAGAGTTGCAAGAAAGAGGTGCCTGTGCCTGTTCCTCCTCCCGTCGTAGAAGTAGTTTCCAACACCTACGACCTTACATTGCCTACGGGTGAAAAACTTACGGTTACCAAAGGCGGTATGATCGACAAGATGGTCACATTCCTCCGGTCTGACGAATACAAAAACGGCGACGAGGATGTGATGCGCAAGCATTGGTTCGAATTCGAGAATGTAGACTTCAAATTCGACAGCAGCACCGAGTTCGAGAACGAAAAGTCGATCGATCAGGTCGAGAACAGGTTTGTGTTCTTGTTGAAGTACTTCCCTGAGGCTAAATTGCGTTTCGGTGGCAATGCAGATCACAGAGGCCGAGAGGGCTACAATCAGGCACTTTCCGTAGCACGCGCTGAAACCCTCAAGAAGATGCTTGTGGCTAAAGGTGTCGCCGAAAACAGGGTTACTACACGTGGCTTCGGCGAAGAGAACGCGGTGATTCCTGCAACGGCTACAGATGCCGAAAGGGCACCCGACCGTGACTTTGCAGTCAGGTTCCAGAAGTAACAGCATGTTTAAGGAACGGCACCTCCATCACGGGGGTGCCGTTTTCTTTTTTAATAAATCGTCTTGTAAACATGTTATACCGTCAATATTTATATCCAAAATCACTATCTTTACAGAAAATAGGATGCGCCTCGGAAATCAAGCAAGCTTGCTTGATTTCTCTCGGCTTTCACTATCTTTGACATTATAACAATTATTCATCCTCGGCATAATTATATGAATAAGGAAATAGAGCGCAAGTTTTTGATCAGGGGCGAGTTCCCGCGCGAGAACGGCATTCGTATTGTTCAAGGGTATTTGTGTTCGACTCCGGAACGTACGGTGCGTGTACGTATCATGGGCGACATCGGGTATCTGACGATAAAGGGCGCGGGAAATGACAGCGGCACTACCCGCTTCGAGTGGGAGAAGGAGATTTCCGTAGCTGAGGCCGAAAGTCTGTTGACAATAGCCCTGCCCGGCATGATCGACAAATATCGTTGGTTTGTACCCGTAGGTGACGGGCATATATTCGAGGTCGACGAATTCCACGGCACTAACGAGGGCCTTATAATAGCAGAAATCGAGGTAGGCTCGGAAGACGAAGCATTCATAAAACCGACATGGCTCGGCGAGGAGGTTACGGGCGATCCCCGTTACTACAACTCTATGTTATCTGTTATAAATTATCCGTTTGATAAATGATCAATATCGATGTAAGAGTACACGATCGCCTGAGCATAGAGTTCAAGGTATGGTTCGTTGTGCGGCGCAAGTTGAAACGCAACGATTTTGCGATCAATACGTGGATCTTTTTCCCGAACAGCCTCGACATCAACCCGACGACCTACGACAAAGGGTTTTTCTATCGTGATGTGAAATCTAATCTGCGACTTATCACGCCCAGGTTTTTGTTGCGCGAAATAGTCGGAGGACATGCGATACCTTTGCATAAACTGCGACGGGCCATGGAAGAGATGGCGACTGAACCCTCACGTATCAATACACGCGAATATGAATATCAGGTTAAGATGTTCGCGGCGATCTTCAAAAGTGCTCAGCGCGATGCCGCGGAACATCTGACCCTCGCCGGAGAGTGCGACAGGGTGGCACTCCTGACTGCCTATATCGATAACGTTAGAGCCGTAGCTTCGGAATACCGTGCATTACGCCCGATAATCAACACCCATACGGTCAGCGCAACCGTAATGGAATATTTTGCTTTCGCAGATGAGTTTTTGAGCAACGCCATACAACTTACGGCTTTCTCGCTTTTGGAAGCTTTAGGTCCGCATCCCGAGTTGACTGCGTTGATCGCCGACGAAGACAGCTACAAACGCACACATAAATATCTTACCGTCAAGGCAGGCGATTCGGCGAATAATCGCGATCTTATATTCCGTCAGGGCGTTCTGAAGAAATATGTCGAGAGCGATCTGTTCTTGGTTTCGCAACGCAGAAAAGACGGCCGCATAGCCGATCAACTCCTCTCCAGTATAGCGGCAGGAGCCTCGATGGTCTTCGCGACCGCTGTTTCATTCTGGGGACAGTTAAAATGGGGTTCGGTAGCTACACCGTTTTTCTTCGCGTTGGTTATCAGCTATATGCTAAAAGACCGTATCAAGGATGTTCTGCGCTACTACTTTGCCCACAGCCTGAGTCACCGCTATTTCGACAACAAGACACGTATCGGTATCAAGGATACGGAGATCGGATGGATAAAAGAGGCGGTGGATTTTGTCGACGAGCAGAAAGTCCCCCAACATATAGCGGAACTGCGCGACCGCTCGTCTTTGCTGGAGGCCGAGAACCGCTCGTTCGACGAGAAGGTACTTCTATATCGTAAACTTGCACATATCGACCGCGAAGCTATGGAGCACAATAACGAGTACCGCATAGCAGGTGTGAACGACATTATGCGCCTACATTTCAACCGTTTTGTGGAGAAAATCGACGATCCGACAGTCGCAATGCCCATGTTGGACGAGAACGGCGAGGTAAAAGTCATAGACGGCGAGAAAATCTACCTCACCAACATCATCCTGCAATTGCGCTATGACAACCAGATCAAATACAAACGTTACCGCATATTATTCACCCGCGACGGCATAACCCGGATCGAAGAACTGCACTGAGTCGATAGATATATAGATACGAGAACACGTCCTGTGCAGGCACACATTCGCAAGGATGACAAAACAAGGGGCGCTTCATTTATTATGAAGCGCCCCTTACTATTAAGTTCATTATTGCGTCATTACCAGATTTTATATTAAGGTAGATCCTCGTCGCTATACTCCGTCGGAATGATAGCTTTTGATGTGTGGCCACATATAGCGACCGCGTGCTCGCGCAGAACAATTACATTCTATTGTCATCCCGAACGCGAAGCGGAGGGATCTACCATATATGTATTTTTCTAAATCACAAGCATTTATAATTTGATTATAAATGCACAACACGTTATTGGTAACTCAATGTTTGTGGGGGCAAACAGCCCTGAACCAAGGATTTATGAGGGATTCTTTGTTATATCGCAGAGGTTCGCCCGACGGATAGGCGGCTACGGAGCCACCGGCAAGGCGCAGGATAGTTTCGCCTGACGCAGTATCCCACTCGTATGTCGGCGATGTGCGGATATAGTAATCTATCTTACCCTCGGCAAGCAGTCCGAATTTATAAGAACTGCCTTGTTCTATAACCTGCAATTCGGGATACTCGGCGCGCAGGTCATCGATTGCGGCGAAAGTTTCGGGCGTGTTATGTGAACGGCTGACAGCCACACGCGGAGGATTGTTGGGAGTTTTTATGATCGGTAGCGGCATCGACGGTGATGTCAGGATGTCCTCGAGAGAGTATTCGGCGTCTTCCTCGGGGTGTATTTCCTGGCGCAGGAACGAACCGTGTCCCTCCGCTGCAAAATAAAGCTTGCCGAGATAAGGGACATAGACGACTGCCATAACAGGTCGGTTATCGACCATCAGCGCGATGTTGACGGTGAACTCGCCGTTACCTTTTATAAATTCCTTGGTGCCGTCCAGCGGGTCTACCATCCAGAACAGGTCCCAGCCGCTGCGTTCGTGGTACAGCATCTCGCGACCCTCCTCGCTCAAAAGCGGGATCCGCGTGCGGCCCAGATAGTCGCGAATTATGTTGTGAGCGCGCCGGTCGGCGATAGTGAGCGGCGTGCGATCGTTCTTTATCGTTATATCGAACTCTTCTTTGCCCTGTTCGTAAACCTCCAATATGGCGGCACCGGCCCTAAGAGCGGCGTTATAGGCAGGCGGCAGAAGAAAATCGAGTTGTTCCCTGGTAACCATGGCGTTATGTTTTTATGCTACAAATTTAATAAAAAGTTTTGGTTTCTCACAGAGTTTGCTTATCTTTGCGGTTCGTAATCAAAAATTAACGATGTACGTAATTGTAGAAATCGCAGGTCAGCAATTTAAAGCTGAGAAGGGTCGCAAGCTCTATGTTCACCGTCTTGAGGGGAATGAAGGTTCCTCGGTGAGTTTCGATCGGGTGCTGCTAACGGATGATGACGGTCGGGTAAAAGTGGGCACACCCGTGGTAGAAGGGTCCAAAGTCAATGCCAAAATCCTCCGCCATTTGAAAGACGATAAAGTTCTTGTCTTCAAAAAGAAACGGCGCAAAGGATATCGCAAACTCAACGGTCACAGGCAGTGCCTGACGCAAATTCTGGTCGAGGATATCGTAGCTTAAAAGTTTAAGGAGATGGCACACAAGAAAGGTGTAGGTAGTTCAAAGAACGGACGCGAGTCGGAGAGCAAGCGTCTGGGCGTTAAGTTGTTCGGCGGGCAGTTCGCCAAAGCGGGCAACATCATAGT
>QMCD01002132.1_pt1 | contig 11219 bp, 11 predicted proteins | sample 1821841 | NCBI WGS metagenome assembly QMCD01 (sample SAMN01991225, study PRJNA193472) | Termite gut metagenome, whole genome shotgun sequencing project. | isolation source: worker | host: Macrotermes natalensis | reverse complement strand
AGTATATACATTAAGATGATAAAGTATATAGTAAAAAAATTTATAGTATATACTTTAGTAAAAATATATACTGTTCTTTTTCTAAATAGAAGCGGGAGAAAATAAAAAAGAATAAGGTTATTTTGAAAAGCAGGCTTTGACAATAAAAAAATACAGTTGCAGAGGTGATTCCTGCAACTGTATAAACTGATTTAAACTTTTAATAATACATCAGTTTAATAATATTTATACAGCAAAAAAACCGATAGACTATTGACTATCGGTTCTTATAATATTTAGTATAAAACTGTCAACCTTTTTCAGGATGAGACATTATCAATTAGTCTTCATATTCATAATAAGTCATGTGAGTACTCGTATAAGAACCTTCACGATATACCTCTGTTTCTTCTTTAGGGAAATCACCGTCATACGAATAGGAATATTCATATTCCCAAGAATCATTACCAGTGCCTGTCATTGTCAATTTTGTCACATTATTTTTAGAAAGTGAACCTTCTACCATAGATAATAATCCATCAAACGGATTTTTTTTCTTATCGTAAGTGTATTTATAAGTTTCGCTATAGAATTCATCATCAGAGCTCTGCCCTAAAACCACTTCTTCTACATTATTTCCATCCCATGTTAGTTTAAGTGTAGTTGTGTAAGTTTCCATGGCTTTTCTACTTTTCTTTTGGGAAAGAGACTTTTCTATATTTTCACAAGATTGTCCAGGTAGAATGAAACGCAATATATTTCTTTTTGAACTTTTTATGGATTTTGATGTGGATTCATAATCATCATAATCATCATAATCATATTCTTCCATTGTGATTTTGCTGATTTTATTTCCCTTGTGTTCGAATTTATAAGCGCTGGATAAAGTATTGTTATAATAATATTCTATTTTATTAATTTTGGAACCGTCGTAAGTGAATTTTTGATAGTTACCATCATTATCAATTATTTTTGATATTTGTTTTTTATCATATTCAAATATTTCATAATTACCAGATTGATAATCAATTTTAGACAATTGGTTTTTATTCCATGTCCAAGTTTCACTTAATTGCTTATCGCTACCGGAATATTGATGAAAGATTTTACTGATTTTCTTTTTCGGATTATAAACACCATCTTTTTTACAAGAAGTAAAACCCAATACGATGCTAAAAATTAATGTAATAGATACAAATGATAAATATTTTCTCATTTTTTCTTGTTTAACGTCCGCTCCTTTTGCAGACAAAATTAATTATTATTACTAAATTTTTCTTTACAAAGATAAATAAATTATTTGATATGATGAGTAAAGCCCACGTATTGCTACGTGAGCGTTCTCGCTTTACTCTTGACTGCTTTGAAATTTGCGAAGTTTCGATAGCAAGAATAAAAGCTAACGCTTTTTAGTTATCTAATTAATTTTGTTTTAGTTTCTTTATTCCTTTTTTGAGGTTAAACATTAATTTACAGTGCAAAGGTATAAATTTTATCGTTCTTAATTTTCAATTTTTGATACCTAATTTTTTATACCTTTGCAGCGGTTTTCAATATATTAATGATAAATAACAATTTATGCGTCCTGATTTTAGTAAAGTATCTTACAAAAACAGTTCAAAACCAGCACAAAAAGCTGAAGGAAATATATCCGGTAATTCGTGGATGACCTCAGAACAAATTCCCGTTAAACCGGTATACACAGAAAAGGATTTGGAAGGAATGGAACATCTTAATTATGCAGCAGGTATTCCTCCATTCTTGCGAGGTCCCTACTCTACCATGTATGTGATGAAACCCTGGACAATCCGTCAATATGCAGGCTTTTCTACAGCGGAAGAATCCAACGCATTCTATCGTAGAAACTTGGCTGCCGGACAAAAAGGCTTGTCTATAGCTTTCGATTTGGCTACGCACCGCGGCTATGACAGTGATCACGAACGTGTTGTGGGCGATGTTGGGAAAGCCGGAGTAGCGGTAGACTCCATTTTGGACATGAAAATATTGTTCGACCAGATTCCATTGGATCAAATGTCGGTTTCCATGACTATGAACGGTGCCGTATTACCGATTTTAGCATTTTATATTGTAGCAGCGGAAGAGCAAGGTGTTGCAATGGAAAAACTACAGGGAACCATCCAAAATGATATTCTCAAAGAATTTATGGTGCGTAATACCTATATTTATCCGCCTATTCCTTCGATGAAAATAATTGCCGATATTTTTGAATTTACATCTAAAAATATGCCTAAATTCAATTCTATCAGTATTTCGGGATACCACATGCAAGAGGCAGGAGCTACCTGTGATATTGAATTGGCATATACCCTGGCTGACGGACTGGAATATTTGCGTGCCGGAGTAAATGCCGGAATGGATATAGATTCCTTTGCTCCGCGCTTGTCGTTCTTTTGGGCAATAGGGATGAATCATTTTATGGAAATCGCCAAAATGCGTGCCGCCCGCATGCTTTGGGCAAAGATCGTGAAACAATTTAATCCAAAAAATCCGAAATCATTGGCATTGCGTACCCATAGCCAGACATCAGGCTGGTCGCTAACAGAGCAAGACCCATTCAACAACGTAGCCCGTACCTGTATCGAAGCGATGGGAGCAGCTTTGGGACATACACAATCCTTACATACAAATGCCCTGGATGAAGCAATTGCCTTGCCAACCGATTTCTCGGCACGTATTGCAAGAAATACTCAGATTTATATTCAGGAAGAAACAAATGTTTGCCGTGTGGTTGACCCATGGGCAGGTTCTTATTATGTTGAAAGCCTGACTCACGAAATTGCACATCGGGCATGGGAGCATATTCAAGAGGTAGAAAAATTGGGCGGAATGGCAAAAGCCATAGAAACAGGTATTCCTAAAATGCGTATCGAAGAAGCCGCTGCCCGCAAGCAGGCAAAAATAGATGCCGGAATTGATACTATTGTCGGCGTAAACAAATACCGCTTGGAGAAAGAAGCTCCGCTTGAGACATTGGAAGTGGACAATACGGTGGTACGTGAAGCTCAAATTACACGCTTAGCCAAATTGAGAGCGGAACGCAATAATGACGAAGTTCAAAAAGCTTTGGATGCCATTACCGAATGTGCAGAAACAGGACAAGGTAACTTGTTGGCATTATCTATTGACGCAGCCCGCAAACGTGCTTCTTTAGGAGAAATATCCATGGCAATGGAAAAAGTTTTTGGACGTTATAAAGCAAAAATAAATTTAATTTCAGGAGTGTATAGTTCAGTGACTAACGATAATGACAGCTTTAGCAAAGCACGTGAATTAGCAGATAAATTTGCAGAAATGGAAGGTCGCCGCCCACGTATTATGATTGCCAAAATGGGTCAGGACGGGCACGACCGTGGAGCAAAAGTAGTGGCTACCGGTTATGCCGACATTGGTTTTGACGTGGATATGGGTCCTTTGTTCCAAACACCGGCAGAAGCAGCAAAGCAAGCCGTAGAAAATGATGTTCATGTTGTGGGAGTTTCTTCCCTGGCGGCAGGACACAAAACACTTGTTCCGCAAATTATTGAAGAGCTGAAAAAACTCGGCAGACCCGATATTTTGGTTATTGTCGGAGGAGTAATTCCGGCTCAAGACTACGATTTCCTGTACAAAGCAGGCGCAGTTGCTATCTTTGGTCCCGGAACCGTTATCAGTGATGCCGCGATTAAGATGCTGGAAATTATGATTGCTCAAAGGAGCTAAAAATAAAATCACACACAACTTTAAAGCCGTTTTTGAGAATTCTTAAACGGTTTTTTTCTTGTATTCATGCTTAAGCCTCTTTTCATTTAAAAAAAATTGTATTTTTGTGTTTTATTTTATTGAAAGTCTGTTAAAAGGTTCTCGGACTTTTGATTCTTTTGAAAAAAGAGCCTGTATATTATTAAAAAATAAACAATATGAACAAACCAGTATCCATTTTCTGTATTAGTTTTTTGTTTGTGTTTTCTTCCTATTCACAAACGCTCAAAAAAACGACATTAACAATTCCCGAAATGAAAAATAAAGGGGCAATGGGAATAAATGCAAGTACTTCCACGCTTGATTTTGTGGATGCCGATGATGATAATTTTTATTTGCATCTTATTGAAAGAGGTTCTACGTATGTAAACACAAACAGTACGCACAGTATTCTTGTGGTTAATAGAAATTTGACAAAACTTCAAAAGAAACCGCTGACAATAGATAAGAAACAGACTTATCTTGGTACTATTTCTACGGAAGAACAAATCATTGTTTTAACAAGTGAAATAAAAAAGAAAGAAGTTTCTATTATCAAAAAAGCATTTTCCAAATCGACTATGAAATTACATAAGGAAGAAGCAATTGCGACTTTTGAACTTGAACGGTCGGAATCTTTTCGATTATATTCCAAAAAATCTGCTGACAAGCAAAAAGTAGGCTTGTTTTTTATGGTTGCAGACAAAAAAGGAGATGTCAATAGCTATTATGCAGCAATATTAGACGGTTCGGGAGAAATTGCATGGCAAACAATAGAAAGATTAAATGTTGGAAATGAAGTGTTTCAAATAGACGATATAGCCGTAACCAATAATTGGGAAATGTATCTGCTTTTTAATTCCCGTCCGTTAAAAGAACGAAAGGCAGAAGACAAGAAATCCTATTTAGATGTTATTATGTTAGCGGAAAATGATAAAAAAAATGCAAATATTCCTTTTACAGGTTTTATTGACAATGCTAAACTCCATATTCTTAAAAATGGAAATTTATTTATCGGCGTTGTTTTGAGTAATTCTGTAAAAGACGTTCCTTCTCAGTATCAGAATTTAATTATTTCCAAAGACCATTTTGATGTTCTGTCAAATAATTCTAAAAAAATCAGTTTTGCAAAAGAGAGCTATACGCAAGTGATAGGCTACCTTCCAAAAACTTTTGATTATACAGTGGCCGTGAAAGAAATTGCGGAGTTGGAAAACGGAAATATTGCCGTCTTGTGTGAACAAACCAGTAATGTCAACATGAAGATAAATGACATGCCCAGATATATGAAAGCAAGGGGAAGTGTTGTGTCATTCATTACGGATGGCGAAGGAACGATACTGTCACAGAATTATGTGGAAAAATACCAAAAACAGATAGGCGGCTTTAATGTAGAACCGAAAATGTTGCATGTTTCCATTTTTCCTTTTACTTATGGAAATAAAATTGGATATTTGTTTAATGATGCTGTAAAAAATTACACAAAATCGTCCAAAAATAAAGATGATTTTTCTAAAGTTGACGGAAAAGATGCGGGAATTTATTTAGCAATAGAAGAAGATGGCGGAAAGCCAAAAATAATTGCTCTTACCGGAACATCTCCGGCAAATAAATTTGTATGCGATTTACTTTTCGTGGAGAATGATAAATTAATTCTTTTGACAAGAGATAAAAAAGCAGCGTATATCGAAACGGTTTCGTTACCGTAAATAGTTTTGAATTATAAATATCGGTGCGCTGATTTGAAAATTAAGTTAATTGTATTTTCACAGACGCAATTATCATGTTGGGATACAAAGAAACCAACACAACAACTTTTACAAAGATAAATATCGAATAAAATTTGGATAGTGTATTAAAAAGTATGTTACTATAATAAAGGTAATCAGAGGTGATTGTCTATTTATCGTAAACACGAAGACTTGTTTCCCGAAGTTGCTTATCCTTTATAAATAACCTGAAAACAGGTTTTGAAACTCTGTTTAGGTCGTCGGGAGTTCCCGACAGTCGTCCTAACTCCGGTCTGCCTTTGCGAAAGTTGTCGCAAGGTGTTCCTGCTCCGGTTTGAACTTGCGAAAGTTGTCGCAAGTATGTTCCCGCTCCGGTTTGGACTTGCGAAAGTTGTCGCAAGGTGTTCCTGCTCCGGTTTGGACTTGCGAAAGTTGTCGCAAATATGTCCCTGCTCCGGTTTGGACTTGCGAAAGTTGTTGCAAGGTGTTTCTGCTCCGGTTTGCCATCTCGAAAACCGAACAAAAGAAGTACCGCTATGGCAAAACACGAAGCTATCCGGAAAACCTGTTTTCCGAAAAAATCTAATAAGTTATCTACTTTCTATAGTAACATACTTTTTAATACACTACCAAAATTTGAACATTGGTTTTAAAGAGAGAGAGAAAACAGGTATTATTACTACCCTATTTCTCTCTTTTTAATAATGATAAATGCAAATCTTCATTTTGTATTACATGCTTCTGGTAGCCAAGAATAAACAACGTCAATGAAACTATATTGCATGAAATATGAAAAAATAATCCAACTCAAAAACTTATTTCAACTTTTGATGTAATTTTGCAAAAATCATCAAAAATAGTTTACCCATTTATGGCAGTATTATTTAAGTTTTTCAAGAAATCCAAAAAGTCTAAGAAAAAGAAAAAAGCATCTTTAGGCAAAAAATTGTTGAAATGGACAGGGAAAATTCTTTTGTTTCTATTTGTGTTAAGCATTGTCATGACAATTTTATACCGTTGGGTAAATCCGCCCATTACACCTTTGATGCTTATCCGTAAAGTTGCGGACGGAGCTCCCATCAAAAAAGAATGGGTTAACATTGAGAATATTTCACCCTATTTGATAGCTTCTGCCATTGCTGCTGAAGACAATCGCTTTCTCGGACATCGAGGATTTGACATGGGTGCTATTGAAAAAGCTATTGACGAACGCAAAACAGGTAAACGTAAGCGAGGAGCAAGTACTATTTCTCAGCAAACAGCAAAAAATGTTTTTCTCTGGTCCAAACAATCATGGATACGAAAAGGATTGGAAGTGTATTTTACAGTTCTAATAGAAGTATTTTGGTCAAAGGAGCGAATTATGGAAGTGTATTTGAATGTTATCGAAATGGGAAATGGGATTTATGGCTGCGAGGCTGCATCACAAATCTATTTCAAGAAAAGTGCAAAAAAATTAACCGCTCGACAAGCAGCGCTTATTACGGCATGTTATCCCAATCCACGGAAATGGAATCCGGCAAAGCCAACTTCATACATAGAAAATCGTGTAACAAAAATTATTGACCTAACAAAGAAAATAGGCAAAATCAGTTTCGATAAAGAAAACATTCAAAAAGCAAGGGAACGATACAAACAATCAAGAAATCAAGAATCGAAATAATAAAGATGAAAAATTGTTTTGTATCTTACTTCAAAAAAGTTTAATTTTGCAAACAATATTTGAACTATAAAATAAAAAACATTATGAAAGCATTAAAAATCATTCTAACTGTTATTGGAATATTACTTATTGCGATATTCGCTGTTTGCGGGTATTATGGAGCTTTTAAAAAGGTGGAATTTCGTATTGAAGAACAAGGTGGAGAAGTCGTGGTATATGAAAATATGCTTGGTGATTATAGTCAAACTGCCGAAGTTAGCAATAGAATTTATTACGATCTGCTTAACAATGAAAAAATTGAAACGACGAAAGGTTTTGGTATCTATTTAGATAATCCACAGGAAGTCGAAACAAGTAAATTACGCTCGGAAGTGGGCTGTATTTTAGACAATCCCGATAGTACATTGATTGCCCGTTTATCGGAAAAATATAATGTAAAGACATTACCACATGGAAATTATGTCGTAACTGAATTTCCTTTTAAGGGAAAAATGTCCATATTATTTGGCATTATGAAAGTATATCCGGCATTGCATAAATTCTGTGAAGAACATACTATTTCCAGCGGGGCTATTATGGAAATATATGATGTTCCAAATAAAAAAATCATTTATCGTGACTTGGCAGAAGTGAATAAATAACACAATGAAACGGAAAAGAAAAAAGAAACGGAATCTTATCATAGACAGCTTAAAAGTCGCCAAACGTAATTCCCGCAACGAAGAAATCGCCTTGCATGGAAAACCAATTAACTATAAGCGAATTGTAAAATCTAAAAAAGTTTATAATCGAAAGAAACAAACAGTATTGTAAAAGTATGCTGTTGTATATCACAATAAAATAGATTATTAAGTCGAAATATTGAAATTTTATTATCCCAATTTCCAATTTGCATCTGCTTACTATATTTGAAAAAAGATGGTATATTTGCTAAAGCTACCACCTGACACAGTTTGTTGAATAAACCCCCATTTCTCTTCTCATGTAACATCCTACTATATAGCAATTTTATTACTTCCTTTTTTCAACAGAAAATATTTATTATTTTTTCAAAAAAAAGCCTATCCATATATTACTTTTTACTAATTTTGATGAAATTTATTCCACATACATAATATTATGGCAACTGACTTCAAAAAGATGAGCTCGAATGATTTGATTGCGAAAATAAAATCTTTGCAGGAAACTATTGACAAACAATCAATGGTTTCTCTAATAGATATTGACCTTCAGTTAGATTATATCCGCGCATTATATGAATCGTCCATTATACTACGAGAAGATATAATGGCACAAAAAGAAAAAAACAAGAAAAAATCCAATCTGTCGGAATGCGGAACACTTCCTCTCTTTAATGATATAGAAGAAGATATTACTATAGAGAAAGAACCTCAAAAAGAAATTAATCCACCGTTTATTGAAGAAGAAACCCAACAGATAGAGACGGAAGAGTTGGAAGAAGAATTAATTCCGGAAGAAATAGAAAAAGAAGTGAAAATTCCTGCAATAGAAGTCGATGATCCGGAAGTTGAAATGGAAATCAACATAGAAGAAGATCAAGCATTACAAGAATTTGTTCCGGAAAATGAAGAAGACGATGAAGAAACTGTTGAGGAAGATATTGTTTCTATTCCGGATATGGATATTGGATTGAATGCTACAATTGCAGCTACCCCTTCCGAACAAATAATATCTTCAACCCAGGAAGAAGAATTATCCACAGAAGAAAGCCATTTTGTAGCAGAAATAGATATTGATTCGATTGAATTTGCAGAAGATGAAGATGAAGATGAAGAAGATGATGATAGCAATGGTGAAGAAGAAATACAATCTTCTCACATGGGAATTCCTTCGGGAAGACCCGCCTATTGGGGCGATGAGGTCGATATAGAACAGCCTATTGCTGCTAAGCCGACAAGTATAGGTGATAAATTCAGGAATGAAAAACCATCTTTAAATGAGATTGTTTCAGGATTTAAACCGGATTCGAGCATTGGTATGAAGTTACAAAATGAATCAATTACGGATTTGATGAAGTCAATTGATATGAATAATAAGTTTTTATTTGTAAAAGAATTATTCAAAGGAAATGGCAGTGCTTTTACCGAAGAAATAAATAATCTGAATAATTATTCCAAACTGGACGGAGCACTTAGATATTTGGATAAAATCAAAGATAAATATCATTGGGACGAAAAAAGCGAAGCCTACTATCAATTATATCATTTGATATTAAGAAAATATGCAAAATAATTTGTTTCAGGCAACGAATTTTAATATAAAAGTATCATATAATAAATTTAATAGTAAATCAATATGAGTAAAAGAATTTGTTTATTAGCATTTATTGGAAGTATTATCTTCTGCAATGTATCGGCACAAAGTGATTTTTTTATAAAAAATAACAATATCGAAAAATGGTATATCGAAAAAGAAAAGATTGTCGATGAAGTGAAAAAAGTAATGAACGTTCCTGAATTTTATAGTCTAACAAATGGGCAAGTTTCTATCGAAAAATTACTCCCCCACTTTCATTTTATCGATTTTGATAATAATGGAATAGCAGATTTGATTTTTTCTGGTAAAATAGTAGATACATACTATACTTTTATTTTCTATAACAAAAACAATAATTATTTACTGTCACTTGGAGAGAAAGGAACTATCATACAAGCCAATCTCCCCAATATGGACAATGGTTTATGTTTTTCTCTTTGGGATGAAGTTTGCTGCTTTGAATATGTCAATACGTTTACTCAATATACATGTATAAGTACAAATAACACCAGCTATTTTTATACAATTAATAAATCGTTGATATATCGAAATACAATGCTTCCGCAAGCTCGACTTGAAAAGCCAGTTGCTTTCAAAACAAAGAATGTTTCCAATGTCCGTAATGAGCCATTTGTCGACGATGAAAGTGCTATTGGCGGAAAGCACAGTTGGAAAGGAAATACATTGGGAATGTATTCTCCTAATGCTATAGGGACCATTTATGCTGAAATACGTAATACTAAAAATGAATTTTGGTATTTTGTACGTATGAATAACGAATCAGGGATTCTCATTCACAGTAACCGTTTCTTAGTAGAAAATAAAGAAGAAAACGAAAATTGCTTTACTTACGGTTGGATACGAAGTGATGACGTGACTTTTGTGGAATAAAATAATTCACCTCAATTCGTTCGAGCCTCTCATGGGACTCGAACCCACGACCTATTCATTACGAATGAATTGCTCTACCAACTGAGCTAAAGAGGCATTTTTACAAAGATATATTTTTTGGAAATATCTATCAAATTTTATCGAAAATATTCTGTATTCTTGTATGCAAGAAAATAACACAAATATAAAATAGCAATATGATACATCTTAACAAAGCAGAATTACAAAAAACGATAGATCATATCACCCATTGCATTATGCTTGCTGCTCAGACAGCTCCTAAGGGCAGGGGAATCGACACTTTGATTATACAATCCATATCGGAAAATGAAAAGAAATCCCTTATCTCCAAAATGAAAAAGATTGGAAAACAAAATGAAGATTCTTCCTTCTTTCTTCGGGATGCGGAAAATATTGCTGATTCAGATGCTGTAATTCTAATCGGAACAAAAGCAGATGTCCGAGGACTGAACTGCGGATTGTGTAGCTTTCCCACCTGTGTAGAGAAGCCTGCTTTGCTACCCTGCGTGTTTAACACAGTAGATTTAGGTATTGCTTTGGGCTCGGCGGTATGCTCGGCTATGGAATTTAAAGTAGATAACCGCATTATGTATTCTGTAGGAAAAGCGGCTGCTGAATTGCAGTTATTAGGAAAAAACATTAATTGTATTTTTGCAATTCCTCTTTCTATTAGTAGTAAAAGTATCTTTTTTGACCGGAAACCGCATTAAATAACGTGAGTTCGGGATCAAAAAGCATTAGCGAATCTTCGCAAGGTTTCCAAACCCGCGTCATTGCTTCAAGCCTACGAGCTTCGAGGGCAAAAATAAGTTGCGTCGGTTGACGCAAGTCACTCCGAAGGCAAAAAGTGAGTTGCGTCAGTTGACGCAAGTAGCTCCGAGGGCAAAAAGTTACTTGCGTCAGTTGACGCAAGTAGCTCC
>QMCD01005976.1_pt1 | contig 11222 bp, 10 predicted proteins | sample 1821841 | NCBI WGS metagenome assembly QMCD01 (sample SAMN01991225, study PRJNA193472) | Termite gut metagenome, whole genome shotgun sequencing project. | isolation source: worker | host: Macrotermes natalensis | reverse complement strand
AATTCACCCGTATATACATAAATTTTAACCGTTTCCATTGTGCTACCAAGATGCATATTCATGCAAAAGAAAAAGCCCGCCTTTCGACGGGCCGTTGCCTTGTTTGTTTACCATGCCGAACCGCTTGCCGTCCTGAACTCTCCGAGCAGTCTGTCGATTTCGCGGCCTCTTTCAACATCGGACGAACCGCTCCCGCCGCCGCCGTTCGACAAGCTCGCCGCAACCAGCCTCCGCAACAATTCGTTCTGAATCCGCAATAAATCGTTGCCCTCTTTGTTCGCGGCATACGACGCCTCATAAATCCCTGTCGTGATTTGCTCGTTGTTGGCAACTGCCGTTCGACCGTTCGCAAACTTACCAACCAATTCGCGGCTGTTCGCGTAGAACAGGCCGTCTTCCGGGAAGCCGCCTTGCGCAAAGCGCGGTATCGTCACTTTTGGCATGGGCGTATACGTCATTGCACCCGTTTGCTGGTTGATGTTGATGCTGCTCATTGCCGACTTCCAGTTCGAGAGCATGTCGTTTATCGCGTCGGTGAATTTGCCTGTGAAGGTTTCGGTTTTGGTGAGGATTTTATTAAACATCGTATCCAAACCGCTGCTAAAATCCGCGTTCGTGAATTTATCGTGCATATCGGAAATCATCGTTTCGACTTCCGTAATTGCAAGATGTTTGTTGTCAATTATGCCGTCCGCGAATCCTTGCGCGTCGTTTTGCGCAAACGTCCACCATTTTTGAGAGGGCGAATGCTGATCGTCGGCTGTCTGGACGGCGGCGTGAATGCTGTCTGTCGTTCCTGAAAACGCGTTTGTTACCGCGTCCGTGGCGGTTTTGAGGTTGTCCTTTACACCCTGTGCGTACCCCTCTAGCGAGTTCTTGCCCCACTCTGCGCCAGCGTCCGTAATGGTGTCTTTGTTGTCGGCCATGCTTGATGCCGTTTCGGTTGCTACGGTCTTGGCGAGTGCCGCCGCGCCGCTAATTTCCTTTAACGCCTCAAGCCCTGCGCTGATAGAGCTTTCGATTGATCCTGTCAGTGTTTTTGTTTCGAGCGTTACTCCCTCAAATGATATTTCCGAAACCCTTGTGATGATGTTGTTTTTTACTGCGTCTGCCGCAACCACGGCTCCTTCCGCACCAAAGTCATCGCCAAATGCGGTTTTCATCTTATCGGATATTGGCGCAACAATATTGTCCTTGAAGGAATTTATTGCGGATTCTATATAGCCCGCCTTGCCCTCCGGCACAAGCATTTTCTCAAAGAAATCCAATTCTTCCCAATTCAATTCAGCCGTGCTTATCTGGTCGCCCATAGCGCGGACAAGGCTCTCTCCAACCGTGCCGACAAACTCGTTTACGCGCCCGTCTATTGTTGCCAAATCCTCTGCGCGGCCTTGCGGGATAACAACGTCCAAAATCGCTTGCGCATTAGCCGCCGCGTCAACATCTCCGAGCTGATTGGCGATGTTTAGCATTTCTGTCCATTTTTCTGTTTCGGCAGTCCACATTTCCTCAGACTTTAGGCGGGCTTCTTCTGCTTTTGTCGCCACGCCCTCGAACTGCGTATTGATTTCGCCCATAGTCTGTTCGAGCGATTCGGGCTTCGTGAGGTCGATGCTGCCGAAATCTATATCAAGTTTTGCGGCTGCATTCAACTCATCGAAAGCCAGTTTTAGCTCATTTGCGTCCTCGACGGTTTGTGTAAAGCTGGCCTTCTCGTTGTTTAGCTCCTTCATCTTTGCGCCGTATTCTTCTGCGCTGATCTTGTTATTTTTGAAGGCCTCTGTAAGCGCCTCCACTTCAACATCGATTTCCGCTATGCGCTTTGTCGCCTCACCCACCAGTCCCGCAAACTCGACTTTCAATGTGTCAACCTGACCGCCCATGCCCTCGACAACCTCGCCCAACCTGCCAGATAGGGACGCGGTTATCTCAACGCCTAAATCCTGGAGATATTTGATAGAATCGTCCGACAGCTCCTTGAACAAATCCCTTATTTCTGGTATTTTCTCTTTTGCTGTTGTATTGCCCGATTCGATAGATGCCATCATATAATCGAACTCTACGCGAACATCCTCTATGTTTGGCTTGCCCTCTTTTAACGCCGCCCAAGAGTCTATCGTGGGCTGGTAAGCGTCAATCATGCTTTGCATCAGGCCGTTGTAGCTATCGGCCAATTCGTCAAGCTGTACGCCCTGCCCGTCAAAGAAAGTGTCTATAGACGCTTTCTTTATTTGCTCTTGAATCGCGATGGACAGCGAGATTATATTCAGCACGATACCGACGGCAATGCCCACGGCCCAACCAGCAGGGCCAAGTCCGAGCGTCAAGTATCCCGCCGCACCAAAAGCGATTGTTGACACAATGCTCATCAGTATGGATTCAAGGCTTCCTGCGCCAAACTGATCGCCAGCGACAGCAGATGCGTTCGCAATCATGAACGTAAGGCCCAGCGATAAGGTTAGGCCCATCAGCGCCCCGCTCAATGCGGTTACGCCTATTGTTTTTGAGAGCGCCAGACCCGCGATGCCGCCAAAAGCCGTTGTCGTGGCCATTGTCAGCCACGCTTTCCAATCGGTAAGCGACGTTATGCCGCTCGAAAGCGCCCCCGACAATGACGTGAGCATAAACGCAATCCCGACGCCTACGCCAACCGCCAATCCTGCTGGCCCCCAAAGCTTATAGAGGAACGCAGAACCTATCGCGGTAACGATAAGCGCTTTGATGTACTCCCCTATCTCGCCCGTTCTGAAAAAATCATCCATAAACATCTTGCCGAGCGTAAACTCCAGTATGATAGCGAGTGCACTGCCGAGCAATTTAGCGAGAAGTCCGGCGTCAGCAAGCGCCTTTGCAAAACTCCACGCTAGGATAGCCGCACCAATAAGCAGCGCCCAATCCAGCAATTCTTCCATGAGCGGAATCAAGCTGTTAATCTGATCCTGCAAGCCTTTGAGGAAGTCATACTCGAACTTGCTCATGTCGAAACCCTCGATAGCATCCCAGTCAACGGAACTGCCGCCGCCGGAACCCGATCCGCCGCCAGATTGCGACTGTATGAGGTTGATTTCGTCAAAGCCCGCGAGTTGATTTTTAAGCTCTTTCGCCTTGTCTGTCGCGTCGCCCACGCTGTCGCCTAGATCGCCCATAGCGTCGCTTGCGCCATCTATGCTGGAGTAATCTATTTCAACCATCTTGTATCCGAGCAAGGTTGCAAGCGATTGTATCGCCATCGTGATTACCTTGACGAACGCGATAACATACGGGATAACTTCAATAAGGATCGGAATAAATAGATTGCCCAGCGCCCTTGTAAGTTGCACTACTTGCCCCTCGAGAACTCGCATTGCGTTCGCCGGAGTCATTATGGTGCGTGCCATATCGCCTATCGCGTTCGTGCTTTGCTGCATTATGGCGATGTAGCGCAACATGCCTTTATCGGCCTCCGTCATGTTCGCGACTTTTTGCTCAATGCCCATCGACAGGGCAATTTCCTGTAATTTGGCTTGAGAAAGTGCATATCCGAGGCGTCTTAGCGGCTCGATCTCGCCCGCGATGCCGGATTGGAGCTTCGTCATTGCCTCGGAAACGGAAATATTGAAGTAGGACGATATATCGTATCCGAGCTGCGTTAGTGTTTTGCTCATTGAATAAGCCTTATCCCGTACAATGCCAAAGCCCGTCGCTAATTGCATGAAAACGCCCTGATTGCGAATCCACTCAGACATATCGATGCCCGCCGCGTCCTGCACCTTTTCGGCATATGCCATCGCTTCGTCTGCGTATTTACCCATCGCGACGGTGAATAAGTTTGTGTTTTCGACAAAAGCGTTCGATTGGTCGATCCAACCCTTAACGACTCCAGCAACGCGCTTGATGGAATACCACATCACGCCAAGCCTCGCGATGGATGCCGTAATGCCGCCGCCAAATAAGGATGTTGATTTTGCCGCGCTACTCATAGACGGAGCCAACGCCGTTGCCGCCTTTGCCAGCGCGTTTAGGCGGTTCGTGGCGATGCCAGCCGTTGCGGAATTAAGCCTGTTTATCGCCGCCGCCAGTTTGTCTACGTTCGAGAAAACGGCATTGGAAATAGGCTTGACTTTGCCCATCGAGCCTAGAGCTGTCACAAGCCGCGCAACGCCGTTAAATTGAATCTTTTCAAGGCCAGCGAAGCTTTGCATACTCTGGCCCAGCGCGTTAAGGTTCGCGGTTAATTGTGGGTTTATGGGCTTAACGTCGCCAACCTGATTCAGCGCGTTCGTGATGTTCGTGAGCGAATTGCCCAGCGTTTTCGACACCTTAACGCCATCAAGCCTTTTCAACGAATCTGCCACTTGATCGATGCCGCCGTAATTTGCGTCCGCACTAAACGAGCCTATAGCGTTGCCGATATCCGACAGGCGATTTGAGATTGTCGTGCTTAATTTGATGCCATCCAGCGCCTTGATGGATTGCGAAAGCCTTGCAAACTTATTGAGGGAATCGGCAGGGCCGTTGACCGCCGCGCTGATACGCTCGATTGATTTCGCAACTGTCGAAAGGCCAGCGCCGCCGGACGCCGCCGCCTTAATCCTGCCAAGCGACGCAACAAGCGCGTCGAGACCGCTAACCGCTTTTGAGGAATTGCTTTGTATGTCAACCGATAATGAATCGATATTGGTAGGCACGTCGCGGCACGGCGCTCTAGGCGCTCGACTCCTTCCTTATTCCGTGTTTAGCGGGCCGCTGCACTTAACGCATACGTTGCGCCGCGTCTGGTACGTATCGCAGTACGGGCAAATAATCATGTTGCTGCCATCTGCTGACAAAAGCAGTGATGCCCGCGCAGCTTCGTTCTCCCTGTCGCTTGCGCGTTCGAGGTTCGAGAAAAACGAGATTGCTTTATTGCGGTCATCCTTGACCTTTGCCGCCTTTTCGTCGGGCGTGAGCGGCGTAACGCGAATCGGTTCTTCTATGTACTTTTGCTTCCTCGCCCTCTTGCCGCCAAGCGCGTTGTTTAGCGCAGCATTTAGGCCCTGATATATATAGAATCCCTGTAAATGCGCGTATCCGCTTTCGCGTTCGAGTTTTAGATTGTGGGCTTGGCGGTACTCGACCGCCGCCCACGTATCGCCGTACCAGAACTCCTTGCGGGGCATACCCATCGCCATATAGACGGGACACATCCGCTCAAAAAGTTCGCCAGCGCACTCGTCGCTCTCGTCCTGATCGTGGACTTCGTCTAAAGCTCCACGATCCTCAGTGAGTTTTTTCTTGCTTCCGCAACGTTGTCTTTTGCGATAATCAGCGTTTCGATAGCTTGATTGCGGAGCGTGAGTAGCCTCGTCACTTCTTCCTCGGTCAAGCCGCCGCCCAAATCCTTCAAAATGGCTTCCGTGTCGGCGGGAGTCATGGTGGGATGGTTCTTGCGGAAGGAATAGAAGAACAGGCTGGGGATGCCGCCCGCAATATAATCGCCAACCTCGCCAAACTTGAATTTACGATCTTCGGCAAACTTGACCGATTCGCGGCTAAAATCGAGAACATACGCCTTGCCCGATTTTGGGTCGCGTATCCTCATGGGGTTTACGCGCTTTTTTTCTTCCTTGATAATGTCCATCTCGACAACCGATTCGACGGCCTGATCTGCCGTGTTTTCGTTAAGCATAAAAATCTCCTTTAAAATATTGCTTATGGGGCCGAATGCACGGCCCCGCTCGTTTTGCTCCTACGCCGCCGTGGGTTTTGCGGCGAATCCGACAACCTGATTCGGCGTGATGTAGCACGTAGTTTCCAGCGCCGCGTTGACCTCGATTGCGGCAAGTCCCAGCGCCGTCGGTTCGCCCGCCATGTAGAAGGTAACAAAGAAAGCGCGGCGTAGACTGTCATACCAACATCGACAGGTTTGTATCTCGCGCCGTGGCAAACTCGGCCACCAGCGCGTCCCAGGCCGTCTGAAACGCCTCCGTGTGGTTCGCGCCAAAGCCGATGGACGAGCCAACGTCCTTCAGCGCAGGGATGTACCGCATAAACTCCGTTTCGGACAGGTCGGTAACGTCGATGGTGTTCGGCTCCGGGTTGAAGTCCGGGATGCTCTTGATGTTCGGGATAATCTTGTACCCCGTCGTGGGGCGCGTACCGCTCGTTTCCTCGACGGCGTATTGCAGGGTAATTCCTGCGGTAGACAGTTCAAGCGCCATTTACTTTACCTCCGCTTTCTTGGCCGGAATCGCCGCGCTGCACTGAACACAGACCGCGTCGCCCTCCGGCGTTTTCTGGGAGCCGCACAGTTCGCAGAAAACGAAGCCCCTCGGCGTTTCTGCGCGCAACTTGTCCATAAGCTGCTTGCGAGTTATGGAAATCGTGTTCTTTGCCATATCAAACCTCCGTTCAAAATAAAAAGCGGCCGACAACGCGATTCCTCACGTCACCGGCCACACTTGGCCCTTGCAACCGCACACTTGCGATTGCGCTTTATCTGGTATCAACTTTTTCACCTTGTGTTGGTAAGCAACGATTCCGTCCTTGCCGTGGGTTAATCGAATCTCGTTGCCGTCCGCGATTGCTTTCTCGATCATCGCTATCATCGCGGGAGTCAGCTTGTATCCATTGCGTTCTTCCGTTCAGCACCACCCCTCATTGGTAAACCCTGTAATCCTCCGACACAACCGCCGTGTATCGTGCCGTCATTCTGTAAATCTCGTCGTACCCGCTTGGTGTCCGTTCAAAGAAGGTACGCACGAAATTATGAGAAACCATTATGTCATCCGCTACTTGCGCCATTGCCTTGCACTTTTCGCGGTTGCCTCCGTTGGCAAGGTTGCTGTAAAAATCAATTTGCCACATCACCGAATTGTGATGCTCCTTGTGTGCCGAATCCAGCGATTGCCGGTAGGTCGTGTTTGACATTTCTGCAATAATCACGCACGGCATTCTCGCGGTGTCGATTGTTCCTTCCTCCCCGAAAATCCAGATTGCGGGCTTTCCGGGCGCTGTGTTCGGGAATGCGGCGCGTAGGGCGGTGGATATTGCGCTTGTTAGGGTTGCTTCAATGTCAATCATATTGCCGCCTCGCAAGTCCACCTAAAGCCGCCCGCTGTTTGCCCCTTGCCCCTGCATACACGCCGAATGCTTTCAGGGTTTGCGCCCGTTGCTTTTGTTGCTTCAAACAATCGGTTGTATCGGGCTAATTCTTGCCCGTCAAGCGATAACTGGATAAACGTTCGCCTTTCGCGTAAATCGCCGGGGTAGAATATGGTTTCGATATCCTTGTGTCCGTAAGCCTGATATCGCGCCCACGCCACTTTGAAGTCAACGCCGTAAATCTCGCACCATTCCGTCAAACAGCGGTCAACGCCATCTATGACAATGCGAATATTGCTTCGCTTGTTTCGCGCTTGTTCTGCCATCGTTATAAAGGTGCAGTTTTCGGGGCAGTACGGGCCGTTAAGGTTTTCACGTTCGATGCTTAATCCGCGCCGCCAGCCGTTTTCGTGCGCCCATTTTGCAAACACCCTGAAATTATCGCGCCATTCGTCGCACACGGTAACGCCCTTTGCGCCGTAGGTGTAGTAGCGTTCGCTTCGCGCGTCGTAACAGCGGGATTGCATATTGCGCCATACGCCAAACAATCTTTCATAATCGTAGGGGGCGTAGCCAAATGGATTTTTGCCATGCAGACAGCCGCAAGACAATCGTTTGCCTAGCAACACATCACGGACAACTATTTCGCAATCGCCGCCGCAGTGAGTGCAACGGAAGATGCCTCTCCCAGCGTTTGTATACGCGCCCGAAAAAACAAGTCCGTTTATCTCCTGCCCTTTTTCCATGTGATGCTTTCTCGACCTCATTGAGAGAACACATCCTTTGCTATAGACTCGATTCGCTGGCTTACCTCTTGTAGTGCATTCCATAAAGGCATTTGAGCCTGTGTACCATGTGTTTTTTTTAGTTCGCCGCCGTCCTTAAACCGCCAAGTTTCGTACTTTCCAAGCCCGCGCCCGTAACCGCCTATTGTAAAGCCAAGTTCGTTTCCTTTCGGATGTGGAGAGCCGCCGACCGAGCCATTCCAGTATTTTCCAGCGCCAAACTCGGCCCAAATTCCATCCTCCCCGCTCGCAATAACCAGCGATATCTTCCCATCATCCTGCGCTGTGACCGTGACTTCCGCTTTCCGCGAACCGTCCGGGATTAAATCGTCAATCCACGCATTGTCAAAATTCTGTTGCGCGGCCTGCTGTATTTCGTCCGCAATGCGTTTGCGTAATTCGGCACATTTGCGAGTGAGCCATGTTTTATAGGCTTTTATCTCACGTATCGCCGCATCAATGCTCCGTGGGTCGAGCGGGTTTAGGGTGATGGTTTTCACGCAATCCTCCGATACGGCGTAAACCAGACTTCCTGCATGTCCTTCGAGCGCACAATATCACCCGCGACAACTTCTTCCTTGTACTCAATCGGCGTGTTCTCTGTGTACAGGCCGGAACTAAAATCCCGCACGCTGCCGTTAATCCAGTACACGCCCGAACTGTAGTTTTGATTTTTCACTTTGAGCGTGACGATGCCGCCCAGCCCTTCTTCGCTCTCAACCGTCCATCCATCCTCACTCTGCACCAGCGCGGTCACGTCCACGGCGGCCTGTCCTTCGATGGTGTGATTGACGCTGCTTGCAACAAAAGCGTCTACTTCGGCGTAATATGTTTCTGCCCGCGCCCATCGTGTAGCGTCCGACGCCCTGTGTGCCGATAGCGCGGCTGTTTGTTCTTCCAATGCCGCCGTCAACGCCGCAATTTGTTCAGCCAGCGCCGCCACGTCCACCTTGACCACATTACACGCATTGCAGGGTGAAGGGTGTGCGTTCCCGCCAGCAAGGTCAATCTGTTCTGCCGATACGTTCAGTTGCTTTTCGCCTAATGCCATGCCCTATCTCCTTTCCGTTCGCGCCCTGCGGGGGTTAAACGTACTGTAGCGTTCTGTTGGTAAACTCCGTAATCCCTGTTGGAGCGGTTGTTCCTATAAGCTCTACGGCATTTTCCCAATAGTAATTGCCGCCTACCACGGTAGCATCTGCCATCCAACTGGATGAGCTGAAATACGCATAAACCGTGATTCGACCGACTTGTGCTGTCATGTCCGTGGTGTAGAAGAATTTCATTCCAGAGACAGTGATATTGTTTACCGCAAAATCTATAGAGGGGCCATTCGTGCGCAACATAATCTCTCCTGCGCCATTCGTGCTATTACAGCAAGTGTAGAGAATCCTCACCATCGACCTTCCGGCGCGGGAGTAATACATGCTCCCCATTTTTACATAAGTACCAACCGTACCGCCGCTTAGCGAGAAGTTGTAGGATTTCGCGGTGTCGGCGGTAAGCGCATAGGGCGCGAGGTCTGCGGCGGTTGCCTGTTTCGCCCATACCGTCCATCCCGCATTATCCGCGCTGTTCTTATTAACCCTCGTAAACACCGCGCCGTCTGAATCAACGGCGGTTTGCGCGGTTAGCTTCAAGTCAGCGTAATTTACAGCCGTGATGTACCCGCCCATATTCGACGGTTTGTTAAGCGCGGAAGTATGATAACCGCCAATGTACGGCGCGGGGAGAGCGTTCAGGTCATCCATGTAAGGGCCGAGATTCTTGTCGATTTTTACCGCGAGGTCGGCGGGTGTAGCAAAATCCCCGCTGTCCACATGGTTCCCGTTCGCGTCTGCCGCCAAGAGATTGCCGACAACCGCGCCGATTGCCTTGTCTGCCTTTGCCACGTTAATAGAGTTAACAGCGTTAACGAGCGTAGACTTATCGCTTGTGGTAAGCGCGGATAGGTCGCCACGGTCGGCTATGTTCGCCTTGTTCGCAAGTTCCGCGTACACACCGCCGCTCTGGACAAGGTTTGCGGAATCCTCTATCGGGTGCGTGTCGATGTTCAAGTCCAGCTTGCTTTGAGCTATCGCCGCGTTTTCGGCAAGGTCACTGTTGACAATCGAGCCTTTGGCAATGTTCACAACGCCGTCAATGATTTCAAAGTCAGTGCCGAAGCTGTCAGCGTCATAATTGAGGATGTTCCAAATGCCGCCGATGTAATAAAACCCTGTGGCAATGTCCACATAACGCCATAAATCAAGCGTTTCGGGCGTGTATTCCTCTGTTTCCTCCGTCCACGCGCCGTTGATGTATGAGCGCACATTCCACGGGAAATTCGTATCGGGGGCTTCGCCAACTGCCGCCGGTTGATACCAGAAGTCACCCGCGTGCATGTCAACGGTCGGCTCTGTCATGGAGATTAAGCCGTGGAACGTGAGGGATTTCGTCTTATTCGCCGCAATCGCCGCGTCAAGCTGTTGTTTCGTGACCGCGCCTAACGGGTCTGCCGCGTCCGCGTTCAGCACAAGCCCGCCTGTCATTGTCGCGCCGGTCAGCGGGACGTAATTCGTTTCAAGGTTGGTAATTACGCCGTCTATGCGCCCGCCGATTTCAGCATGTTCTTCTTCGGCTTTGCTTACCTGATTATCAAGCGCGATACCCTGCGCTTCGTCAACCGCTTCGGAACGGGCTTTTTCAGCGTCGATTGCGGCTTGCAAGGTCGCGTCGGCCTGTTCACGCGCCGTAGCTTCTGCTGCCAAATCGTCAGCGCTCGCCGCGCCTGTGATTTCCGATACGGCATAAGACGGTTTGTTTTCTGCTTTCGCCCAATCGGGTACGGTCGGGTCGGTTTCGGTGAATGTATTGCCCGTAATACCGTCAATTTCGTCTTTGAGCGCGGTTACATCAGCCGCAAGGGTTCCGTTCCCCAACGCGCTTGCAACGCCTGTAGGGTCGAGCAAACGGGGCTGTACAACGCCGTTTGAGTCTTTGAAGCCGATTGTGTTTGCCATGTTTGCCCCTCCCCTATTGATTTGCTACGAGCGCAAAACCGTTATTGTCAACGAGGGCATAACCCTCTGAATCTACAAGTCTATAACCCTCAATCAGGTACGCCGCTTCGTTGTCCGTCCAGTAAAGCGGGGTTCCGTCCGTCCAGTACGCATCGCCCTCAAACGGTTCTGGCGGTGTGATTGCCGCCATCATGAGCGATACCGTTACGCGCCGAATTGCAACGAGGGTGAAATTGAGCGATTCGGCTATGCGGGCTACTACGTAATCGTGGGGTTCGTCGGCGGGGATTGTGCCGTTGTCGAGGTTGTCGATATAGAGCCTTGCGTTTTCATCGAACGGCGCTTTTCCCGCGATTGCGATAACTTTATGGTA
>QMCD01002128.1_pt1 | contig 11225 bp, 8 predicted proteins | sample 1821841 | NCBI WGS metagenome assembly QMCD01 (sample SAMN01991225, study PRJNA193472) | Termite gut metagenome, whole genome shotgun sequencing project. | isolation source: worker | host: Macrotermes natalensis | reverse complement strand
TGATTATTGTGTACTTAAGTTTATTGCGGACACAGGAAGATACTACACTAATTTTAATTCGCAAGATTTTGAACTTCGGGCCGACTTCGATGTGTTGCCCCTTAATATTTTGTGAAGCCGTTTGATTTGATTAATACATCCTAGCGACATGCTTATTAGTGAAGAAGCTTCCTGTATCATTTATTCTGCATTTTCTAAAGTGGAAAATTTACTGGTGGAGGATGAGAAATATCGGAATAACGAACTATCGGATGATGTGATTCAGACGTATGAATTGTCTGGCTATCGTACAGAAGAAGCATTGAAGGAGTATTTATTAACTGATTTTTCGGCGGAAATATATGATTATTATTTAGAAATGGCAATGATTATGGGCAGTATCTGGTATGAACCGGAAAGGAAAATTTATTTATTTTCTTTGGGGGGGGACTCCGGAGAGGGATATCTATCACATAGATTATTTTAAAAAGTTTGAGATCCAGATGCTGGAGGAAGGACGTCAGTGGAAACCAGAAAAGCAAGAAAAAACATTGAAAAAGGCCGGATTGCGTCTTATGAAAGCAAAGTGGAGTGGACGGACAGGAAGTAAGACAAAAGAATGGATAAATGTTGACTGAATTATGTTATAATAAGGTCATGCTTTCCATACTTTCTTATGTAAGCATGGAAAGTATGACCTTTTGACTCTGGTACATAATATGAGTGTTTTCAAATAAATGATCGGAGCGTCCCATATGGAAAAACGATTGAAACAATATCTTGCCTGGCTGCAGGGGCTGGATTTTCAGGGTATGGATCCGGAAGAAAAAGCGGCTCTGCGGGCCAGGATGCTGGTGCAGATCCAGTTCTTTCAGCATGAGCGGCTGATTCACCTGATTGTCACGGTGACCTTTACCGTCCTGCTGATGCTGGCTGTTATCGGGAGCTGTTTTTATCCGGATGCCTTTTTCTTTGCCTTGACGGTGCTGTTGCTGATCTTGCTGATTCCGTATATCAGGCATTATTATATCCTGGAGAACGGTGTGCAGAAACTGTATCCATTTTATGATGACTGGCCTCAGTAATATTTCCGCACCGCCAGCATGCACAGGCCGGTCTGCAGGAACTGGCTGGCCAGCAGGCCCCAGAGATACCCCTGGATCCCCCAGAGCGGTACGGCCCAGAAGACGAAGGCCAGCCGGGCCGCCAGGCTTACGAAGCTGAAGGCAAAGGTCAGGCCGGTCTTGCCCATCCCGTTCAGGATGCTGTTAAGGGTGCTGGCGATATACATGAAAGGGCATAAGAAGCTCAAGGTGATGATAAAGCTGCCGGCCAGGCTGTTCTGATACAGCGCGATACCCAGCGGCTTCCCGAAGATCAGGAAAAATACCGTGAAAAAGCATCCCAAGGCCGCCCCCAGCTGGATTGACCGGCGTACTGCTTTTTTGATGGTGCGGATATTCTCGGCGGCTTCTGCTTCCGACACGATCGGCAGGAGAAGCACGCAGACCGAATTGGTGATGGCTGAGGGAAAGAAAATCAGCGGCAGCGACATACCGGTCAGGACCCCGTAAACGCTGAGCGCCGAGCTGTTGTCCATCCCATGGGCCATCAGGCGGTTGGGAATGAAGATGGCCTCCATGCTCTGCAACGCATTGATAATGATCCGGTTGACCGAGAGCGGGGCGGCGAGGGTCAGCAGCCGTCTTGCCGTCTGCAGGTAGTGATGTTTTTCGGTAAACACTTCCTCACGGGACAAAGAAAAGCTGGAAAACCGGTGCCAGATGGCAACGATGGAAACAATCATCGCGGCACTTTCGCCGATAACCAGTCCCAGCACGGCAAAACTGATGGTCGGAACCATGCCCCGGCTCAGTCCGATTTCATAGATCAGGAAGACCGAACCGACCCGGACGACCTGTTCCACCAGCTGAGTCAGGGCCGGGACAGCCGTTTTCCGGATACCGTAAAAATATCCGTTGATGCAGGAGTGGACGGTGGCCATCGGGATGGAAAAAGAGATAATACGGAGCAAAGGGGCCGTTCTAGGCTCCAGAAGGAAATGTGCCGCCAGGAAGTCGGAGTAGTGATAAATGCCGAAAGTACAGGCGGCTGACAGCAGCATTGATATGATAAAGCCGGTGATCAGGTTTTCGGCGGACGACTTATAGTTCCGCGTTACAGTTTCCCCGGCAACATATTTGGAGATGGCGGTCTGCATCCCGGCAACCGTGACAGAGAAAGAAAGAGCCAGGATCGGTGAAGTCAGCTGATAGATGCCCATGCCTTCCGCGCCGAACAGCCGGGACAAAAAGATACGGTAAAAAAAACCGATTGACCGGCTTAACAGACCGGTAGCAGTGAGCACGATCGTACCGGTGACTAAGGGATTGTTCCATTGATGGCGGCCCCAGTTATGATGCCCGCCTGTATGGCCGCCCCAGTTATGAAGCGCACCTTTATAGCGGCCATGGTTATGGCGGCCCGAAGCAAGAAGTTTACTGCGCATACGGCATCCTTAAGCTAAGTTATGGATAAATATATGCGCGGAAGCCGAAAAAATGAACCGGCCAGGCTAATAAGTCCGCGCCCCGTCAATGTGAATCAGCCGGGATAGCTGATACTGATAAGTGGACAGCGGGCGGTTGTCGGAATCGTCGGTATGGGTCGTGATCAACAGTTCCGGTTCAGTACTTACCACTAAAAGCGAATGGCTGAAGACACCGTACTGGAAGCTCAGCTGGATGATGTCGCCGATCTGGGCGAATTCCAGAGGGACATCCTGTCCATAGGGACCCGCCCCCTTGTTGGCCACAAGGAACCGGTACAGGAACGCTGCGCCCGTCCAGGCGGCAGCCCGGTCAGACACGGAATTATAGTACCAGCCGGTATCTCTGGTATAGTTCATGACATGGCAGCCGGCATAAAGGCACTGCGAGATAAAATTGGTACAGTCGCCGCCTAAGCGGCTGAAATCATAGTAAGCAGGATTGCGGCCATAAGCCCATTGGTGGGCATAGGATACCGCTGTCTGGCGATTATAGGGCATAGTCAGGTCGTCTCCCGTTTTTTTATACATATAATGATACGAAGGTCACTTAAACCGCAAACACATCGCAGAGCACAGCAAAACCCCTCGCGGTGGTCTGAACTGTAACCTTTGCGGCTCCTTCCTTCTGGACAGTTACATAGTATCAATATATGCTGCGGGATCAGAAACAGTTCAGAAGCAACAGTTCAGATGCAACAGTTCAGAAGCACAGTTCAGAAGCAACAGGAAGGAGCATTGACAGCATATGAAAGTAACCTTTTTAGGGCACAGCGGATTTTTGTTAGAATGGGAGGGCCTTTATGGTCTTTTTGATTATCATACCGGAGAACTTCCTCACATGCATCCCGACCGGCCCTTGTACGTATTTGTCAGCCACGCCCACGGCGATCATTATAACCGCGCTGTCTGGGAACTGCGCATAAGCCGGGCACGGGTTTATTACGTGGTTTCCAAAGATGTTCCCTTGTCGGCAATGTCGAAGCTGCGGCTGGGACTGACAGAAGCGGACGAAAAGTGGATTACCAAAGTAAGACCGAATGAAAGCTACGGTCTCCCAGGAGACGTCACAGTAGCGACACTTGGTTCTACCGATGCCGGCGTAGCCTTTTTAGTTCGGTATGCGGGGCAGACGGTGTTTCATGCCGGCGATCTGAATCTTTGGACATGGCGCGAAGAAACACCGGCGAACAATGCCGACATGCGGCAGCGTTTTCTGAAAGAGATGGAGAAAATAAAAGAGAAATCGATGGATGTCGCCTTTTTCCCGCTTGATCCCCGGCAGGAAGAAGACTGCGGAAAGGGTCTGGAGATTTTTAACCGGACGGCCAAGGTCAAGGCTTTGTTTCCCATGCATTTTTGGGAACAGTACGGTGTTATTGACCGATATATCGCTGCGCATCCGCGGGAAAGCGAGAATATCTGCGTCATCCGTCAGGCCGGGCAAGAATTCAGGGTGTGATTGGAGGGAGGTATTAGGGAGCCGGTTTCCTTTGTGGGCTATCCGTCAGAAAGCGGCAGCTGACATCGTAAAAGTGTCAGCTCATCTCAAAACCTGGGATTTAATGATGTCGTTTGATTTTATTTCCGACTCGATTATAGTGTCCAGATCTTTGATTAAGTCGCCAAGAGCTTGGTACAATGCTTTCAGGATATCGACCTTGTGTTCTTTGACACTGTCGATACAAAAGTTGACAAGTCTCAGAAGCCCCCCGTTAACCACAGGGTCTTTTAGCCGTTTACAGTAATCAGAATAAGAAATGATATTATTGAAATCGCTGGCATACATATTTTGGCCGATATCATATTGAATCACATCATAGATACCGGTTCCTTCTTCATAGGTATCCCGAAATTTATTATTAAACTTCTTCAATGATTTGCTTAATAAAATATAATTATCATGATTCATGTACAAGATAGGCAGATGGAACTTGAACATATAGTACTGTGCTAAAAAACAAGAGATAAGATAGCTGGTTGAGATGAGATAGTAGCCTTTTTCATAGAACCATTTGCTGTCAATATCCATAATCTCCGATGCTTTTTTGATATAACGCAGACTTTCCAATGATTTACTATCATTTACCTGGTTATCCACCTTTCCAAGCGTATGTTCCCATCTGTGATGAAGCTCAACCGCATATAGCCTTAAGGGATTCAGGTATTTCAATTTGATCTCTTCTCTTTGCGTTTTTTTCAGCATCCTTTTGTTATTCCAGCTGAATAAGGATTTAAGCAAAAGATCGGCGATGACAATCGTAAGCACGCCAATGATGAGTCCGTCTTTTTCAAACATATTTCCTCCTTTTCATCGTTCGTTTCGGGTTTTGTAACTGGTCCATGACTTTGCACCTTAAGCTTGACAAGTCCGGCAATGTTGACGATCTCAGCCGGGGCTTGTTTGATTATCGGTAATGCGTATCAGTAACCGAAGCCTTTTTTATAGTCTGACTAAAGATAAAACTTCTCCATTAATAAAAAATACTCCATCCTTGGAAAAGTTTTTATCTTATCATTTTTATCGGCAGTGTTAAAGAAACACTTAACCTCTTCATTATCATTATAATGAAAAATATACCTAGGCTTTAACTGGAACGGCATATCCTGCTTAACCGGTTGTACATTGGGCGGAATTGATGAATATGAGGTCATGCCTAACATTGACGCCTGATAACCGTACGCAGTCTTAATAAATTTCTCGGCATTAATGATTCCTGTTCCTGTTGAATCTGAAGTAAGATACAAAATCATCTCTTCTGGTTGGCGGAGTGGTGGGTAAAGAACCGGTAAATGGCCTTAATTATAGCGAAAACAGCTTACAGCGAAAATAATTCAACTGACTTTAAGGTTTACAGAACAGCCGGGAAGCGTTAAAATAGCAATAGTAAATATTATCCCGGAGCGAACAAGACATGCACAGACAAAGCACGAAAGTGATTACCATAGGCAATAAGAAAATCGGCGGCGGCAACCCGGTCCTGATCCAGTCGATGACCAATACCCGGACCGAAGACATCGCTGCGACCGTGGCTCAGATTCATGAACTGGAGGCCGCCGGCTGCGATATCATCCGCTGCACGGTGCCGACGCAGGAAGCCGCGGAAGCTGTCGCGGCGATCAAAAAGCAGATCCACATTCCGCTGGTAGCCGACATCCATTTTGACTACCGGCTGGCCATCGCCGCGATCGAACACGGCGCCGACAAGATCCGCATCAACCCCGGCAATATCGGAAGCCCCGACAACCTGCTGGCGGTTACCGCGGCGGCGAAAGAGCGCCGGATACCGATCCGTGTCGGGGTCAACAGCGGTTCCCTGGAAAAAGCCCTCATTGAAAAATATCGCGGCGTCACGGCCGCCGGCATTGTTGAAAGCGCCTTGGATAAGGTCCGGAGAATCGAAGCCGCCGACTATGACAATATCGTCGTCAGCATCAAATCTTCCGATGTCATGATGTGTGTGGAAGCCCATGAACAGTTTGCGGCGCTGACCGCCTATCCGCTTCACGTCGGCATTACCGAGGCGGGAACGGTCATCAGCGGCAATATCAAGTCAGCCATTGGCTTAGGTCTGATCCTTCATCAAGGTATCGGCGACACTGTTAGGGTGTCCCTCACCGGCGATCCTGCCGAAGAGGTCAAGTCGGCCAAGCTCATCCTCCGCACCCTCGGCTTGCGGAAAGGCGGTATCGAGGTGATTTCCTGTCCTACCTGCGGCCGGACCCAGATCGACCTGATCGGTTTGGCGAACCAGGTGGAGAACATGGTAGCCGACCTCCCTCTGGAGCTTAAGGTGGCCGTCATGGGCTGCGTGGTCAACGGGCCCGGCGAAGCGAAAGAAGCCGATATCGGGATAGCCGGCGGCATCGGAGAAGGTCTCCTGATCAAAAAAGGCCAGGTCATCAAAAAACTGCCGGAAGCCGAACTGTTAGGCGCGCTTCGCGAGGAACTGCTCCATTGGGATCCGGTTAGGGAGGGTTAATAAATGGCAAAACCGTTTTATGAGGTTTTTCCTGCCCTGCGGCTGGAAAGCGGCCTTCATGACTTGTTTGAACAGGTGACGGTAGACCGGGTGTCGGCTTCCAAACAAAAGGATTTCATCCGCGTCTTTATTACCAGCGGACACTTGATCCCGAAAGCCAAGGTCTTTAAAGCAGAAGAAGAAATCCGGAAGCAGCTGTTTCCGGAGCGAGCCGTTGTGATCAAAATCTACGAGAATTATAACCTGTCTTCGCAATACAATCCGGAAAGATTCCTAGCGATATACCGCGACAGCATCCTGCTGGAGCTGAAAGCCTTCAGCCCGGTCTTGTACAGTATCTTTAAAAATGCCGATATCCGATACCCAGATTCTAGTCAGATGGTTCTTACCGTAACGGATGATGTCTTGACCAGAAGCAAGGTTCCTGAACTGGAGCGCATCCTTGATAAGATATGCAATGAGCGCTGCCGCCTGTCAGCTGCCATCAGGACAGAGTTCCGAGCCGCGAAGACCGACAAGATAAGGAAAGAGGAACAAAAGATAGCCAGTCAGGTTGCCGAGATAACGGGCGGATTATCGGGTGCTTATGAGGCTGGAGCGGTCTTGGGCCAGCCTACGGCAGAACAGCGGGCGGAACCCGGTCAGGCCAAGAAATCGCCGGCCGGCAGACCGGACAAGCCGAGCCGCCAGCGAGCCCTCAAGCGTTCCGACAGCCCTGGCATGATATACGGCAGGGACATCGAGGAAGAGGCGCTGCCGATTGAAGACATCGTCGGCGAAATCGGTGAAGTGGTCATCCGCGGGAAGATACTTACCGTCGATATCCGTGAGATCAAGAATTTTAAGTCCATCCTGGTCTTTAACGTAACGGACTTTACCGATACCATAACGGTAAAAATGTTTGTACATAATGAGCAAGTCGCTGAGCTTGAGGACGCAATCAGGAAAGGCGCGTTTGTCCTGATCAAAGGGGTCACCATCATCGACAAATTTGACAAGGAGCTTTCGCTCGGTTCGGTTACCGGCATCAAAAGCATCCCCGATTTCACTGCACGGCGGATGGATAATGCCGTGCAGAAGCGCGTCGAGCTTCATTGTCATACTAAGATGAGCGACATGGACGGGGTGTCCGATGTGTCAGACATCATCCGCCGGGCTTATCAGTGGGGCCATCCCGCCGTTGCCATTACCGATCATGGCGTGGTTCAGGCATTTCCGGAGGCCAACCATGTCTGGCAGAAGCTATGGGCCGGAGCAAAAGAGCGTTGCCTTGAACAGGCGCTCGCGCCGCCGGCAAAACATGATTTTTTCAAGATTATTTATGGCTGTGAAGCTTATCTGGTGGACGACCTGAAAGAGATCGTGACCAACGCGGCCGGCCAGCGGCTGGATGATGATTTTGTCGTCTTTGACATTGAGACCACCGGCTTTTCCCCGGTCAAGAACAAGATTATTGAAATCGGGGCCGTCCGGGTTTCCGGAGGGGAGATTACCGGACGGTATTCGGCCCTGGTCAATCCGGAACTGCCGATTCCCTATGAGATCGTGAAGCTGACCGGGATCCACGACGACATGGTGAGCGGGGCTCCTGCGATAACGTCCGTATTACCGGAATTCCTGGAGTTTTGCCGGGATGATGTGCTGGTGGCCCACAATGCCAGCTTTGACATGGGCTTTATCACGGAGAATGTCAAGCGGCTCGGTCTCAGTAAGCAGTTCACCTATGTCGACACCTTGGGCCTGTCCAGGGTGCTGCTTTCAGAACAGTCCAAACATACCCTGGATGCTGTCGCCAAAACCCTGAATATACCGCTGGAAAATCATCACCGGGCGACCGATGACGCTGAGGTCACGGCGCAGATGCTGCTCCATTTTATCCGACGGCTGAAAGAAGAAGGGATCGATACCCTGAAGGGCATCAATGCCATGGGCGTGCCCGGAGCGGCGGCCGTCCGGCGGCTGCCAAGCTATCATGCCATTATCCTGGCGGCCAATGATACCGGAAGGGAGAATCTTTACACCCTGATTTCGGAATCCCATCTGAACTATTACAGCAAGCGCCCCCGGATTCCCAAGAGCCTGCTGTTAAAGCATCGTGAGGGTCTGATCCTGGGCAGTGCCTGTGAGGCGGGCGAGCTGTACCGGGCGCTGCTGGAAGAGCGTAAGGACGAGGAGATTGCCCGGATCGTCAGCTTTTATGACTATCTGGAGATCCAGCCGACCGGGAACAACCGGTTCCTGATTGCTTCCGATAAGGTGAAGTCCATCCAGTCGGTGGAAGACATCCAAGACGTCAACCGCCGCATCGTCGCCCTGGGCGATGAATTTGCCAAGCCGGTGGTAGCCACCTGCGACGTGCATTTCCTTGACCCGGAAGACGAGGTGTACCGCCGTATCATCATGACCGGCAAAGGCTTCAGCGATGCTGACGACCAGGCGCCCTTATATTTCCGCACTACCGATGAGATGCTGGAGGAATTTGCTTATCTGGGCAGCGACAAGGCGGTCGAAGTCGTGATCACCAATACCAACCGGATCGCCGACCGCATCGACGTGATCGCGCCGGTCCGCCCCGACAAATGCCCGCCCGTCATCCCCGACAGTGATAAGACGCTGACCGACATCTGTTTCAGCCGCGCCCGTGAAGTATACGGCGACCCGCTGCCGGAGATCGTCGGGAAACGCTTGGAACGAGAGCTTCATTCCATTATCAGCAACGGCTTTGCCGTTATGTATATCATCGCCCAGAAACTGGTCTGGAAGTCGGTGGAGGACGGCTATCTCGTCGGCAGCCGCGGCTCGGTCGGCTCTTCTTTCGTGGCGACCATGGCGGGGATCACCGAAGTGAATCCGTTAAGTCCCCACTACTATTGTGCGGCCTGCCACTACAGCGACTTTGATTCGGAAGCGGTTCGCGCCTTTGCCGGCCGGGCCGGCTGTGACATGCCGGACAAGGCCTGTCCGGTCTGCGGCGAAGGGTTAAAAAAGGACGGATTCGACATTCCCTTTGAAACCTTCCTGGGCTTCAAGGGGGACAAGGAACCGGATATTGACCTTAACTTTTCCGGGGAATACCAGAGCAAGGCACATAAATATACCGAGGTCATCTTCGGCACGGGGCAGACTTACCGGGCCGGTACCATCGGCACTTTGGCGGACAAGACCGCTTTCGGCTATGTCAAGAACTATTATGAAGAGCGGGGGATCAGGAAACGGACCTGCGAGATCAACCGGATCGTTGCCGGCTGCACCGGCATCCGCCGCAGCACGGGCCAGCATCCGGGCGGTATCATCGTCCTGCCGCTGGGGGAAGACATCAATACCTTTACCCCGGTTCAGCACCCGGCCAATGACATGACCACCGACATCGTGACCACCCATTTTGACTATCATTCCATCGACCATAACCTGCTGAAGCTGGATATTCTGGGCCATGACGACCCGACCATGATCAGGATGCTGCAGGATCTGACCGGGGTGGATCCGGTGGCGATTCCCTTGGATGATGTCCAGGTCATGTCCTTGTTCCGCAGCACCGAAGCCCTGAAGATCACGCCGGAGCAGATCGGCGGCTGTACCTTGGGGGCCTTGGGCGTGCCGGAGTTCGGGACGGAATTTGTCTTGCAGATGCTGATTGATACCAAGCCTTCCTCCTTTTTCGACCTGGTCTGTATATCCGGGCTGTCGCATGGCACCGATGTCTGGCTGGGCAATGCCCAGACCCTGATCGAGGACGGCGACGCGACGATTTCCACGGTAATCAGTACCCGTGACGACATCATGACCTATCTGATCAATCAGGGCGTGGACAGCTCGCTCTCCTTTACGATCATGGAAAGCGTGCGGAAGGGGAAAGGCCTGAAACCTGACTGGGAGACGGCCATGCGGGCCGCCGGGGTGCCGGACTGGTATATCGGTTCGTGTAAGAAGATCAAATATATGTTTCCGAAAGCCCATGCGGCGGCTTATGTCATGATGGCGTGGCGGATCGCCTATTTCAAGGTCTATTATCCGCTGGCATATTATACGGCGTTTTTTTCTATCAGGGCTTCGGCGTTCTCCTATGAGCCGATGTGCCAGGGGCAGCACCATCTGGAGGCGGTGATGGCAGATTATAAGCGCCGGGAAACGGAACTGACGAAAAAAGAGCAGGATACCAGCCGGGATATGAAAATCGTCCAGGAGATGTATGCCAGAGGATTTGAGTTTACCAGGATCGACATCTTTGCGGCCAAGGCGCGGGATTTCCAGATCGTGGACGGGAAGATCATGCCGTCGCTTAACAGCATAGACGGGCTGGGCGAGAAGGCGGCGGAGGCGATCGTGGAAGCGTCGCGGCAAGGGGCGTATTTGTCAAAGGATGATTTCCGGCAGCGGACCAAGGTCTCGAAGACGGTAGTGGAGCTGATGGACAGCCTGAAGCTGCTGGGGGATCTGCCGGAGAGCAATCAGATGAGCTTGTTTGATTATATGTAATCGATTTTTAAACATACTGATGAAGGAGTCTAAGTATTCTTGAATCGGGTCATACAGATTGGTATGAGCCCAAAATTGAAAATGTAGGTTATCCGATAGTACGCTTGCATATCACAATTAATTGCACTTTCGACAAGATATTAGTATTTAGATGGACTGTAAAGAGAGAAATTGGATTTAAAATGACTATTATGCGAAACAAATAGTCATTTTTTATTAGTTTTATCACGCTATTGTGC
>QMCD01002127.1_pt1 | contig 11226 bp, 9 predicted proteins | sample 1821841 | NCBI WGS metagenome assembly QMCD01 (sample SAMN01991225, study PRJNA193472) | Termite gut metagenome, whole genome shotgun sequencing project. | isolation source: worker | host: Macrotermes natalensis | reverse complement strand
GCCGATGTCGATCCCGTACGCGCCCGTGTGCCGGACGACGCAATCGGCGAAGGCGCAATTGTTGACGCCGGTCAACGTAATCGCGCCGTCCAGATCGACGTCGGCCTGGGGAAATCCGGCTCCTTGCGGCGGGGGCGTCCAGGCCGTGTGCGCGAACGTGATTCCCTTGAATGCGATGTTCCCGACATGGTTCCCGGTTTCCGGCTCGCCTTCGATCGAGAGGAGCCGGGTCGCTTTCGGGGCGACGACGACCGCTTTGTTCATGTCGAATCCCGGCTTCGCGAGGATCGTGAGCCGGCCCGTTTGCCGGTCCAGATACCATTGACCCGGCGAGACAAGCGCTTCGTAAACGTTTTCGATACGATAACGCGTCGAAGGGTCGAGCGGCGCCTGTTCGGCCGAATGCGTGGGACCGGTAAACGACACGATTTTCATGTCGGTATCGACCGCCTTGAGCCGGAGATGGTCCATCGTCCAACGGTGGAACGTATTGATTTCGATGTCTTCGGGGTTCTTCCACCGCGGGTCGAATTCCCCTTCACGGAAGCGGAACGTATCCGGTTTCCCGCCTTCCGTTTCCGGCGGCACGGCTTCGGCAATCGTGTAATAGGAATCGACCGGCAACACGGGCCGCAGGCAGCGTCGATTGTTGACGTAAAGCTGCGAGAAAAACCACGTTCTCTCGGCGACTTCGGGAATGATCGCCTCCCAGCGCCCCGGGGCGGTTTCGAGGAAATGCGTGATCGTCCGGCCGCCGCTGAAAATCACCGGCTCATCCTTGTAGGCTTCGTAGATGGTCGGCGATTGTTCCGTTCCGGAATCGACAGCGGTCAATCGAAGCGGCTCCTCGAAAAAGTAGGTTCCGCCCCGAAGGACGACGATGAGCAGCTTATCCGTATTCGGGTTGGCCTGGCGAAAAAGTCGGATGGCGTCCCGGGCTTTGGCAACGCTCGCGAACGGTTTTTCCTTCGTCCCGAAGTTGGCGTCGTTCCCGTCGGGGGCGACATAAAACGTTTGTTCCGGGGGCTGCGGATCGTCCCGGACGGTCTGGGATGCCGGAACGGTTCGGGCGGTTTGAGGTGTTTGGGCGTAGGTGGTTTGGGCTTGAGTGGTTTGAGCCTGAGCCGTCAACACGAGCAGCGGAAGGAGGAATAAAAACGATTTCATCGTCATACTGAAAGCCATTGAAATTTCCCGAAGCCGACTTGCGGGGAACCCTCTCTTACTGATCTGTGAAAAAAAATGGAACGCGGCGGCGACGGAGGAAGCCGTGCCGTATTTCAACCATCCGGCGCGCAGGGGCGACTTGAACGAACGGTGTTGATTTATACTGGAAACGCGATGGAAATGAACCTTTGGTCAAGTCTGCCTGCCGCACTCACTCACCCCTAACTGCTGTTCGTATAATGACATAAACAGATCGTTCGAGCGGCAGGCGATTGTGCGCGGGAACAGTTTCAGCCGTTTGCGGTATACATCGTAAACGGCTTCGGTATAAAAAGTTCGGGAAAAATCGACGGAAAAATCGACCGGGACGAATTGACAATCCGGGGCGGCCCATTATAAACAAGGTCAAAAATACTCCGCAAGAGTGCTCCGCAAAAGTAATCCGCAAAAATCCACCGCCACAAAACTCCGGGAACGCCGTTCCCGGATCGTGCGCCTGTTTTGAACGGCGCCCCGTTGCGGGCCATTATCCCCATTATCCCGCGACACGCGGAAGAATACAAGAGATGGGCACGATAAAACCCCCTCGTGAATTTCAACGGCGGTTAATCGCCTGGTACGCGAAACATCGGCGCGAGATGCCCTGGCGCGGCAGCCGTGATCCGTATGCGATCTGGGTGAGTGAAATCATGCTCCAGCAGACGACCACGCAGACGGTTCGCGGCTATTTCGACCGTTTCATGGGTCGGTTTCCGACGATTGCAGCGCTTGCGGAAGCGGAATTGGATGATGTCAATCGATCGTGGGAAGGGCTCGGCTATTATCGCCGGGCGGCCCAATTGCACCGCGCAGCCCGGGTGATCGTCGAGCAATACGGCGGTGTTTTTCCGAAGGACTATCGGGAAGTCCTTGCGCTTCCGGGAATCGGTCGCTACACGGCCGGGGCGGTCCTGTCGATCGCTTATGATCGACGGTTGCCGATCCTGGAGGCGAACACGGTTCGGTTGCACGCCCGGTTGCTTGCCTATTCCGGCGATCCCGTCTCGAAAGAAGGGCAATCGATCCTGTGGGAAAACGCCGAACGCATTCTCCCGGACCGGGGGAACATCGGGGCGTTCAACCAGGCGTTGATGGAACTCGGCTCTCTCGTATGCACTCCGCGAACACCGGATTGTGCCCGGTGTCCCGTCTCCGGGTTTTGCCGGACCGCCGAGGCGGGCTTGCAGGAAAGCATTCCGTTTCAAAAACCGAAAAGTCCGCCTGAACCGCGAACCGTTTTGGCCGTTATCGTGCGAAAAAAGGGCGGCATTCTCCTGCAACAATTCGGGATGGGCGAACGCTGGGCCGGTTTATGGGATTTTCCGCAAATAGATTTGACCGCGTTGGGAACGGAATCCGGTTTTATACCGAAGCCGGTTGAGTGCAAGTCAACACCGTCGGCCCGACCGCACCTGCGCGCCGTATGGTTGAAATACGGCGCGACTTCCTCCGTCGCCGCCACGTTCAACAATTTTTCACAGCCCGGTAAATCCGATCGTGAACCCCATCGTGGATCCGATCGTAAATCCGATCGCGAAAACGATCGTAAAAACGACCTGTTTGCGGCAATGGAGCCGGCCGTTCAAACCGGGGTGTTGGAACGGTTGTCCGCGTCGACGGGTCGGCGGTTGCAGTTGGGAAAACGGCTCGGGACCCATCGACATACGGTTACGCGATACCGGATTCTGCGGCTCGTTCACGAAGCGGTCGACACGGGTCCGGCGGCAAAGAAAGCGACACCGGAACGGCAGGGCTGGTTCGCGCCGGAAGAAATCGCGGCGTTGCCCCTCAATTCGCCCGCACGCCGCATGGTCGAGAAATTTTTGTAACACCGGCCTGTCGAAAAACGTCGCGAATCAATTTTCATACCAACGGTCCATAACCGCCTTCCAATCGTCGGGCGATTTGACCCGGGCGAACGCCTGCCGGACCAGGTCGACTTCGGGATGCAGCCGGGCGTATCGGACGCCGAATCCCCGCATGACCGGGACGCCGCGCCGCTCGCCGTAAAACGCGACCGTCCGCGCGAAATGTTCGTCCATGACGGCACGTTGTTCCGCGAATGCCGGCGGTTCCGGGACGGGCTTGCCTGCGAGCACGGCGCGAACATCACGGAACAACCAGGGATTTCCGATAATTCCCCGCGCCAGGGCGATCCCGTCCAGTTTGCTTGCTTCAAGCCGGCGGAGGCAGGTCGGGGCGTCGAACAGGTCGCCGCTGCCGAGCAGCGGGACGTCGGACCGTTTTTCCTCGACGAGAAACCGTTTCACCTCGGCAAGAAAATTCCAGTCGCTTGCTCCTTCATAACGTTGCCGGACCGTCCGTCCGTGCAGCGTGACCCCGGCGACGCCCCGGTCCAGCGCGCCGTCGAGCAATGTAAAAAAACGGTCCCGGCTTTCCGGGGAAGCGTCGAAACCTTTCCGCAACTTGAGCGTGAGCGGGATCGTATCGGGTAGGGAACGTCGCACGGCCCCAACGATTTTCAGGGCCGTCGTCGGATCGCTCAGCAGGTAACCGCCCCGGCCGCGACCGAGGACTTTTTTGACCGGACAGGCGAAATTCAGGTCGATCAGATCGAATCCGGCGTCCACCAACACCTTGGCGGCGGCGACGAATTGTTCCGGTTCCGACCCCATCAACTGGGCGCCGCAGGGATGGTCTTCTTCTTCGACACCGTAATAAAACCGGGCTTTGCGCCGGGAGACCCGGGTCACGAATTGATCGAGCAGGACTTCGCAAAGCGTGAATTCCGCGCCAAGCGAGCGCGCAATCCTCCGCATCGGCGGATCGCTGTACCCGGAAAGCGCCGCCTGGATCACGGGAAACGAAAGTCGAAGGGAACCGAAACACAGCATGGAAAACGAGCAGGAAAACATCGACTATGAACGCCGGGAACGCAGTGCCTCGCAGTAACGGGAAAACGTCGCAGTGATCGGAGGAACGGCGACCGTCGTGTACGCACGGTCGGGAGGTCCGAGGCGGCCCCACCAACTGCCCTTGCGGCGTGTCTACCGAAGCCGGTTGAGTTTTCCGGTTAAACCGCCTGTTGATACCGTAAACGGCATGATAAGCCTCCCGCGAACAATCCCGTGCATAGCCGCCCGCCGTTCGAACGATCCGTTTATGTCATTATGCAGGCAGAAGTCAGGATTGATTGAGTGCGGCAGACAGACTTGACACATGTCCGTTTTCACTGCGTTTCCGGTATACCTTCAGAAAACAGGCGCCCAAATCGTCGGCTTCGGGAAATTTCAGTGACTTCCAGTATACCGGACCGTCTGCCACGGACCTCAGGCTTTGACGATCTTTTCGCGATGTTCCCGCACGTTTTTCGTCGCATTGCGGGAATCGACGACCAATTGCGCGTCGCGGACGATCATGTCGTAGTCGTAGGCCGTGTGGTCGGTCGCGATAAGCACGCAATCCTGCGACGCGAGAAATTCCGGGGTCAGCTCCCGGCTGCTCATTTCCGGCAGTCGGAGCCAATGCCGCATCTTCGGCAGGACCGGGATATGCGGATCGTTGTAAGAAACGACCGCCCCTTTGGCAAGCAACCGGTCGATCAACTCGAACGAGGGACTTTCCCGCGGGTCGTCGACATCCTTCTTGTACGCCGCGCCGAGAACGCAAATCCGGCTTCCCCTGAGCGGTTTTTCCCGGTCGTTCAGGGCGTCGACGACGCGACGGACGACGTAAAGCGGCATGGAAGTGTTGATCTCGCCCGCCAGTTCGATGAACCGGGTCGTCAGTCCCGCTTTCCGGGCACACCAACTCAAATAAAACGGATCGATCGGGATACAATGTCCGCCGAGCCCCGGGCCCGGATAAAACGCCTGAAAACCGAACGGTTTCGTCCCGGCCGCCTCGATCACTTCCCAGACGTCGATCCCCAGGCGGTCGAACACGACCTTCAATTCGTTGACCATCGCGATGTTGACGCAACGATAGGTGTTCTCGACGATTTTGGCCGCCTCGGCGACTTCACAGGACGAAACGGGAACGACCCGGACGATCGCCTGGGAATAAAGTGCGACCGCGAGCGAACCGCTCGCCGGGTCGAGGCCGCCGACGAGCTTGGGAATCCGCTCCGCGGAGAAATCGGGATTGCCCGGGTCCTCCCGTTCCGGACTGTAGGCAAGGAAATAGTCGGTTCCGACGTGCAGTCCCGAGCGCCGGGCCGCTTTTTCGAGAATCGGGAGCATGAGGTCCCGCGTCGTTCCCGGATAGGTCGTACTTTCGAGAACGATCAATTGACCGGCGCGAAGCGTCGCGGCAACCGCCTCGGTCGTCGATTCGACGTAATACAGATCGGGGTCCCGGCTTTCGGAAAGCGGCGTGGGGACACAGAGGAGCAGGGCGTCCGCCTCGCCGAGCCGGCCGGGGTCCGTCGTCGGTTCAAAGGTTTTCTCCCGGACGCATTGCCCGATCCATTCCGATGAAATATGGGCGATATAGCTCCGACCCCGGCGAAGCGACTCGACTTTGCCCGGATCGAGATCGTACCCGATGGTCCGAAAGCCCCCGTTGATAAAGGCGCGAACGAGCGGCAGGCCGACGTATCCGAGTCCGACGACACCGACGAGCGCGGTCTTAGTTGCGATTTTTTCCCGTAGTCGCGTTTGCATGGCGTTGACAGGATTGTTGAAATGTGTCGTTAAAAATGAAAATCGTCGGCGAATCCCACGGGACCGGCACCCAGTATAAACGGTTTTGAACCGGCATGGAAGCCCGGAATGAAGCGTAGCGCAGTGACGGGAGTTTTTGCGTAAAATCTCCTCCGGCCGCTTTACGTTGTTGTGCTCCCGGTCTGTATCAATCAAAAATTTTTGGCACGGAAAAAATTGACACGTCGCGTGATTGAGTGTACAACGTTCCGTCGAGCGGATTTTTTTGCAAACCGTTCTTGACGACGGCGGCGAGTCCATCGAACGACTTTCGCATGTTGACGGGATGTGTCGCGACGTAAATCGTCCGGGGCAGTGTTGTTCCGGGCGGGGCGTTCAACATGAAACAACCTCAAGTCGGCGGACTGGGGCGAACATCGAAATTCGCGTGCCACTTGAGCGACGGGCCGATGGCGGAGGAGAACTTCTTCGGCGGCGTGACGTTGGAAAGCAACGTCATGGCGTTGCGGACGTTTTTTCGGCATGGACGGCTCCGTGGGGCGAAAGGGGGCTTGGCGTAAAGTACGACAAAATTCCTATCGACCGCCGCTTCTGAATGCGTCATCCGTGGTACGGATACGTATTTACGCGGATCGTTCGAGCGGCAGGCGATTGTGCGAGGAAACCGTTGCAGGCCGTTTACGGGAGAACGTTTTGTCCGGTGAACTTGCTGCCTCGCATTCCGTACATGTGATACATTATCATTGCTGTCATCATTGAGATCGTTGCGGAAATGATTGTTTCCTCTCGAAGAAAGAATGGGATAACTCTTTCCATAAAAACAACTTGTTCGCTTCACTTCGGCGGAAAGTGCTCACTTTCCCGATGGGCCATTAAATTGATGCCGACAACCCCCAAAAAATCATAAAATATCCCATCCGCCCAAAAAAGCCCGGGATTCATCTTGACACGATGCCATAACACCCGTATCATGGGTTACGCAAATGAAATGAGTCGAAGAGCGAATTTATTTCGTTTCTTTTCGAGCGAAACGGGCTCTTTCGTTTTGTGTCAAGGAGGCGTTTCTTCTCCGTCGTCATAACTTTGTCGACACCCTGTAGGACACGACCGGCTTCGTTGTGATTTACCGGTCGCGTATTCCCATAGTAGATGTACCGGGAAAAGCCTCTTCAAATTCATCTTGATCACTACTGCTTCATCCCTTACGTTCTCTTTCGGGGTTTCAGGTATCGCGCCGCGTAGCGCTTCGTTTTACAGGGGTTCGCCCCCGCGCAGGGTTTTCCCTCATCTTCTGTATCCGTTTATCCATTAGGTGTTTAATGTCCAAAAAAAATTCTGGCGGTCGTCGAAACAACAATAATCGCGGTGGAAATCAACCCGGCGGCGGACGAGGCGGACGAACAGGCCGAATTCTTGCCAAGCCGGGCGGCGGCCCCCGGAACAGTTCCCGTCAACAGCGCGGCGGCGGACAACAGGGTTTTAACGCGCCTTCCGAGCCGGGCGACCCGTCGACGTATTTCGAAGGGGAGGGCGCTTTGGAACTGCACCCGAACGGATATGGTTTTCTCCGCAACCCGACCGGCGATTATACGCGTGAAATCACCGACCCTTTCGTCCCCGGGAGCATGATCGAGAAATACGGTTTTCGTGAAGGTGTGCTTTTGAAAGGACTTGTGCAACCGGGAACCAGGAACCAAGGTCCCCGGCTCCGGGAACTTTTCGAAGTCGACGGGATCAAGCCGGAAGACTATTCCGCGATCAAACCGTTCGACGAACGGACGCCGATCAACCCCGAACAGTGGCTCCGTCTGGAAACGGGACCGTATCCGATCACCACCCGTGTCATGGATATCCTGACACCGCTGGGCAAAGGGCAGCGTGCCTTGATCGTCGCGCCGCCCCGGAGCGGTAAAACGGTCCTCCTGCACCATATTTCGCAGGCAATCGTCAAGAATTACCCCGATGTCAAGGTGATCGTACTCTTGATCGACGAGCGCCCGGAAGAAGTGACGGATTTTCGTCGTGCCGTCAATGCGGAGGTGGTGGCCAGCAGCCTCGACCACGAGATCGAATCGCACGTGCGGCTTGCGCAGCTTGTCGTCGAGCGTTGCCGCCGGCTCGCGGAAATGGGTAAGGACGTTTTCCTGCTGCTCGATTCGATTACCCGTTTGGCCCGCGCCTTCAACAAGTGGGTCGGCAACACAGGGCGCACGATGAGCGGCGGCGTCGACATCAAGGCGATGGATATTCCCAAAAAACTGTTCGCGACCGCGCGGGCCTTCGAGGAGGGCGGTTCGCTCACGATCGTCGGGACGGCGCTGATCGAGACCGGCAGCCGGATGGACGACTTGATTTTCCAGGAATTCAAGGGGACCGGCAACATGGAACTCGTTCTCGACCGGCGTCTTGCCGAGCGCCGGATCTGGCCGGCCATCGACATGGAGGCTTCCGGGACCCGGCGGGAAGAGAAACTGCTTTCCCCCGAATTGGTTCACGCTTCGACGCTGATACGGCGCACCCTTTCTTCGCGGCATCCGGCCGATTCGATGGAAGCGCTCACGAAAAATCTGGAAAAATACAACTCGAACGCCGAGTTTTTCTACCAATTTCTCGCACGCAACGCCCGCGACTACTCCTGATTGTCGCGCGTGTCCCGTAAACGGCGACGAATCGCGTTTCCGGTATAATTCTTCCGCGAACAATCCCGCGCACAATCGCCTGCCGCTCGAACGAGACGTTTATGTCATTATACGAGCAGCGGTTAGGGGTGGGTGCGGCAGGCGGACTTGGCCGAATGTCCGTTTTCACCGTGTCTCCGGTATGGTTCGCTTGAGTGCCGCGCAACCTCAGGCGACATGCCGCCGGGAGGGGAAGGTGTAGTTCGGATTTTCCCTGAGTACGGTTTCCTTGCCGAGAATGTCGTCGCAGGCTTCGCAAACATGCCGTACTTCAATCGCGTCCATCAGGTCGCGCGGCGCATGGCGCGGTTTGATCCGGGTTCCCTCGATCGATTCGATCTGAATGGCCCGGTGCCGGTGCCCGTAAGGACCGTTTCGTTTCGCGGGCATGGGACCGTAGAGGCCGATACAGGGAGTTCCCACGGCGACGGCGATATGCAACGGTCCCGTATCGCTGCCGATAAACAACGTCGCCATCCGCGACAGCGACGCCAACTCGCAAAGCGACGTTTGCGGGGCGAGGACGGCATGTCCATCGGACCGGCGCACGACTTCCCCGGCCATGTTTTTTTCCGCGTCGCCGGCCCAAACGACCAGGGACGGTAGGTTCCATTGTTCCTTGAGGTAACGTGTCACCGCCGCATAACGGTCTTCTCGCCAAAGTTTCGACGTCCAGCCGGCCCCGACGTTGATGATGACGAAGTCCGTGTCGAATCCGAGTTCTTTGTGGATGCGCGTCGCGGTCCGCCGGTCGGCGTCGCATTCCGGCAACTCGAAATCGATGCTGCATCCGTCGATCCCGAACGGTTCGAGAAGCTGCAAGTTACGTTCGATGACATGATTTTCCGTCGGCGCAACGCGGATATTATTGAACCAACGACTGCCTTCACGCCCGTCGGCGCCCGCGAATCCGATCCGGTGTTTCGCCCCTGAAATCCATGCGGCAAACGAACTTTTGAACAATCCCTGAAGGTCGATCGTCACGTCCGGGGCAAAAGCGTGCAGGCGTTTTCGGAGGAGCCTGATTTCCTCGAACGATTTCATCCATCGTTTTTTGGTGATGATCAATCGGTCGAGAGAAGGATGTCCGTAAAGCAGAGAAGCGGTTTTATCTTCAACCAGCCAAGCGATTTCCGCGCGAGGAAACCGGGTGCGCAGCGCATTGAGTACCGGAAGGCCGTGGGTCACATCCCCGATCGCACTGAACCGGACGATCAAAATGCGTTGCGGCGTGGGAAGTTCGAACCATTTATCTTTGGAGTAAGACATCGTATTCTTTCAATGGTGTACTATCCTTTGAAAAATCCGTTCTCGTTTTCTGTACAACGGAAATGAAGTCGCGGATTGTACCAAATCGGGTTTGGTTGCCGCAAGGGCAGAATCGCGCATTATTTTTCACTTTTCCCGATCGTATCGATTATCTCTTTTGAAAAGAGCAAGATACGAAAATTTCTCCGGAAATGGCTATGGTCGACGGGCTTTCCGTGCCGAAAAGGCCGATGGAGGCTCTGTTGGCAAGGACACTGGAAACGCGATGCAAACGGACATTTGGTTACGTCCGCCAACCGCACTCACTCGACCCTAACTGCTGTTTATGTAATGACATAAACGGATCGTTCGAGCGGCAGGCGGTTGTGCGCGGGAGGGTTGTCAGGCCGTTTACAGTGTATTCAGGTGACACAGTGTATTCAGGTGACACAGTGTATTCAGGTGACCGCGTGCTATTTTGCACCAAGAGTCAGTATGGACAAGATGTGTAAAATAACCCGTCATTTGGGGGCTTGCAATAGATAGCGATTTTACCTATGATGGGACAAGAGAACGCAATTTTTCCCGGACCGCATTTGAAGAGGAGTTGTATGATGAGTATGATACGGTATACCGTCTTGCTGTATTTTACCTGTATTGCCGCCGCATCCTTCGGAGCGGATCAATTTCTCCGGGAACGTCAGGCGGAATTTCTCTATGATCGTGGCGTCCATTCCTTTTTTGACCAGGATTATACCGACGCGATTGCCAAGTTGAAAAAAGTCGAAGTTCTTGAAAGCGTCGATCCCCGGCCGTACTATTTTCTTGGGTTGTCTTATAATCGGATCAAAGATAAATCGAATGCCGACAAATATTTGAAGAAAGCATCCCGGTTGGAGTGGGAAGGTCGCAGCGCCCGCGATTATCGTGTTTCCGATGCGCTCAAACGTATCCAGGGCCGGGAGCGGCTCCAGATCGAATCCTACCGCAAGCAGGCGAAACGCAATTGGGAGAAGGTGGAAACCAAACGCCTCGAAACCAAGTTCAATCAAACGAAGGCGGAAGAAAACGCGATCCTGGCTGCCATGCGAAAGCAGCCGGAACCGATCCCGGAGGCTCCTGAAGTTCCGTTTGTCGGAACCGCTCCTTTCGGAGCCCGGTCCGTCGATCCATTTCGTTCTCCGGAGAAAGAAAACGAAGCCCGGGACCGCCTGATTCCCGCCGACGACCAAAAACCGGATGCCGCCGCCGTCCCTCCTGAACCCCGTCCTGAAACGAGCGCGACCGATTCGCCTTCGACGGCTGAAACCGACAAGGCCGATGCCGAAACGCCAACCGATCCTTTTGGCGACGACGGCGATGAGGGAACGGAAGAGCCGGAGCAGAAGGCCGATGCCGAAACGCCAACCGATCCTTTTGGCGACGACGGCGATGAGGGAACGGAAGAGCCGGAGCAGAAGGCCGATGCC
>QMCD01002126.1_pt1 | contig 11227 bp, 3 predicted proteins | sample 1821841 | NCBI WGS metagenome assembly QMCD01 (sample SAMN01991225, study PRJNA193472) | Termite gut metagenome, whole genome shotgun sequencing project. | isolation source: worker | host: Macrotermes natalensis | reverse complement strand
TGTTGTTTCTACTCCTAAGCACCCGCACGGTCATATTATTTTTGCCTGTTGAAATTTTTATAAAATACTCTTTAAGATGAACAGGAAAAAGCAACTCTCAATTGAAAGCGGACTTTCCCGTAACTTGCGGACGTGTCTGTTATTTTTAATGCTGCTTTGCGGAATAACCTTGCCGCAGAAAGCACGGGCAATTTCAGGCAACGGTTTCACCGACGACAAAAAAATAGAAAACCTTAGATGGAACGCCACCGAAAATCGTTTGGAGTTCAGGGTATTGGTTATGGACGATCGTGCCGGCAGTAGAAATGAATGGATAGACCATGCGGATGTCTATATCGATGGGCAGAATGTTTTTGATATAGGAGGTCCCGGCTATAATGCCGAAGGAGTAACAGATGAAACGGCTCTTGTTCGTATTAAATGGAAACACTCTTCGCCTAACGGCACCGTCCTTATCCGGGCACAGGGAATAGCTGCAAATGCGAATTCTCGTGTTCCCTCGTGGGAAAACAGTGCTTATTATAACTACGATATTCACAATAACAGTTATGGTACCAGTACCTATTTTTGGTGCAGTGAAATACCCGCAGATGAGAATTGGTATCAATATGCCCAGTTTTACTGGTATCCCAAAACGCCGATAACCGTCGACAAAACGGTTACTGTTTCTTTATCCGGTATTCAGATTATTGAACAAGCGTCAGGAGACACAAAAACCATTGCTTCTATTTCCAAAAGTGTTACGATGAATATGTCCACCGCCACACCGACTAACCAAAGTATTACCGGAGGAACCATCGGAACGGGTGGAGCGCTTTCGTTCAATGTCGGTGCAACCGGTGCAAGCAGTTTAATCTTGCAGAAAAACAAAAGCACTTTGGAAACGAAGTCAGGTGCGAACGCTTCGTTTAGCGGTAAATATATCAAAACGGAATCCGAATTTTTGAGTGGTGTTTCTTTCGGTTTCATGATAGATAAAACCCCCAGCAACACTTACCCGACCACTTACCGGTGGACTTCGCCCCGAACGCTAACTTCCCAACGTACCGGGGTATTTGTCAACAATCTTACTGCTACGCTCGGTACTTGTGGCAATTTAAACTTGAGCTGGCAAATCAAAAATCCTTCCGCAACGAGTAATGTGAACACGCAGGGTTTCGATTTGCAAGTGCGTAAAGACGACGGTTCATGGGGAAACATTTCTGAGATCTCCTACAACAACGTTGCCGGTGGTACAACCAGCTATAATTACACCTATCAGCTTCCCGCAGGCGATATGAACAAAGGAAATGTGGGATACGAATTTCGCATCAAACGAAAATTTGCCTCATGGGATGATGCCGATTTCGGTAGTGTGGCGAACAATCAAAACCTTTTTCAACGGAATACGACATTAATCGTCAATACCAACTATAAGGAATTGGAAAATATCGTGATAGCTGCAGGAACGAACAATTATCCACTCTTGACATGGGATTTCGCAACCGTTGGAATTGAGTGTACCGATAATGTTACGCTCAAATTGCGTATCGGCGGGACAACGGAAACCGAAATCTCCAAAAACAGTATTCTTGCCGGCAGTTATCAAACCAAGGGAACGGACGGAATACTCGCTTGTATGCCGCAACGCTACGAATTGATATTGCAATACGGAACGCTTCCTGCCATAACCTATTTGGTAAACAACAGCTATGTATTTGAGCCGACAGGCAAGCGTAACTTTGAAAAAATAGTTGTTTCCAAAGGTTACTATCCCGATAAAAATAATATCAAATGGTATATTGAGGATGGATTTGACGAATTTAACGGTTTTCGCCTTTTGCGCAAGCAAATGTCGGAGCCGGACGATGACTATGTGACTGTACAGGAGTTTACCCACAATCGCGGTGTATTGCTGTACAACTACGACGATGTCAATGTGAATGCGGGTATCTATTACACCTACAAAGTGGAAGGCTTGTACAGTTGCAACGAAAACTCGGGCAGTGTGCCTTCGCCTGTCGATATAGGGTTCTCTCAACCATACGGGTCGGTTTCGGGACGTGTTACATACACGGGTAGTTCGGCGGTAAAAGATGTTACCGTTAATCTCACCACTAACGATGCGCTACGCAGCAACCGCGAATTGGAATTTTCCGACCGGCGGACAAAATCGTATGTCAATATTCCTGCTAATACCCAACTGTTCAATCGCGAGGGGTTCAGTTTTCAGGCATGGATAAACCCCACATCAATGAAAGGGTATATTGTGAATAATAACCGCTTTTCAATAAGTTTGAGTGAAAACAATGGACAAGGCTTTGTGAATGTAGCTCTCGCAGGGAGACAGGTTATGTCTGTCGTTGATAGTATTCCCGCCGGCAGTTACCGGCATATTACCGTTACGGCGAAACACAGGTCTGCCTATCAATCGTATGAAATAAGCATTTACATCAATGATAAACTAAAAAAGAGTGGAGTTGTTACACCAGGCGTTGTGGTACCGCCAATTCCTTCAGCCGTTTATCTCGGTAACAATGGAGACTCAGACGGTACAAATAGATTTACAGGTTTGATGGATGATATTCGTTTTTGGAACAAAGCCTTGACGGAGGATGAAATTCTGTTAAACTACGACCGCATCCTCAGCGGTAAAGAAACAGGCTTAGTCACTTACTATAAATGTGATGAAACGGACGAAATCAGCAACGCAATCTTCGACTGTTCGGCAGTTGGTACGGCGTTCAACGGTAACCACGCAATGAAAGCCTCCGGTGTGAATCGTTTCGATGTACCGGTCAGCAGCAATCACTTGACCTTGAAAGGCGTAACCGATGCCAACGGAATTTACAGCATTACCAATGCCATTCCTTATACCAGCGAAGGAACCACTTACACCCTTACGCCTGTTTTCGGTATTCACAAATTCGATCCTTCGCAGCGTCCGCTCTTTTTCAGCCCCGACTCGAAGGTGTTTAATAATGTCGATTTCACCGATGTTTCTTCGTTCCCGGTAGATATTATGGTAACGTATCAAAATTCCAACTATCCGGTAGATAGCGTTATGGTTTATATCGACGGTATGCCGGCAAACAAAGATGGGAAATCCATTGTTACCGAAAACGGAATATGCACGGTAGATGTGCCTATCGGCGACCATTTCATCGAGCTTGTTAAATCCGGACATGTTTTTGCCGACGGCGGACGTTTTCCTCAAGACCCGGATAACGTGGGTGCGCGGTACAATTTTCAAACCTCTATGCTCGGCAACAATGGATTGAAGTTTACGGATATAACCACCGTTCGCTTGATGGGGCGCGTAGTAGGCGGGCAACCTGAAACCGATAAGCCATTGGGATTCGGATTGAGTACAGCCAACATCGGTAAGGCTGTTGTAACGCTCAGAACCGAGAACGATTTCCGCCTTAATCTGTCGCCTAACGATTCAATTTCTACGGCAGTTATCGGTGGAAAAAACATTACCACCAAATTCAAAGAGCAATATGCCGGTTCTACGATTGAAATTGAAACTGACCCGGAAACGGGCGAATTTATTGCAGAATTACCGCCGGTAACATACAGCCTTGTGGGTGCAGAAGTCGAAGGGCTTGGCTTGAAAGACGACGGAACCGACGGCGATGCAGTCGATTTTGCTTACAGTAATCAGCGATTCAATATGAACCCGAATGCGAAATTCGACGCAAAATATACCGACCCTGCAACCGGTGTGGAGCAGACATTTTCTTATAACGATTCAGTCAAAATCACACGCTACAACGAGCCGACTATTATTGTTGTTGATAAGGCAACCAAATCGGTTGCCTTCGGCGACAGCATCTTTGTTCACTACGACGATATTAGCGGGCAACAAGATTCCATACCCCTATATACGGTTAATAACGATGTGGTAACATACACAATGGGTGTTCCGGTGTTGAGCCAGAGAACAACTTTTTATACTTGGCAAATAGAAGCCTTTGAAGAGTATCGGAACAACGACAATAGCGAGGAACCTGTAGTCTCTCGCGTTCCTTTGGCAGGAAAAGAGATGTCTATTTCAAATGCCTTGGCAGCAGAACGCATATATTTTGATGAAGACTATTCAAGCGAATTAGAACGCGAAAATTCCGATCGTGTTTTGATTCTTGATTCGGAAGGAAAAATCGATTACCGTTTCCGCGTGAGTTTCCCCAATATGGCGGGCAACCACCAGTTAGGGGCTAAGTTGGGGATTAACCAAAACGGCAAGGAATATACTTGGGAAACAAGCGCTATTCTGTTCGGACAATTGCCTGCCAACGGAAGTAACTTCGTAACCCAAGGTCCCGAGCACGTGGATATTATCCTGCGCGACCCTCCGGGTTCAAACAGTAGCGCCTTCCTTGAAAAAGGATCTTCTTATAAATTAACCAGTGAGAAAACGGATGAAGTCACCGTTACCGAAAATATTGATCTAACAATTAAGCTGGGTTCACACACATCAACAGCAAAAGGAATTGGTGTAGCGCTTATTGATGAAATGCAATCATACGTTGACGTTGAAACGGAAACCGAATTAGAAGAGGTTGTTGGCAACAACAATTCAGAGGAAACATCCATTACTTTTAATCAGCGAATTTCGACCAGTGGAGACCCTAATTATGTCGGCGCTCCTGCCGATGTTTATATCGGACGAAGTACCAATTTGATTTTCGGAATGATGCGTCAGTTGGCTCTCTATCCTAAAAATCAACTTCCGGAAGGGTTAAATGCCGTTATAGTTGGCGATTATGCCTTGTTTAATAAAGAGGTATTAACTGCCGATGAAAACTTTGAAACGATGTTTCAATACACGCAAACACACATTATCAATACCCAAATTCCGAATATAAAGGAACTCCGCAACGGACTAATCACCACCATTACCGCTTGGAATGATACCCTTTCGATGAATTTTAACGATGCCGAAGGAAAACCGCTAAGTTCGAGATATGTAACATTGCTCGACCGAAGCCATCCTGATTTTGGAAAAAAAGATACCTACAAATGGGTTTTCAATCCGAATTACGAAGCCAAAGCAGGAGAAATTTTTATCGAACAGGTAAATGAATACAATAAATGGATTGAAAATTGGGAAACGGTTATTGCCAACAATGAAAGAGAAAAAGTAGCTTTGATAGGTGCAAACGATGGCAAAATTGTTACCGGAGTAAATGATTTATGGAACAATAAAAACCTCTTTGAAAATCTATCTTACGATGCCGGAACCTCCATTGAGAAATCGTTAGCAGTCAATTATTCGGCTTTTGATATTGACGTTTTTAGTTTTACAGGAGGTACAAAAATTATGCTTCATAGCGGATTTTTAAATGAAGCTATTGTTCGAATCGGATTGGATTTAAGTGTTGGAGGAAGTGTCAAACGGCAACAAGTAAGTACCGATACGGAAGGAACCGAAAGTTCAGTGGTTTTCGGTTATAACTTATCTGAAGACGAAAGTGTGCTTTTTGCCGGTCAGGATGCTCTTTCGATCGATATTTTCGGACCAACCAGCAAAGAGTTGGTAGATATGGTTAAAGGCGTTACGCCTAAAAACCTTGCCGGATTTACTTTTGTGACCCGCGCCGGTCAAACTTCATGTCCGCATGAAGCGGCTGACAGCACCATCTATTACAAGAACGAAGCAGGAGAACGAGAGCAAATAAGTTTCGGAACATTCAAAATCGAAAATCCCGAAATTTACGTTGACGGCAAAAAGGAAGCAACCGCCGAAAACATTCCTGCCGGTCGTGAAGCCACTTTCACATTGCAATTGCAAAATTTGAGCGAAGCAAAAATAGATGTTACTTATTTATTGCAAGTTGACCCTGCAAGCAATCCTGACGGATTAATCATCACGATGGACGGCGAACCGCTGGTAGCAGGCAGACAAATACGCATCAAATACGGCGAAGAGCAAATCAAAACCCTGAAAGTGCGACAAAGCAGCCTGGATATTCTCGATTACGAAGGTATTGAACTTCGTTTAAGTTCGGTGTGCGATGTGTTCGACTACGTTAAGGCAACACTGAGTGCGAAATTCACCCCGGCATCCAGCCCGGTAACCCTTCGCGCCGGTAATACCCTTGCCAACCGCGCAGCATTGGACGCAGACGGCAGCATTAGCTTTACTATCTCCGAATACGATCGTTCGTTCAAAAACTTCGGAATGATACGCCTGCAATACCGCAGTGTGAACGATGTGATTTGGAACACCGTTCAGGAGTATGTAAACGACGAAGCACTTTATCCGCTTACCGGAACAAGGGAAAAGATAGCGGACTACACCCTTTCGTATAATTTCAATTACGATGATATTACCCCTTCCGATGGAGAATACGTGTTCCGTGCGCTGGCAGTGAGCCTAATCGGTACGGAAGAAATTACGACTTCGAGCGAAGAAATCCTTGTAACGAAAGATGTCCGCGCTCCGCAGGCGCTTGGTAATCCTTCGCCTGTAAACGGAATCTTGAATGCAGGCGATGAAATTTCGATTACGTTTAACGAAGATATTCGCAACGAACTCTTCTTCCCGACGACGATTGGCGACTATTTCAGCATTACCGGCGTTCTCAACGGTGATATTCGCATGGAACCGACATCCGGACTGGGCTTCGACGGCATAAGCAGCCATGCCTTTACCGAAATGCCGGTACATACAGGCGGCTCGTTCAGCATTGAAAGCTGGATTCAATTGCCGGAATACAAAGCGGGAACACTTTTTGCCTACGGCGAAAACGGCAATTACTTCTCGCTCGGATTTGATGCTACCGGACACGCAGTCGTGAAACTCGGCGCCGAAACCTATACTTCACAAGATGCCTTAGAGGCTTCCGAAGTGTGGAAATACATGGGCGTTTCCTACGACAGCGAAAAGAAATCCGTTTCGGTTTATGCGCTCGAAGGAGATAAAAACTTAAACTTAATCCAAAGTCAGGCGCTGACCGGTACTCTTCCGGCACAAGGTAAATTTTACATAGGTAATGATGTGACAGGTAACAGCGGTTTCAACGGTGCAGTTGCACAAGTGCATTTCTACAGCGCAGCCCGCACAATTACCGATGCTTCTGTCTCGAAATATGAAGTGAAATCGGGCAACGAGCCTAATCTGATTGGATTGTGGGAACTCGAAGAAGGCGAAGGCGTATTGGCTATCGACAAAGCCCGTTCGCGTAACCTGACCCTGAATACAAGTTGGTATGTCTATCCCAAAGGAAAATCATTGGATTTCAACGGGACAAGCGATTATGCTGCTATCAGCAGCGGATTGTTCCCATTCCGCCCGTTCGACGATTTCACTTGGGAATTCTGGTTCAAAGGAGCGGCACAACAATCGAACACCTTGCTCTCTGTCGGTACTTCGGCTTATATTGGTTTCAATGCTGCCGGTGAATTGACTTTGACCGCAGGCGAAAACAGCCAAGTATTGGCAACCGGCGATCTGCTCGATGATCAATGGCACCACTTTGCCCTCTCGGTCAAACGAGGCGGTACTACTCGCGCTTATATTGACGGAAAAACAACTGCTTCATTTAGCACTATCGGTATGATCGACGGATCTATTGGTGGCGGTAATTATTTCTTGGGTGCTAAAATGACGCAAGCAGGCGAACCTGTTGCCAATATTTACAGCGAATATTTCAAAGGAAATATCGACGAAGTGCGTGTATGGGATGCAGCTTTGACAACCGATGCTATCCTGTTGGAAAAGAACCGCAAGCTGTATGGAAAGGAAGCGGGATTGAAAGCCTACTTCCCGTTTGAAGCCTACGAAAAACGCGACCAGATTATTCAAGTGTACGAAAGCCTGAACGATATGGTTTCGGGAACTTCTATAGGCAATATGACGGCAACAAGCGATGTTGCGGCTCCGATGCAAGATGCCCGTCCGGTGAAAGATGTACCGTTTACCGTTACGGCTTCCGAGCGTAAAATCGTGCTGAACATTACCGAAGAACCTTACCGTCTCGAAGGCGTTACGCTGAAAGTTTCGGCAAAGAATATTTTAGATGTTCACAGCAATTCTTCAAGTTCATACACATGGATTGCTTACGTGAATCAAAATGCCTTGAAATGGGGAGCCGACGCAATCGATATGACTATGGAAGCGGGAGCTACACAGGATTTTAAGGCGACAGTCGTCAATCGAGGCGGCGATGATGTGGCTTACTACATCGAAAGCATTCCGAATTGGCTCACGGTGGATGCCCCGACCGGCAACCTTCGTCCGTTGACAAGTAAGGAATTAACTTTCAGTATTTCTAAAGCAATTAATATAGGCAGCTATGAAGCGGCAATCGTATTGCGCGGCGATAATAATGTGCGCGAAATATTGCCTGTTGCCTTAAAAGTTACCGGACAGCGTCCGGACTGGTCGGTTAATCCTGCTAATTACGAATCGACCATGACCGTAACGGGACAAATTACCATTGAAGGTATTGTACAGGAAGATGAAGACGACATGCTCGGCGCATTTATCGGCGGCGAATGTGTGGGAGTTGTTTCGCCGGTATATGTTCCGGAATACAATGCTTACTTTACTTTCCTGAATGTTTACGGAAACGGCGAACATGCGGGACAAAGCATTACATTCAAGCTTTGGGATGCAAGTACGGGTAATATCTATCCGGTCATCGAATCGAAATTAAATAATGTATTGCAGAACACTGTTTTCACGGCAAATGCCATGAGAGGCGATGTAAATACGCCTGTTGTTCACAATGCACTCGACGTTATTGAGCAAAGCATTGCGCTTGCCGGCGGGTGGAACTGGATTTCGGCGAATGTGACCAATGCGAATCCTTCCATTTTGCAGCAGTTTAAAGACAGAATCGGTAGTGCGGGTAAATTGCTGAAAGGAGAAAGCGGTTACATTCAGGCGCCGGGTTGGGCAGGTTCGCTCACAAGCATTGATAAGGAAAAAATGTATCTTGTGAATACCGGTGCGGCAAGCGTTCTCCGTTTCAGTGGAAAAGCGGCAAATCCCGCAACTTCGCCTATCACGCTGGTAAACGAATGGAACAGGATTGGTTACATACCGAAATTTACGCTTCCTGTAAACGAAGCGTTGTCAGGACTGAATGCGCAAGTCGGCGATCAGATAAAGGGACATTCCGGTTATCGCACATATATGGGTGCTGCCGGATGGATAGGCAGTTTGCACTACATGCGTCCGGGTGAAGGTTATATGTATTATTCCGGTTTGCAAACTGCTCAATCGTTTAATTATCCGAGCGCAGCATCGCAACTGCGGGCGGCAATAGCAGCAACCGGAGAAACGGTAGAAAACCGATGGAACGTAAACGTACACAAATATTCCGGTACGATGACGATGACCTCGGTCGTGTTGCAGGGCGACAAAGAATTGCAAAGTGAATTAATTGAGCTGGCAGCCTTTGCGGGTGATGAATGTCGTGGCTCAATCATGTTGCAGCATGTTCAGCAAACAGAATACCCGTTTATCGGCTTCTTGCTCATATTTGGTGAAGATGAAAACGATGACGAAATCACTTTCAAGGTTTACGACCACAGTACAGGTAACGAATATACTGCGGCTCAACAAGTGGACTTTGTTTCCGATGCCATACTTGGAACGCCTGTCGATCCGGTCAAAATATCATTTGGATCTACCGGCATATCCGATGTAAATCTTGCTTCGGTTACTTTATTCCCAAATCCGGCGGTAGATGTCTTGCACATTAATTATAACACCGAAAAGATTGACTTACTCGAAATGACAGATGTCAGTGGAAGACTTATCTTATCGGAACGGGATTTTGTAAAAGAATCGATAAACGTATCACATTTGTCGGAAGGTGTTTACTTCCTCAAAGCGAAGGTGAATGAGCAAACTACGATTCATAAGTTTGTGAAAAGGTAATGTAAATATAAGTCTACCTAAGGAAACGCACCATTTCCTTCTAAGGAAAGACATCGTTTCCTTCTAATGAAATGGTGCATTAATAGGTAGGCGTTATCTATTATCTGATAATAACAGGTAAGCCGAACGAAGCGCTTCGAGGATCTTTGAGAAACTTATTGCCTCCTGTGAACTGTGTCGTAATCGACAGCTCGTATTCGCCCGGTGTAAGTGTTGCCGGCACGAGTATCAACAGGCGGGAAGGCTCGTTGAGTACAATGTCGGCAATTTCCAGTTTAACAACGTCTTTGGTTGCGATGTTGGTAAATGTAATGCCGCAGGACGGGTTGTCACCGGCAATTTTAAGATAAGAACCTTTTATCTCGGCATTGCGTCCTTTGGTAAGCGTACCGTCGGTATTGCCCGTGACGGAGTCGGTAAGACTCAAAATCTCGATCATATCGGGCTGCTCGCCTAAAATCATTACTTCTGTTCCGGCTATTGCATTACGCAGGTCGGCGCCGGGAGAGATGGAGGCTACGAGCGAGTTTACCTCCGGATTCCACGTTTTGTTGTAGAATGCACCTCTGATAACCGGACGGATATGTACCAGTCCGTTGCTTACATTGTAACCGCCGGTTACCATTTCGGCTGTTTTCCGGTTGAAACGGGTAACGACGTCTATTACCGTTTCGCGTTTCAACTCCAATCCTTCACGTACCAGTTCATCTACAATTTCACTGATACCGATACTACCTGTTGTAACCGGAACTGCCATAAAATCGTTAGGGTCTGCGGTTAACAGATTTCTTCTAAGCCAAGCATTTAAATTCTTTGCCATAATTAATTAATTTATTAAGATTAGTAAAAAAAAGCGTTGCGCTACCTTAGTGGCGACACAAAACTTTGGTTAAATATTCAAAACAAAAAAACGCGGAAACACTGAAGAATTAAAAGAACTGTTTCTCCTTTGTAGACATGCTGTTCCGTTAAACGGGAATTGGTCAAAATCTGTTGTTAATTTTACAGAGAAATTCATTATTTGTTAAATTCTGGTTTTGCCTCGCCGTTCTTTCTTACAATGACGAACGACATTAGGCTGAGTTGGAGGGGCAGCGCGTTACCCCGCACTACGACAGCCCTATGGGCATGTCTTGTACAGGGTTATTCATATTTAGTCCTACGGACTTTATTCCTCCGGTAGTATGATTGCGAATAACCATTAAAAGTTTTGGGTTTAGCCAGAAAACCTCATTTTACCTCATTTTTAAAGAAAACAACCTCAGTAGAAAGAGAACACATTTTGTATATTACTTCATTTTTTAATTTAATTATCAGGCTCCTCCCCCTACCCCCTCCAAAGGGGGATAA
>QMCD01002896.1_pt1 | contig 11229 bp, 13 predicted proteins | sample 1821841 | NCBI WGS metagenome assembly QMCD01 (sample SAMN01991225, study PRJNA193472) | Termite gut metagenome, whole genome shotgun sequencing project. | isolation source: worker | host: Macrotermes natalensis | reverse complement strand
AAATCGCTTAACGCCTAACACTTCACGTCTAACGAAAAAAATAATAAATAGTAAATAATAAATAATAAATCTTTAAATCTTTAAATTTTTAAATCTTTAAATTTCTACCCTTGTACGCCGCGGCGAGCGCGTTGCTACCCGTCACCGGATACTGCTTACCGTAACTCCGTGGGCAGGCAATTGTCTTTGTCGTCGTAGTCGAGGTTCTCGCCACCCATGCCCCAGATGAACGTATAGCCGGCAGTAGCAGCGGCCGAGTGGATAGACCACACGGGAGAAATGACGGCTTGCTCGTTGTGCATCCAAATATGGCGCGTTTCTTTGATCTCGCCCATGAAATGGCACACGGCCTGGTCTTGCGGCACATCAAAATAGAAGTAGGCTTCCATGCGGCGGTCGTGCGTGTGCGGCGGCATGGTGTTCCACACGCTGCCGTTCAGCAATTGGGTCATGCCCATTTGCAACTGGCAGGTAGGCAAAATTTCGTTTACAATCAATTTATTTAATATGCGGTGGTTGCAGGTTTCGGGTGCGCCCAGTTCAATGACAATCCGCTCTCTCTCGCTTATTTTCTTATCGGGATAGCCGGTGTGCGCCGGGGCGGAGTTGAAGTAGAACCGGGCAGGCCGGGCAGTGTCTTTACCGGCGAATACTACTTTGCGGTCGCCTTTGCCTAAATATAGCGCTTCTTTGTGCGCCAGTTCGAAGGTCGTGTCATCTACCGTTACCGTGCCGGCGCCTCCTACGTTCACAACGCCCAGCTCGCGGCGGTGCAGGAAAAACGGCGCTTTCAGCGGATCTATATTTTCCAGTTCCAGCGGTGCGGTCACCGGCATGGCCCCGCCAACAATCAGCCGGTCATATAAACTATACACCATGTTGACTTCATCGGCCTCAAATAATTTTTCAATCAGAAAGTTCTCGCGCAGACGTGTTGTGTCATAGTTCTTAACATCTTGCGGATGTGCGGCGTGGCGTATCTGATAATTAGTTTTCATAACAATATGCTTTAAATTACAAATTTACAAAAATAATAATAATAATAAAATTTTATGCTAATTTTTTGGAATTATAGTTGAATTTTATTTATATTTGCGTTATGAAACCGGTGTTACGACGATTTACTGTCAATCCGCAATATTCTTTTCATGTGCGGAAAGATACGGGGGCTAATGTCTACAGTATGTGGCATCATCATTCCGAGATCGAATTGGTGCTCATTCGCGGCGGGAAGGGGGTGCACACTATCGGCGATAAGACGGATGTACTGCACGAGGAATGGCACCTGATGTTAATGGGGCCTTACCTGCCGCACACCATGTCGTATGACAGTCGTCCGGGCGAAAAGCCGGTGGAAGCCATAGTGGTGCATTTCAGTGAAAATATTTTTGGGCAGGAATTTATGAATATGCCCGAAACGGAGTTGTTGCGTTCGCTGTTGTCGCATGCCACCTACGGGTTAGAGTTGAGAGGCGCCCCGGCCGGCGCTTTTGAGCAACGCATGTTCGAACTGTTTGATTCCGGCATACAGGACCGCCTGTTTCTCCTGCTGGAAGTCCTGCACCGCTTTGCCCGCACCGAATATAGCGTGGTGGCCAGTCATGGTTTTGTAGGAAATTATTCGCCGAAAGAGAATAACCGCATAGACAAGATTTACCAATTTACGTTTGAAAATTTTCAGCGCGATATTAATCTGGAAGAAATAGCCACCCATATTAACCTTTCCAAAGAGGCATTCTGCCGTTATTTTAAGCAGAAAACCGGCAAGACCTACGTGCAGTTTCTTACGGACGTGCGTATAGGCAATGCTTGCAAATTGTTGATGCAAAATGATATGACGGTGTTGGAAGTGTGCTATGCCTGTGGCTATAATTACCCGTCGAATTTCTATCGCCAATTTAAAGCCGTGAAAGGCATTACACCACTTGATTACCAAAAATCATACCAAAATTTACCCGCGCGGAAGTGAGACTAAGAGACTATAAGAGACGAGAGACTAAGAGACTAAGAGAATCTGCGTTCTATCTTGTTTTTATCTGTGCAAGTCTGCGAGTTCTGTGGGGAACTTTAAAATCATGAAATTGAAAGTATTTTCTACGCTGTTGCGTTTCGCCCGTTCCGAGCAAATGGGACTGGCGCTGCTTTTTGTGTTGGTGTTGGCGGTCATTGTTGTGCCGCGCCTTATGCTGCCGCCCGAACCTCCGCCCTTTGCTTTTGAGGCCTTGCAGCGGCGTATCGACAGTAGTGTGGCTGAAACTATTCATGCTCCCGTTGCCGTTCCCACGCAACGTAAAGTATATGCGCCGCCGGCGGCCGTTGCTCCGCCTGCTGTTGTGGCCGACACACAGTCTAAGCGGATCGATTACAAACCTTATGTGCGCGTTGAACCGGCGCTGCCCGTGGTTGACCTGAACCGCGCCGACACCCTGCAATTACAGGAGGTGCGCGGCATAGGCAGCTATTATGCCCGTCGCATTGCGGAATACAGGGAACGGCTGGGCGGCTATGCGGATATCGGGCAGTTGCTGGAAATTCGCGGTATTACGGAGGAGCAGGTGCTGCGGTGGCAGTCCACGTTAAAAGTGGACTTATCGGCGGTGCGGAAAATAGCGCTGCAAACGGCTACCGAAGCGGAGTTGCGCAAACATCCGTATATTGGTTATTATGCTGCGCGGGGGATTATGAATTTCCGGAAAACCGCTGCGGCAGTGACGCTGGGGGAATTGGTGCGGAATAATGTGCTGGATCAGGATGCCGCATCGCGGTTGGGAGCGTATGTGGAGTAGACTTTGAGACTTTGAGATCTTGAGACTTTGAGAAAAAATACAGAAAAAAATAAAGAAAAAAGACAATGACGAATACGGAATTTAATATAAAGATGAAAGAAAGAACGAAGCAATTTGCACTTTCAATTATTACATTAAGCAAGTTATTACAGGGTAGTGAATCGGCCAGGATTATAAACAGGCAATTATTGCGCTCGGCTACATCTGTGGCGGCTAACTATAGAGCTGCATGCAGGGGGCGTTCTAATGCCGAATTTTATAGCAAGATTTGTATTGTTGTAGAAGAGGCCGACGAAACGGAATTTTGGTTGGAACTACTTAGGGATAGTCAGCTGGTAAGTCTCCACTTTTTAATACAATCTTTAACAGAGATTTCAGAGATCATTGCCATTACTAATAGTATCAAACATAAACTCAGGCCAAAACTCCCCTAACCTCAAAGTCTCAAGATCTCAAAGTCTCAAGATCTCAAAGTTTCCCTGCCACAATAAGAACAATTTCGCCCTTGGGTTCGTGGGCGGTGTAGTGGGCGGCAAGTTCGGCGAGGGTGCCGCGGCGGTTTTCTTCATGCAGCTTGGACAGTTCGCGTGAAACGCAGGCCGGGCGGTCGGCGCCGAATACTTCGGACAGCTGCGTGAGTGTTTTCACCAGCCGGTAGGGCGATTCGTAGAACACCATGGTGCGTTCTTCTGCGGCTAATTGCGCCATGCGCGTTTGGCGGCCTTTCTTCTGCGGCAGGAAGCCTTCGAAACAAAAACGGTCGCAGGGAAGTCCAGAATTGACTAAGGCGGGAATGAGGGCAGTGGCGCCGGGGAGACATTCTACGGCTATGCCGCGCGCTACACAGGTGCGCACCAGCAGGAAGCCCGGATCACTAATTCCCGGCGTTCCGGCGTCGCTGATGAGCGCCACGTTGCTGCCGGCGGCAATGCGTTCCGCAATATCTTCCACTGTGCGGTGCTCGTTGAATTTATGATGAGCTACCAGGCGGGTGTTAATGGCATGTTTTTTGAAGAGGACGGACGAGGTGCGGGTATCTTCGGCCAGCACATAATCCACTTCTTTGAGTATACGCAACGCACGCAGGGTAATATCTTCCAGATTGCCTACGGGGGTGGGTATGATGAAGAGTTTGGCCATACCGGCGGTTTAAAGATAATGGCGGCGGATTATAGACAGGAATAACTTAGACGTTTTGCTGTCGGGGTCCCAGTGGGGAACAACGCTTTTGATGTACGCCACGGCATTATCGAAATTGTCCATGTCGTTAAGTTTTGCTATTGTTTGCTGGAACAATTCGTCATTGCCTTCAAAAATTTCATTGATAAACAGTAGCCGGTCATTCAGCCCTATAGCTTTGGAGATATCGCTGATGGGAGAACCTTTTTCCACAATATTGGATTTGGCTTCTATTTGATCATTCAGGGAAGCGCGTTCCGGAATTTTGGTAAACAGCGTTTCGGTATTACTGATTGTTTCCGACACTGTAGGCTTGGGTTTTATCGGTTCCGGTGCAGGTTTTTTCTCTCTTTTTATTTCTACAGGTTCTTCTTTCTTCTCCGTTTTTTCTTCCTTCGCTTTTTTTGCCGCCTGCTCTTTTGTCACTACCGGTATGGCCCATTGTTCAGCCATGGCTTTGATGCTTTGCATCTTATCTCTCAGTGCCGTTTCTTCAGCTTCAAGGGTTTCAATAAATTTGCGGCGTTTAAGTTCCAAATCATCAGTGATTTGCGTTTGCAATTCCAGGGCTTTATTCAACTCTTGCAATTGCGTCGTCAAATTGTCCTTTTCCTGCTTCATCAACTCAATCTGCCTGGTTTCTTCCAATGCCGAAGCCTCACATTCCTTTAATGTTTGCAATACTTCCGAGAGTTTCGTCAAAATATGATCAATGTTTCCCTGATTCGGCATTTTTTTGTAAGCAGAATAATCTAACTACAAAGATAAAACATTTTTTTCAAGATATTCTTATGAGACGCAAAAAAAATCGGGGGAAAATGGCTAAATTATGTTATACTTAGAAAAGTATATGCTGTACTTTAATAGTTTATAATCCGGGTCACCAGTTCCCGCAGCAGTTCGCCGTGGGTGGCCGCTCCGTTGCCCCAGCCCTTGCTCCGCATATCGAATTCGCGGATCAGGCTGATGACTTGCACTGTTTTGCCGGCAGGATAGTGGCGGGTGGCTGCTTCATAATCTTTCAGGAAAAAAGGATGTACGCCCAGCGCCGCTGCCAATTCGTTGGGCGGTGCACTGCCCCGGTACTTGCGGCTAATCAGGTGGTATTTTAATATCTTGGAAAAATGTCCGAACAGGGTGCTTAAAATCATCACCAGCGGATTGTCGTTGGGGTCTTTGGCAAAATGGTCGACAATGCGTAGGGCTTTCACCGCGTCGCGCCGGCTAATGGCATTGTTCAGTTCAAACACATTGTATTCGCGGCTGATGCCGATATTCCGTTCAATATGTTCGGCGGTGATGTGCTTGTTGTTTTCGGGCAGCAGCGTAAACAGCTTGTCGAGCTCATTGGCTATGCGGCTGAGGTCGGCGCCTAAATGGTCTACCAGCACTGCCGCTGCCACGGCGTCGATACTGCTGTTTTTTTCCTTGAGGTAATTTTTTACCCACTCGGCCACTTCGTTGTCGTAGAACGGTACGGTTTCGAGCACTTCGCCGTGTTTTTCCACCGCTTTGTACAAGCCCTTGCGCTTGTCGGCCGTTTTTCCTTTCAGGCACAAGACCAGAATGGTACTCGCCAACGGATTTTTTACATAGACCTCCAGCTCTTCAAAATTTTTCAGTTGCTGGGCTTCGCGCACAATCACTACCTGCTGGTTGCTCATCATTGGGAAGCGGCGCGCCGTATCAATAATTTGTCCGGCATTGGTATCCTTGCCGTAGAGCACCAGTTGGTTAAAGCCGCGTTCTTCGGGCGTGAGAATATGGTTGGCCATGTAGTCGCTCACCAGGTCGATGAAGTACGGTTCGTCGCCCATGAGCAGGTATACCGGCTTGTAGATTTTTTTCTTCAGGTCGGAGAAGATGCGCGCAACGGCGGCTTGTGTATCTTTGGCGCGTAGCTTGGCCATGGTTTAAAATCCGGTGTAGGTTTGCGGGCTCAGCGCCAGCAGTTCTTTTTTTACATTGTCGTTCACGTCCAACTGTTCCACAAAAGTGCGGATGCTGTCGCGGGTAATGGCGGCGTTGGTGCGTGTAAGGGCTTTCAGCGCTTCGTAGGGATTGGGATAGCCTTCGCGGCGCAGGATGGTTTGTATTCCTTCGGCCACCACCGCCCAGTTGGCTTCGAGGTCGCGTTCAATGGACGCATGGTTCACAATCAACTTATTCAAGCCTTTCAGCAGTGAGCGCAGGGCAATCATGCTGTGCGCTACCGGTATGCCTGTGTTGCGCAATACGGTGCTGTCGGTAAGGTCGCGCTGCAGCCGCGACACCGGCAGTTTGGCGGATAAATGTTCGTACAGCGCATTGGCAATGCCTATATTTCCTTCGGCATTTTCAAAGTCGATAGGGTTTACCTTGTGGGGCATGGCCGACGAACCCACTTCACCCGCTTTGATTTGCTGCTTGAAATAGTCCATGGAAATGTATGTCCACATATCACGCGACAGGTCGAGCAGCACGGTATTCAGGCGTTTCAGTCCGTCGAAACAGGCCGCCAGATAATCGTAGTGTTCTATTTGCGTGGTGTAATGCGAGCGGAAAAGTTGTAATTTATTGCCTACAAAATGATCGGCGAAAGCGATCCAGTCAATGGCGGGATAAGCGGCTTTGTGGGCATTGAAGTTGCCGGTGGCGCCGCCGAATTTAGCAGCAAAAGGCACGGCCTGCAACAATTGTAATTGCTTTTCGAGCCGTTCCACGAACACCATCATTTCTTTGCCGAGGCGGGTAGGAGAGGCCGGTTGCCCGTGGGTGCGCGCCAGCATGGGAATGGATTGCCACTCCTCGGCCAGCGTGGTTAATTTTTCAGTGACCTGCCGGAATAAAGGATAATATTCTTTTTCCAGCGCCTCTTTCAGGCTGAGGGGTGTGGCGGTGTTGTTAATATCCTGCGAGGTCAGTCCGAAATGAATAAACTCACGATAGTCCTGTAATCCGAGCGTGTCAAAACGTTGTTTCAAAAAATATTCCACCGCTTTCACGTCGTGATTGGTGGTGCTTTCAATCTCTTTTATTTCCTGCGCCTGCTCGGGGGTGAACCGGCGGTAAATATCGCGGAGCTTGTCGAAATTGGCTTTCGGCACATTGTTCAATTGAGGCAGCGGCCATTCGCACAGTGCAATAAAATATTCCACTTCCACCAGCAGGCGGTAGCGGATCAGGGCAAATTCGGAAAAATAGTCCGGCAACGCTTCCACCTGGCGGCGGTAACGTCCGTCGACCGGTGAAATGGCGGTGAGAGGAGTCAACATCATACGGTTTATTCGTTAAAATACAAAGATACGAAATGAAAATTGAAAATTGAAAATTGAAAATTGAAAATTGAAAATTCACTATTATAAATTATTGATATATATGATAATAATATAATTTTCAATTTTCAATTTTCAATTATCCATTCTTTTTACTATCTTTACTAGATTATTCTGAGGTAATATGTCTATTGTTTTTGAAAATATAAATACCCCGTCCGACCTGCGGCAATTAGCTGTTGCCGACCTTGCAGCGGTGTGCACTGCCGTGCGCGAACAGATTATCGACGTATGTGCTGAAAACCCCGGCCACATTGGCGCCAGTTTGGGTGTGGTGGAATTGACCACGGCTATTCATTATGTGTTTAATACGCCGCACGATAAGTTGATATGGGACGTGGGGCATCAGGCGTATGCCCATAAAATTTTGACGGGGCGTAAAGCGGTGTTTCATACGAATCGCCGTTACGGCGGTATCAGCGGCTTTCCACGCCGTAGCGAGAGTGAGTACGACCCTTATGGGGGCGGGCATTCCAGCGTGAGTGTGAGTGCGGCCCTGGGCATGGCGACGGCTGCACGCCTACAGGGAGAGAGGCAGCAAACCATTGCAGTCATTGGCGACGGAGCGCTGACCGGCGGACTGGCCTTCGAGGGCTTTAACAATGCCGGCGCCATGAAAGAGAATGTGCTGGTGGTGTTGAATGATAACAATATATCCATTGATAAAAACGTGGGCGCCCTGCATCATTACCTGATGAAATTGACACTCTCGGCGCGCTATAACCGTGTCAAGGAGCGGGTGTGGAACGTGCTGGGGCAAAATGCGGTGCGCCGTGCCGTGCAGAAATTTGTAAATACGACCAAATCGGCGGTGTTTAAACGAAGCAACCTTTTTGAAGCATTGGGCTTCCGTTATTTTGGTCCGGTCGACGGACACAATGTGGAAGAATTGGTGAAGGTGCTGACCTCGCTGAAAGATATTGAGGGGCCGAAGCTGTTGCATATTGTTACGAAAAAGGGAAAGGGTTATAAGCCTGCCGAAGAGAACCAGACCGACTGGCATGCACCCGGAATTTTCGATAAGGGCACCGGTGAGCGCATCGTGAACTCCGGCCCGACACGTTACCAGGACGTGTTTGGCGAAACGATGATTGAGCTGGCCGAACGGAATGATAAGATCGTAGGCATCACGCCGGCCATGCCCACGGGCAGTTCGCTGAATATGATGATGGAGCGTATGCCGCACCGCGCTTTCGACGTGGGCATTGCCGAGGCGCATGCAGTAACGTTCTCGGCGGGATTGGCCGCTGAAGGCTTGTTGCCTTTCTGCAATATCTATTCGTCGTTTATGCAGCGCGCCTACGATTCGGTGATTCACGATGTAGCCCTCCAAAACTTGCAGGTGGTGTTCTGTCTCGACCGCGGCGGACTGGTGGGCGAAGATGGCGCCACGCACCACGGCGCCTATGACTTGGCTTACTTCCGTTGCATTCCCAACATGGTGGTGGCAGCACCCATGAATGAGGTGGAGTTGCGCAATATGATGTACACTGCCCAGTTGCCGGGCGGCGGGCCTTTTGCCATTCGCTACCCTCGTGGTTCCGGCGTTGGGTTGGACTGGCATATCCCTTTCGAGAAAATTGACATAGGTGTTGCCCGCCGTTTGCGCGAGGGTGATACCATTGCCTTATTGTCGGTGGGCGACATCGGCAATACCGCCGCGAAGGCGCTCGACCGCCTGGCCGCCGAAGGCATCCGGGTGGCGCACTACGACATGCGTTTCGTGAAGCCTATAGACGAGAACGTGCTGCATGAAGTGGGTAAGAAATATAAGCAGGTTGTCACGCTGGAGAACGGCACGGTGCTGGGCGGGCTGGGCAGTGCGGTGGCAGAATTTTTCACGGCTAATCACTATTTGCTTCCGGTCACCCGCTTAGGTATCCCTGACCGTTTCATACAACACGGCACCATCGCCCAACTGCACGCAGCATGCGACATAGATGCGGAAGGCATTTATGCGGCGGTGAAGAAAATGTAGTTGGGATTAAGCCTATGAAGGATGATGAAAATTTGGAGCCATCAAACCCCAAGTACAATAGCCGCATTAATGTTCAACTTGCGACTGATGTTTCGGGCTACCGGCAAGGTAGGTTCACTTTTCCCCGTTAAATATTCGCTCATACGCGATGGGCTGACTCCCAGCATCTCTGAAAGTTTAACCTGATTAATTCCCAGTTCATACATCCGAAGTTTGATTACATCAGACAGGGAGGGCTCTCCCAAAGAAAAATGTTCATCCGAGTAATCGGCTACCATATTCGACAAAAGTTCCAGTTCGATGCTGTTGGGGTCATCCGGAGGCGTATTGTCATTTACCAAAGGAAGCAGTTCTTCAACCCTGTTTACAGCCCAGTTGTATTGTATTTCATTTTCAATTTTTGCCATAACCGCTTTTTTATATGGTTAAACAATCTATTTGATCATATTCCTTATGAGTACCTATAAAACGAACATACACGAATTGAATGGTAAATTTAATCACCACAACCAAACGGTAGTCGTTGCCTTTTATGTTGAAAACATAGCGTTGATTGCCAATGCTATCTACACTATTACATGTTTTCTTGATATCGGCAAAACATTTCCATTTGCTTTTTTTTACGGTAGAAGCCCAGTCTTGAAGCGCAACCTTTGATTTGGGGTGTTTTTCCGCATATTCTTTAAGCCGCTGTTCTGTAAATATTCGCATAATACTTAAACATGCTGCAAAGATAGTGAATAAATTCTATTTTACAAAATAAAATAACATAAAACAAAATTCCTCCATTAAAAATATATTCTTCGTATGGCTGCGGAAGGCATTTATGCGGCGGTGAAGAAAATGTAAGTAAATAAAATTATTTTTTTTGCAAATGATAGAAAAATAGTTATCTTTGCAGAAAAATGAATCAATAAATATTATAATTATGAAAACTTCCGAAGCCACAAGGAAGTTAGCGAAAGTTGGTTGCTACTTTGTGGAGCATGGTAAAGAGCATGATTGTTGGTATAGTCCGGTAACGCAGAAGCGCTTTCGGGTACCGCGGCATGGTTCGCAAGAATTGGCTACAGGAACAAAGAGAAGTATTGAAAAATTAGCCGGGGTTAAATTATAGGTCACATGAAATATCAAAGTTATGAAAAAGATAAATGTAAAAGTAATAGTAGAACGAGGTATAGACAATAAGTATAGTGCCTACATGGATTATTACGAATTGGATTTTGGACTGGCAGGCTTTGGTGATACAGCTAAGGATGCTATTGCTGATTTTTATGAAGCCTATGAGCAGGAAAAAAGAATGAGCGCTAAAGAAGACAAGAAGATTCCTGAGTTGATATTTGATATACGCTATGATGTGTCGTCGTTTCTTGATTATTTTTCCGGCATTCTTTCTAAATCGGGTTTGGAAACTATAACGGGCATTAATCAAAAACAATTGTGGCATTATTCCTCCGGATTACGCAAACCACGCCACAATACTGTTGTGCAAATTGAAAAAAGCTTACATGAATTTGCTGAGGGGCTAAAGCAAGTACGTTTTATTTATTGATTGTTAGTTCTGTCGTATCTCTCAGCCCTTTTGTACCCCCGGGCAGAATCGAACTGCCATTTAAAGTTTAGGAAACTTCCGTTCTATCCGTTGAACTACAGGGGCAATGGAATTTATAATTTATTATTTACTATTTATTATTGATGTCTTCAAATTAAAATTAATAAATAATAATTAATAAATAGTAAATCGTTTCTAGTACGCCCACTTGTAGTAATGAGCGCCCCAGGTAAATCCGGCGCCGAAAGCAGCAAAGATCAGCGTGTCACCTTTCTTGAATTTCTTTTCGTAATCCATCAGTACCAAAGGAATGGACACGGCTGAAGTGTTGCCGTATTTGGCGATGTTGATCAATACCTTGTCGTCGCTCAGCCCCATGCGTTTGCCGGTAGCGTCGATGATGCGCAGGTTGGCCTGGTG
>QMCD01002293.1_pt1 | contig 11230 bp, 14 predicted proteins | sample 1821841 | NCBI WGS metagenome assembly QMCD01 (sample SAMN01991225, study PRJNA193472) | Termite gut metagenome, whole genome shotgun sequencing project. | isolation source: worker | host: Macrotermes natalensis | reverse complement strand
ACGGCAAGAAATTGACCCGTGGGCGCCTTAACCAAGTATGTAATCAATACTCGGATTCCATCACGCCCCATAAGCTGCGACACTTCTGGTGTTCACAGTCTCAAGAAGTTGCGGGCTTTTCCATTGCGGAGACAGCCGCGCAAGCGGGTCACAAATATATCATGCGGGAACTTGAAATACAACCGTTTTAATCCGCGATTGTCCTTATGATGACCGCCGCTTGTTTTACGGAAACCTTACCGTATACCCGATTGAGGTACATAATGTGCTTCGCTACGGCTTGTTTTGCCCATTCAGCGTTATTGCCATACTCTATAAGCTTGTCGATTATTTTCTTATTGTCGTTCACGGCCGTATCCTCCTGTGTAATTTTTTACCTTCAGGCGAAAACCGTTCCGAAAAACCATACCAGACGATCCGTATATGGGAAATTATCCGGCAGGAACTTCCCGAAGTTTTTCCTTGCCTCAGCAACGATTTATTCATATGCAGCCTTGATAAGACGAGGAGATTTGTTGCGCAGTCCGATAGCTATAATATCATCAAAATAATCCGATTCTTCCTCGCCTATTTCAATTTCGCCATCCAACAAAGGATATATGGCAAAATCAAAGTCTTCATCCACGATCATAAAACCGTCTGTCTCGCTGCACAAGTCAACCGCGTCATCATATTTATCCTATTTGTCGATATAGCCCTGTAAATCTGCGTTTTGAATTAGAAGCCCATAAACACTGACGGGCCAAGTTTTCATTGACATATGGTTACCTCCTCAAGAATGCGGAGAAGCACTGTCGCATGCTTCTCCGCGCTAAATCATGTTGGCTTGAAAGTTATATTTGGCTACGCGCCTTCCATAAATGTATAACTGCGTTCAGCATACGAACCCGGCGGAACCTTATTGAGTTCCAACTGATGAAAAGCCCAGATACCGACAAGCTCATACCCGATATTGCGCTCGCTTTGACGGAAGTCGCCGCCGCCACGGTCATTGCCGCAGGCTGTCAGCATTGGCAAGGGATCCATGCAAAACCCCTCAAACGTGCCCTCCTTGACAGTGCAGCGTTTAATGTAGCTGCCCAAGTCTAAGTATTCGCGCAGATTATGGTTGATAAGGCACATGCCTTTGGTCTTGTCGTTGACAAGGCTCAGTTCCCTCGGTGTGTATCGGCTGGACGGGATATTTGTGTTTGTATCATCTTCATCCCGCCACGCATACTCATAATGACTCAGAAATTCCTCGAAGGGGAGCTGTTGTGTATACGGCTCGCCGCATTCAAGGTAATTGTCATTGGCATAATCGCCGATCCAGGCAACCTTACGCGGTTTTTGGTGAATGAGGGAGTATACGGCGTTGACCAGCTCGTTGCCGATCCATGAATGCTCGGTGAGCTTTGCGCCGCTTGTGAAATGATAGCTGTTAAGCACAGCCTTGCTATCATCCGGATAGATGATGACCGGTTTATAGTATTGGCCCATTGTGATTCTCCTTTCGGCAATAAAAATAACGCCTCTCAGCGTTTTGGTTGTGCCTGTATGGCCTGTGGCTTATATGTGGCAATCCACGATGGTAAGATACCATCCGTTCGTGAGCGCCGGCTTTATGAATCGGTCGTAGTATTCGTCTTCCCAACTGCGCACCTCGCTTGTGGATTCGGAGGACATCCCGAACCAGCCCATATCACCCGGCGCGTGCCAAACCCCGTCCGGGGTAATGACAGCGTATGTGTTAAACGCCGTCATATGCTGAAAATACTCAAACTCGGAAGGATACCGTTCCCGCATGTATTCTTCCTTATAAAAGCCGTTCTTGATGGCCTCCTCATATGGCTGCACGCCTTTGAACTGCTTTTTACGCATGGCGTCGAAGTCTATATCCGCCACATAAGCGCCGTCGTAGTCCGAAGTCATGGCGGTCATAAGGCCGGGGCTGCCACGTTGGCCGGTCTTGCCTGGCTTGAGCGTCAACATCCCCTGCCAGCGTCCGCCTATAGAATACCAATCCCATTTGCTGTCCGGGTTATATCGGGACAGAACCGATCCATCAGGCGCAATATCGTCTTCGTCATAATCTTCTATGGCGCTTTCATAAAGCTGCTCGTCAGTCCACTTCATGTGGTCGGGAAGGGATTGAAGGTATTCGATATGCACAGGATTGTTGGCTCGTTTTTCATAATCTGCGGGATCGCGGGTCCATTCGGCATACTGATTCTCAAACACTGATTTCATGCGCTCCCGCTGATGCCGGATCAGCTCCTCTTTTGTCGCGTCTACATAGGACTCAATCTGAAGGCTTTCATCATATGGCGCCAGCAGATCGTCGATGTCCTGATGTTCATCTTCTGTGAAAACAGCCACTGTAAAATGACTCATTGTGTGCTTCTCCTCCTCTCAGTTGTTTGGGCTTGGTGCCTGTGGGTCACAATAGCTCTCATAATAGACAGGCTCGTCCTGTCCCTGCGCGTAAACTGCAATGCACAGCTCTTTGCCTGCAGGTTTGGTGCTGCTGTGTTCAGCAAAACACAATAGCTCATCCTGCTGCCCGGGCGTTTTCAATGAGATGCGTATACCCGGATACTCCGGTTCATCCCATATATCGGCGACCAGCGTTCGGCCATCGGGAAGGTTTTTTTGTAAAACCGGCTTATTATGTAAGCTGTGATTTTCAAGCAAACGCAAATCATGATAATACTTCTCCGCATATTTGCGAAATGAAAGCAGCTTCTTAATTATGCATTCATCCAGATCGGTAATGCGGATCAGCATATCCGGAGCCATAATGGTATCATCCATAGGACATTCATCGAATTGCTTTTTCTCCTGATATAAAGTTGAGAACGCATCGGCAATCTCCTGCTTTCGCTGCTCGGAATACTCCAAAATCGTGAAGTTCACATGAACATCGTCTGTTTCGTTTTCCGTTTGATGTGCGAGTGTACCGAGAAAGTCGATTTCCAGCACGCTGCCAACCAGACAAGGGTATGCGTTACCCGGAACGGAGATTACCAAATCACCGGCAACCAGTTTTCCGTTGAGGCAAGTTGTAGATTTTTTACTCATAATATGATTCCTCTCCTTATTGAAATGCTATTTATATGAACGGGCCAGAGGCCCGGAGCATAGGTTGGGCCTCTGTAGCAGAGGATTTATGTAAAAACCCGAGAAATGAAAAAAGCGCCCAAAGGCGGATGCCTCTGGACGCTGTGTAACTCGGATGACTTTGTTTCGCTTGCGCAAAACACGGATACTTTCTGATGCAATTGTACCGTATATCCTCGGAGAAAAGCAACAGCTTCTTCAAATCTTGAGGATATACTTGCGATCCAAAGAATTATGTAATAATAAATCGCTGAATTTATTATTTTTCTTGACTTAAATGCCGTGATAAGGGTAAAATAACATCAAGGCGGTGATTTATATATGCGTAGAAAAATAGAGTCGTTGCTACTCGAATGGAAACAAAAAGAGAGTCGGATGCCGCTTCTCATATATGGAGCGCGTCAGGTCGGTAAAACATATATTCTCAACGATTTTGGAGAGAAGCATTTTCGGAATATGGTCTATGTCAATCTTGAAACGAACGTGCTGGTCGCCAACTACTTTAGCGATGATATTACGCCTGAGCGTTTGATACGCTTTCTGGAAACCACGGTCAATGACATTATAACACCCGGCGAAACACTGATTGTATTTGACGAGGTGCAATCCTGTGAACGCGCGCTTACTTCGCTGAAGTATTTCTGCGAGCTCGCGCCACAATATCATGTGGCTGCGGCCGGAAGCCTTTTAGGCGTCGCCATAAACAGGGAGAAGTATTCCTTCCCGGTGGGCAAAGTAGAAAGCACGACGCTTTATCCTCTGGATTTTGAAGAGTTCCTTTGGGCAGTCCATGAAGAACGGTTAGCAGACGAAATACGCCGGTGCTTTTCCGCCATGGAACCTATGCCGGATGCCCTGCACCAGAAAGCTCTGGAGCAATATCGGTATTATATAATCACGGGAGGAATGCCCGCCCCGATTGATTCTTTTGTGAATAATGGAAAACTGGTACTGGTTCCCACGATCCAAAATGAGATTGTGAACAACTATGTAGCGGATATGGCAAAATATGCGGAACCCTCTGAAACTGTGAAAATTCGCGCCTGTTATAATTCAATACCCGCGCAGCTTGCAAAGGAAAACAAGAAGTTTCAATATAAGGTTGTACAGAAAGGCGGAAGCGCCACTTTGTTCGGCGCCTCCATCGACTGGCTGACGCAGGCTGGAGTAGTTCTGAAGTGCCATAAAATAGAGCATGCTCAGAATCCCATCGCCGTATATGAGGATCTGTCGTCCTTCAAGCTCTATATGAGCGATGCCGGCCTGCTGGTCATGAAAGCCGGAATACCCCAGCAGACGGCACTCAGCGGAGAATCGAATACTTTTATGGGCTCCGTTGCCGAGAACTATATCGCGCAGGCGCTGATAGCGGGTGGTTATCCGCTTTTCTATTGGACAAGCGAGCATACCGCCGAATTGGATTTTGTTATACAAAAGGGTACGGATATTATTGGAATCGAAGTGAAAAAGAGGATCAAAACCCGGTCTAGGAGTTTAAGTGTCTTCACGGCGAAGTATAAACCTGCTTATTCAATTCGTTTTTCGGAGAAAAACTTTGGAACAAGCGGCGGCATCCATTCGGTGCCGCATTATGCCGCATTTTGCATTTGAGCAAGATGGCGGCGGATAGTTTTGACCGGAAAAGCGGGTAAGAAGAGGGGGTACAGACCGAAATATGATTGATTGGCTGTTGAGTAACGCGCAAACCATATCGCTGATACTGCTGGGAACCTTCTACATTGCGTATCTGGCCAAGATGCTTATTCTGCGCATGGACGGGATCCGGGGTAACCTGTTGGGTAAAGGCAATAAGCCCGCCGGTGACAGGTTGGCTGACTGGATTATACCGTAGCCAATCTGCGAATGCACTCACTACCGCTTGCATCGCGGATAAATAAAAGACAAATTTTTCACGTACTCATTGAATAAACACTCTCTCATGTGTTATGCTCATTATAAAACATATGTTATATGGAGGCGCTATGAAACTGCCGGAAATCATTAAGGAAATACGAAAACGTACAGGCGATAGTCAGAAAACTTTGTCTGCAGAGTTAAACGTCAGTTTCGCTACGGTTAATCGTTGGGAAACCGGCCGCAATGAGCCAACGCCTCTGGCCATGGACGGTCTGCGCGCGTATTGCAAGCGTAAAGGAATAGACTATGCTGAGTTTGAGGGGAACACAATAGTGACCGGAACCGGCGCTGTGCTGCTCTACCACGGCTCAAAAAGCGGGATCTCGGACGATATTGTGCCCATCAGCCGCGAGCTCTGTGATTTTGGCAAGGGTTTCTATATGGGAACAGATAAAATGCAGCCACTCACGTTGATATGCAATTTCCCGGATGCCAGGCTTTATACGGTTAAAGCTGACCTGTCCGGGCTGCGGGTTCTGGAAATAGAAGTGGGAATAGACTGGGCTCTGCTTATAGCATATCATCGCGGTAAAATGGAACTGGCCCAAGGGAGCGCGATATACGAAAAATATGCCGCAATGGCGAAAGATTGCGACATGGTTATCGGATATATCGCCAATGACAGGATGTTCGTGGTGCTGGATCGGTTCTTCTCCGGCGAGATTACAGATGTTGCGCTTATAAATAGCTTATTCGCCCTTAAACTGGATAAGCAGTATGTAGCTCTTACAAAGAAGGCTTGCCGGCAGATCGAGATTATAGAAGAAAAAGCTCTCAGCGAAGCCGAGCGGGTTGCTTTACGGACTCAAAGCGAATCGCACCGTATGGAAGGCGTCCGGCAGACAGAGGAAATATGCCGCCGCCATCGCCGGGACGGACGGTTTTTTGATGAAATCATCGGCGCCGGAGGTGAGTGATATGCCGAAAACACTGAGCGGATTTGAACGCCAGCTCTGCGATATTCAAGGCCGCTTGTTTGAACGTTCACTGGAGAAAGGGCTGGATTCAATCGACTTCATAGATAAGTTTATGAACAGTGAGTCATGCGCGTATTTGGATATGCCCTATGACCGGCTCCAATGGGCCGGTGAGGAGTATATTCTGGAAAACCTTTTGGATGAAACGGATGTACGGGTGGCAGGCATATTGTTTGGGAAGGAAGAACTGTTCTGGGCCGGATATGTTTATCGCTATTGGCACTTGATTACCGGAGAGAGCAGCCGTGATATCTATAAGCAAGCCGATGCAAGCAGGATGAAGGATTGTTATTTGGGGTTTCACGCTCTGGATGTTGTCATGGCCATTGAGGATTTGAAAGAAATCAACCGCCAAGAGAACGCTTGAAGCGGAAATGAAGCGAAGTAAAGGATGCAGACATAAAGATGATTGACTGGCTGTTGAGCAACGCGCAAACCATATCGCTGATACTGCTTGGAACCTTCTACATTGCGTATCTGGCCAAGATGCTCATTCTGCGCATGGATGGAATCCGGGGCAACCTGTTGGGTAAAGGCAACAAGCCCGCCGGTGACCGGTTGGCTGAGATTTGCCTGCAGGTAGTGACGATAGCGGGCGCGGCCTTGCAGGTTGTCAGCGCCGCGTTCCCGTACTTGCTTATACCACTGCCATACATACCGGCAATTCGCGCCGTAGGGATAGCGTTTTTGATTCTGGCAAACGTGGTATTTATCGTCGCAATGCTCACTATGCGGGATAGCTGGCGCGCAGGGTTTTCTTATGACCAGCGAACCGGTCTGGTGATGACCGGGATTTATAAACTGAGCCGGAATCCCGCATTCCTCGGTTTTGATTTGCTGTATATCGGCTGCGCGGCGGTATTCCCAAACATTCTGAGTATAGGGATAGCTATAGCCGCCATAGTCCTGTTCCATATTCAGATACTGGGTGAGGAACGCTATTTATCCGAGATATTCGGGCAGCGGTATCAGGCGTATAAGACACGGGTCAGGCGGTATCTGTAAGGAGTATTTATGAAGAGAGTATCATTGGCTACGCTGGAAAGCAAAAATCATGAGATAAACGCGATTAAAAGCGGTATAAGAATCTATGAGGCCGGACATGCCGAGTTTGAGGAACGTGAGTCAGGCGAGTTTATCGTGGCTGCCCGGGATCGGAGCGGGCGACGCGGCGGTGTACTGTCGTTTACACGGGATGGTAATGATTTGGAGCATTATTACTGCAACTGCGGCGTTGCGCAAGGCGGCGCGCTTTGTAAACATATTGTCGCGGCGGTACTCGCTATACAGGGCGGTATTCCCGAAACGAAGCTGATTCTGGGCAAAACCGGTTTGGCGGAAACAACGGTATCCGAACTCAATACCGCCAAAGCCGTAGGCAGCGGGAGTCTTAACGTATTTGCGACGCCCACGATGACCGCGCTGATGGAGCAGGCCGCCTGCAATGCGCTTTCCGACTGCATGGAAGACGGACAAACATCCGTAGGCACAAAGATTGCGGTTGACCATATTGCCGCCAGCTCCATCGGCAAGAAGATCACCGCAGCGGCAACCGTCATTTTCGTTCATGGACGCACTGTTTCATTTGAAATTACCGCGAGCGATGAAGCAGGCGTAATCGGAAAAGGAACCCATACCCGCGTAATCGTGGATGAGGAAAGATTTATGGGTAAGGTGCGCTAAAACAAGTGAAATACGGTAACATCCATGAAGGCACATTCATTGCCCGGCCCAACCGCTTTATCGCCCATGTGGAGATATGCGGCCAAACCGAAATATGCCATGTGAAGAACACCGGTCGCTGCAAGGAGCTGCTGGTTCCCGGCGCAAGGGTGTTCGTGAATCAATCAACCAATCCAAAACGCTCTACCAAATATGACTTGGTTGCGGTATATAAGGGTGAGCGGATAATCAATATGGACAGCCAAGCGCCTAACCGGGTCTTTCTGGAACATCTGCGCGGCGGACGGTATATCAGCGGCATATCGCATGTGCGCTCGGAAGCGCGGTGCGGCAGCTCGCGGTTTGACTTTTATGTGGAAGCCGGACAGCGGCGGATATTCATTGAGGTGAAGGGAGTAACGCTGGAGGAAGATGGCGTCGCCATGTTTCCGGACGCTCCTACGCTACGGGGTGTGAAGCACCTGAACGAACTGGCGGCGTGCATGAAAGAAGGATATGAAGCGCAGGTGATATTTGTGATCCAGATGCGCGGCGTGCAGTATTTCACGCCCAACATCAAAACTCATGCGGCCTTCGGTGAGGCGTTGGCAGCCGCGGCGGCTTCCGGTGTGGAGGTCGTAGCTCTGGACTGCGATGTGGAGCCGGACAGCATGAGCATACGGGAATTTGTTCCGGTGAGGTATTAGCATATGATCGTGACATCAGCAAAACTGACCTTTTTCATCCCCAACGCAATGTCGCTGAAGGATAAGCGGCAGGTGGCCAAGAGCCTGCTTGAAAAGACGAGACACCGCTTCATCGCTTCTGTAGCAGAGGTGGGCACACAGGATATACACCAGACGCTGACGATAGGCGTCGCCGTTGTATCGGGTACGGTGGCGCACGCGCAAAATTCGATGGACGAGATTATTCGCTTCATGGAAAACCATACGGATGCCGAACTTCAGAATGTGGAGGTGGAATAAGTGATGGAGCAGCATAAGAGATTCAAAGATAAGACCGCCGTTATCACCGGCGGCTCCAACGGCATAGGGCGGTGCATCGCGGCAGCGTTCTCTTGCGAAGGCGCGAAGATCGCCGTCATCGATAAGGACATAAAAAGCGCTCCTTGTGATTTGTTCTTCCACGGCGATATTGCGGATAAAGAAACGCTGAAAGCGTTCGCGGATGAAGTTATCGCCAAATTCGGCACGGTGGATTACCTTATAAACAACGCCTGCCTGAGCAGGAAGGGTATTCTGTCCGGATGCGGGTATGACGATTTTCTGTATGTGCAGCGGGCAGGCGTCGCGGCGCCGTATATGCTGACCAAGCTGCTGCTGCCATACTTTAACCCCGGCGCGAGCATCGTCAATATCTCCTCCACCCGTGCTGGTATGTCCCAACCCGACACCGAGAGCTATACCGCGGCCAAGGGAGGCATTTCCGCGCTGACACACGCGCTGGCCGTGAGTCTGGCCGGCCGCGCGCGGGTGAACAGCGTTTCGCCTGGCTGGATCGACACGACAGGTGGCAACTTCGTGTTCGAGGATCATACACAGCACCCGGCAGGTCGAGTCGGCTGCCCTGAAGATATAGCGCGGATCGTATTGTTTTTGTGCAGCGGGGACAGTGGCTTTATAACCGGCGAGAACATTACGGTGGATGGCGGCATGACTAAACTCATGGTCTACCACAACGACCATGGGTGGAAATATGAGAAAAATGAGATGCCAACTGATGATTGAAGATTATAGAGTTCTCAGCTATGCTTAAAGTAATGGAGGAGACATCTTATGGCAAAGTTAAACGCAGAAGAATACAAATCGTTTGAGGATATAAAGCACACGGATGATGGGGTAGAGTTTTGGTACGCGCGGGAACTCGCGCCTGTATTGGAGTATTCAAAATGGGAGAATTTCCATAAGGTTATTCAGCGTGCGATGCTGGCCTGTCAGAACAGCGGGTTTTCAGTAGATGACCATTTTCCCGATGCCAGGAAAATGGTCGATATAGGCAGCAAAACGAAGCGCAGCTTGAAGGATTATCGGCTGACACGTTATGCTTGTTATCTAATCGTTCAAAACGGTGATCCTCGCAAAGAAATAATAGCGCTCGGTCAAACGTATTTTGCTATACAGACTCGCCGCGCAGAAGTCGCCGACGTTTTTAACCAGCTCGATGAAAACAACAAGAGACTGGTTGTTCGTGGCAACATCAAACAATGGAATCAGCTTCTTGCCGAAGCAGCGCACAATGCCGGGGTTATTACAGATGAAGAATTTGCGATTTTCCAGAATTCAGGGTATATGGGGTTGTACGGGGGCATGACTGTGGCGGATATACATGCTCGCAAAGGTTTGAAAGAGGGCGAAAAGATTTTAGATTTCATGGGGAGTACAGAGCTCATCGCCAACTTGTTCCGCATTTCGCAGACTGAAGAAAAGCTAAAGAAGGATGAAGCATCCTCTGCCGCTCAAGCCAACAACATTCATTATGCTGTCGCAGAGAAAATTCGTAAAGCAATGGTTGATATTGGTGCAACGTTGCCGGAGGATCTGCCAACGCCAGATAAGAGCATTCAAGTCGTGGAACGTGAAGAGATCAGGAAATTACGGCAATCAAAAAAACCATTGATGCTGGATGAATGAAGGCCGTCTAGCAAGCCACTGATAAAGTTAATCAACAGTTATAAATACGAGCAAAATGGGGGTGGGGAATGAGTTATACAGAACGATATTTCTGTATAACTCAAACGTGAAAAATGTTATAATATAGGTGCTGAGCTATACAGAAACGCAAGCCTCTGCCACGTATTTTAACTATACAGAAATGCAGGAGGTACAGTATGAACAGCACAGCGATATCCGGCAGGGATCTGCTGGACGAGTTTGAGGCTTATATGGCCGCGCAAGCTATGAGCCGGGAGACGGTCAAGTCCTACATGGGCAATGTGGGCAGATACTTCAAATGGTACGAGGGCTCTTTCGGACTGCCACCCGAAAACCTATACCGGGCGAATATCCTGGATTTCAAATCCTGGCTGCAGAACAATAAGCGGTTTGCTCCAACCACCATTAACTACTATCTCAGCGCACTCAGTAAGTTCAATGAGTTTCTCGTTGAGAAGGAATATCAGTCTGAGCGGGTCGTCAGCAAAAACGATTATATTTCTATCCAGACGCCTGTGACAAATCCCTGGGACGGGGAGGAGCAGGATGTACGCGCGTTTCTTCAGCGCGTACTGGCGAGTAACGCTCATTTTCGACTGCGGGATTATGCTATTTTCGTCATGATCGCTTATGGCGGGCCCCGGATATCTGAGGTTCTGAGCATATGGGACAAAGATGTGGATTTGACAGGCCGGGAGATTCTGATCCGGGACGGGAAAGGCAATAAGGCGCGGATCGCCATCATCAACGATAAGATCATCCATGCGGTTGACGAATATCGGAAGGTTCGCCCCCGGACTGACAGCCCGTATCTTTTCATCAACCGCTACGGCAAGAAATTGACCCGTGGGCGCCTTAACCAAGTATGTAATCAATACTCGGATTCCATCACGCCCCATAAGC
>QMCD01003380.1_pt1 | contig 11235 bp, 10 predicted proteins | sample 1821841 | NCBI WGS metagenome assembly QMCD01 (sample SAMN01991225, study PRJNA193472) | Termite gut metagenome, whole genome shotgun sequencing project. | isolation source: worker | host: Macrotermes natalensis | reverse complement strand
GGCGGATGTTCTTCGTGGACGACGCCGCCTCCTACTTATTCCTTATTACTATCCTCAAGTTTTCTTATGCCCCACCTTACGGATTCATTTTGCGATATACAATTTTCTTCGGAATGGTTCTTAAGTATCGCATAGTGCCTTTTATCAAGCCGTACTGTGAGCCGAATATCTTTGGGATTTTCAGAATAAGGTCGGCCAATTTTCTTTGAAATATTATCACCTCCTTATATGATATTAGCTGACAATAATATCATATTTCATGATAGCTACATCGTCAATGATGTTAATTTTATAATAATAAAAGTAAAAAAACCGCCATTTCTGACGGCTCAAACTTCGGGTCAAGTTGGCCTTAAGTCTGCTTATTTATATATAACCCTAGTAGTCAGTTGGTACTTTTAATAATATCTGACGACAACACCTAGCACCCCAATATTTTTTTGGGGGCCTAGGGATTACAAAATTTGAGTATTCCGGTGGTGTGACGAGATCTAAATTATTGTCTCCTAAGCCAATCTGGTTGTCTTATAGCAGAAGAAATAGCCCTTTTACTTACTCCATTACACATAATTCGTTTCGCCATCCAATCATAAGTACTTATTGGTACTTATGCCCCCAATAAATATCTGGCATGGCGATAAATTATCTGAGTATTCCGGGGATTAAGATCTGTTTATTCATCTCTTTCGTATAAAGATTACAATAACCAATTTACTCCCTTTACAATACTTAATAAAGATATATAAATACAGTATATAAAATTAACTTAATAATTTAATTTCAGCAAGCTCATTCTTATAATCTTTCAATTTTATTTCATATACAGTAGCAAATTCATATTCTCCTTTTAAATGCATATTAAGTATAATACTTTTAATTTCACAGTTTGTTAAATTTATTCTAAATGTCTTTTGAGCATCAGCAATAATAGTAACATCCCTATTTGCTATTAAATGTTTCTCATAATATATTTTGATATTTTTTATTAGTTTTTTTGTTTTTACTTTAAAATGAAAGCAATTCTTACCCTCAGCATCTGAACAATCATTTAAGTCAATACATTCTTCTGCTATAACATTACCTATGTTACTAAGTTTTCCAAAATAACTGTAATTGTAGATTTCTCCTGTTAGCTCAATACTTATTATGCTTTCATTTTTCATGGATGCCAATTCCAGTTCAGTTTTTCTCAATTCATTTTTGGTCATTTCCAATTCGTTATACAAAGATTTTTCGGCTATATCGTTTGCTTTTTCGCTTTGCCAAAGTGCCAATAGGCCAAGCGATCCTGTTCCTATATAGCCTAGAAAAGTAGATAATATCACTGCCCATTGATCTATATTATAATCAATAATAAATGGATTTTTACATTCTTTGATCCAAATGAATATAATTGATAATATTGGAATTAAAACAAGAATAAATAAAGCTATCTTTATTTTAATATATCTCATAAATACTCCTTAAATTTTGATATTATGCTATCAATAAATGCTACGCCAATACTGAACAATACTGAAATAGAAATGCTAAGTCCACTCTATACTATTTCAGGGTAAAATAAATTACATGTTCATTCATTCTAACATAAAACAAATATAAAATCACTATAATTTTAACAAAATCAGGTCGATGAGTCCAAGTTTGGGAATCGGATGATTGCTGTACTTTTTAAAGACCTAGACTGTTTACTGAAATATTATATTTGATCACTTTACTTGGGATCTGCAAAGGGTGCCTTATAAATACTTTCAGCATAACAGGCAAATCATTAAAGTCCATATATCACCTCTCATAATATTCGTACACTCACTTCGAGCCAAGTTGGCCTAAGTTATGCCAAAACTTCTGGAGCATCAAGATCATCTTGTTTGAAATATCAATATTATTGATTATAATTCTCATTCGCATGCAATTTTTGCATATAGTCTAAGAACTCATTAGAATTTATGTTGTAAGTCTTAATGTAATCGTCAATTATCCTTGACATGGTTTTATCAATTCTAAGATGAGCCAATAAGTATAGCATAAGAGTATCCTCATCAACATTATTTTTTATTGAGAAGCAGAATGTGAGAATTGGCCTTCGTTCTTTCTTTTTACGTCCATCTTTCTGGAGTATGTCGAAATGCTTAATAAATTCCTTGTAATGAGGAACAAAAGTTATATTATCTCTCCAGTCACTATTTGTAATAGAACTATATTCTGCGTTAGCAGATTGAATTATGGGCAATTTTGAAATGAAAGATCTTTTTATTAAGCTATCCCAGACAGCGGTTCTAATAGTTTTAGTTTTATTTGATTCATCTTCATCTGGATATTGACAAAAAGCGGGGTATGTATTATCTTGCTCGTCAAAATATCTACAATGTGCTCTGATTTCAGTTTCAGGATTAAACAGTTCTTTTCCTAAGTCTATGACTGAATTCTTACATACTCCAATCAAGAACTTCACAAATTTTTCTTGTTTTATTGTAAAAATTTCTTCCTGATCTTTATTTTTGTTTATTTCGAGTAATTCAATATCTGCATCTTTTAGGTAAGCAATATTTTTTGAAAATGCCGAAACAGCTACTGTTATTTGGGGTAATTTTTTTAAAATATCACTAGTAAGAAATAAACTTTTCTTTTCAATTTCACTTTGCGAATTAATAATTATCGGCGCATTATTTATATTTATTTTTAGTGGGAAACGTATTTTTTCAACAATTGTTGTTGAATTTTCATTTTCAGAATATGCGGAGTAGTCATAATTAAAGCTATTATCACTATTTTCTTTTCTCATTATAATTTCGCAAGAATTGCGGAAATGATTTATAAGATATATTGAATAGCGTTGATTAGCTTCACCAATCTCATTATTATTTATGTCATATGGTGACTTATTTTTTAATCCCACACCAGTTATTAAAGTTAATAGGGAGTTGTCATAACTAAAAAAGTTCTTTACTTCGCCATTATGTATATGACCGCACATCAATATATCTACATTCAAATATTTTTTTGACAAAAAATATTTATAACACAATTCTTCATCGTCATGCTTTAAATGACTTAGGGGATGATGTAGTAATGCTATAGTTAATATAATCGGATTACCTCTCGCTTCGCACACTCCACTTAATTTTTCATATTCCTTATTTAACATGTCTAATTGATATTTCCCTACACGTAAATGTCGTTCATTTTCACTTGATTTTGTATAAGAACACCAAGAAGTATCTATACGTAAAAAACAAACATTAGTTTTTTCACTTATTCCTACTAAGTCAATACCAAACGTATTATCAATATCTTTATTAAATATTCCGAATATGTTACGAATTTTATTTGCTAGTTCCATATACTTTTTAAAAGATTTCAATTGAAATTTCCATTTTTCTTTAACATCATAATCATCAAAATCCAGTCCATTTTCGGCATGTATATTTGAAACAAGTGAATCAATTGGATTTCTACACTTATCATGATTCCCAGGTGTTATTATAACATCTATGACTTTCAAAAACTTATCTTCACCACTTTCTATTTCTTTTATAATTTTTATTAAATTAAGCCTCTTATATAAATCATTAAAAAATAATAATGCTGCAACTCTATGGATATCATATAATCCTGAGTCTATAATATCTCCAGTAATAGTAATAATCAAATTATTTATTCGTATTTTTTTTATTTGATCTTCGATATCTAATATCAATTTGCTTAATGATGCTGAATAGCAAGGGTGTTCTTTGTCACCTATATTCCTAATGTGTAAATCGGACAGATGTAAAATATAAATATCATCGGAATACATAATTTTATCCTCCTTCTAATAACGTCAATGTTTTATATTGATAATATCATATATCAAAAAATATGCATAGTTAAAAACATCATTTACATCACATAACGGGTCCGGTGTAGAGGTTTCCAAGTCCTCATAATTCAGAATATCCATATTATTATTTATATCTACTTATACTTGGCCTTACTACATATAAAGTATACAGGTCGTATTGTTTTATCTCACGTGATTGTTTATAAACCCACTGATATCAAAGATATTGCCTAATAACTTCAACGGTATATTGATAGATGGGGTGTTTTTTAAGATCATATTTTGATGAGAGGAAATTCATTAGTTTTATATAAAATCGGATACAGCGTATATGGATAATGAAAATTTACTATACAATGAATTTATCTATATCTCCGATTGGCGTTGCATAGTTATCATCGAAAAGAACTATATTCTTACCGCCTTTATACACCGTACTGGAATAAATAATCCCACTATACCCCTTACTAATGAAGTATTGTGCTAAACAATGAAAAGGAGCATATTTTTCAGATTTTTCTGTTTCAACTGGCTCAAATATATTTTCTGATATAATTTTTGAATAAGTTAGTAAAGAAAATTTTATTAATTTTTCTTTTGATGAAAAATCTTTTGAAAATTTTTTTATATTTGTTATTAGCTTGATTTGTTTCAGCTTTTTTTCAAAACTATTTTTTATATCTTTTTTTAACATATCATAATCAAATTCAACGCCAACAGTCAAATCATATATTTTACACTTGTTGTAATCATTAGGTATTGTAAAAGAAACTATAGCAAATTTATCGCCATTCTCTGCACGACACTCTTTTTTACAACACTCCTTTGCATTCAAGTCATTATTATCTATCGCAAGATATAACCACTCAACATCTTTAGGACTAAACCGATTATTTTCCTTTATATAATCTTTGTTAGGTAAAAGTCTGCTATATTTAATATTACTGAGATATTCATCATTGTTAATTTTAGCACCTCGCATTATTTTGTATTTATTTCCAATCATACCAAGTGTCTTAGTCATACCTTCTATAGAATCCGACATTTTAAATTGATCATTAAAGGTTTTAAGAAAATCACAATTCAAAGCCTGTGTGATATCTTGTGGTGAAAAACATCCATTCTTTAAAGCTTCACAAAAACATTCCCATTGTTCCTTCATCCTTGCTATTGATGCATCAATACTTTCGAGATAAGCGAAAGGATCATAACCTTTATTATTCATGTTTTAATATCCTTATTAATTATTAACAATATAATCAATATTATCTACTCAATCATAGCATATAAAATAGAGAAACGCACTATATTATTTTACTTCGAGCCAAATTGTCTCGAAGTTATTCAAAAGCTTCCAGATCATCCAAATCATCATAATTTAAGATACTCGTGTCAATATCCTCATCAATAGTGGTTGATTCGCCCATAGTATTGACTTTATAGACTACATATTGCTCAAATGATTTCAGTTTCATGCACCGGTTAATAAGCTTTCTGATATCAAAGGCGTTGCGATTATCGGCTTCTGCGGTATATTTATAGTTTAGATGCTTTTTCAGGTCATATTTAATAGATATGAAAGGCCGTAATCCACGAAGTTGTAAAATACAGCGGTTCCCCGGCATAGTGATCAGTTCATCAAATGTCATCAGTTCTTTTCCAAGACACTGTAAATTATGATTATAGCTTTCGGACTGGCCCTTCGTCCTGCCTTCGGTATACATAGAAATAGTTTCTTTCCCAAGAGTTTCCGTAAGTTCTTTGATCGTACTATGTTCTCGACCGCCTAGGAAAATGACCGAATCCATATTGCCCAGTATAGTTTCACAATGGTCTTTATAAAGTGCTTTTAGCTGAGATTGAGCCTGTAGGAATAAACACAGGGATATCTCACGGGAGCGGATAACCGCCACCAGTTTTTCAAGCTGTGGTACTTGTCCTGTGTTAGCAGCTTCATCCCATAAGACACGCACATGATGAGGTAGCCTTCCACCATATTTATTATCAGCCCGCTCGCATAATAAGTTGAACATCTGCGAAAAAGCAAGTGCAACAATAAAGTTATATGTCTGAGTTGTGTCACTGATAATAAAGAAAGTAGCTGTTTTACGATCACCCATCCTATCAAGTTCCATTTCATCATAACTGATTATTTCCCGGAGCTGACCAATGTCAAACGGGGCCAGTCTGGCCCCGCAGGATATAAGGATAGATTTTGTCGTTTTACCGCTGGCTAATTTGAACTTCTTATATTGCCGCACGGCGAAGTGGTTTGGCTTCCGCTTTTCTAGGCCCATGAACATGTAATCAACGGCATTCTTGAAATTTTCATCGTCTTCCCTTGTTTCCATACTGTTCAGCATATCGACAAGAGTATTGATATTGCGTTCTTCTTCCGGCCCTTCAAAAACGATATAGCCGATCAAGGCGCAGTATAGTAAGGTTTCCGATTTGGACCAAAATGGGTCACTTTCTTTGCCGTCACCTTTAGTATTTTCAATTAGGGCATTTACGAATTTGAGAATGTCATCTTCCGTTTTGATATAAGCAAGCGGATTAAAATGCATGGACTTAGTAAAATCAACACTGTTAAATACCTTTATCCGGTAACCCTGACGTTTCAGAAAAGTGCCGACCTGACCTAAAATGCTTCCTTTGGGATCTACAACGACGTAAGAGCTATGTGCCTGTAAGAGGTTCGGAGTCAGCCAGAACCGGGTCTTGCCGGAACCGGAAGAACCGATGATACAGCAGTTTAAGTTACGGGCATTGGCCGGATCAGCAGGACGGGTGTTCATGGTGAGAAACTCTGTTCCGGTCATGATGACGTTATTCTTAAAATCGGGGTCTATAAACGGCTTTATATCTTTGGGGGTTCCCCATCGCGCTGAACCGTATTCTACATTGTGCCGGAATTTTTTTGCATTCTTTGTCTTTGTATATATGTAAAGCCGTAAGAGAACAGCACCGGCGATACCGATCAGCCAGTCGGATAATACAAATCCCGGTAAAACAGTCGAAAAGGCCGGGGCGATGGTTTCTGCCATGCCGATCAGCTTCATGCCGGGATTGACCCCTGTCGCAAGGCGGTATGCCGTCCCTGCTTTGAGGAATATCCACATAAAGAATAGGTAGGGGATATGGGGAATAATATATTTTCTGATCTTATCGTTCATCCCGCGTTGCCTCCTTTGTGCGTGTGCGTTCATGGGGTTTTGCCTGCGTTTTTTCATGGAACTTCTTAAGCTGTTCTATTATGGAAGGGCGTTTGACTTTATGGGCCAGAATGCGCTTTGAATATTCAGCGAAACAGGATGTTATGGCGTCTGCCTGTCCGGCCTTAAAGAACAGCAGATATTTATCCGGGCCGGTTTTGGTAAAAGCGTAGTCAACATTGTACTTCCGGGCTATCCGGTCAAATATTTTTGTATCGCCGTCAAGAGGGATGCTGTTTGTGGCTACGCCATGATTCATCAGTTTTCTTACCGTCTGTCTGCCTTGTGGGGTTTTGCCTGACTGTATCTCGCTTTGTATTCTCTTGTTCGCTTCTTGTAAAGCTTTTGCCAATAATCGGCCCGTAAACTTTGCCGCCGAAATTGATACGGCAATTGTGCGGTGTTCAATGTCTTCCTGCATGATAATCTCCTTTCATGTTCTGGGGATGCTTCGGGCCAACATGGCCCGAAGTCTGGAACTGCCTATCGGTCATTACAGGCTGTCAGCGGTTTTTCCCTGACCGGTGCTTTTTCCTTATCCTGTGCTACTTTTTTATTGAATCTTTTCAAGGTTTCTTGAATGGACGGCTGTTTTTCTGCTCTTTCCTCTAGCCGGGACAGGATGCCTATTGCCGCTTTAACGTTTTTTCTAAAAGCAGCATAGAACTTGGCGTCGGCGCGGTATGGGGCGGTAAAAATTTTGACGGCCATGCCGGGGGCTTTTGCTTCCGCGATGGCTTCTTTACCGGACATGGCGCGTCCGATATTCTTAAGATGCCGCCCGGCTTCATGATACTCCTTGCTTATTGTCTCGATCCGGTCAATGGCATTATTATTGGTTTCAATGCATGTAGTCAGCCCGTCCCGCAGTGATTCCAGTGCCTGGCGTATTTTGAAGAACCGGACGGTGTTGTCAAGAGCTGAAATGCCCATTTCCTTAAAGGCAGCCAAGGCATTTTTACAGCCGTCAACAAAGTCCTGTTTCAGGTCTGCCAGTTTTTCGTGCAGTTCCAGTATATGCCCCTGCATGAGGATGACAGCTTTTTGCAAAACGTTTCTGACCGGATGTTTCTGTTTCTGTGCTTCCGCAAGATCCTGCCGCATAGCAGTCAGCTCTTTGACTGCCGCTTCCAGATTGGTTTCCATTGCCCCGATCTGCTTCAGGATGGCCGTCAGGTCTTTGGCGGCAGGATGGTTATGGTCATGTAAGACTTTAATGAGGTCAGCCACATGTTCATTTCCGGACAACGGTTCGGGCAGTGCTGTTTTTTCTTCTCTTGCCATGTTTTATCATTCCTCCTTTCCGTACTTCGTTCCGTACTTCGGGCCGATTTGGCCCGGATTGTCAGTGTTCAGGCGATTCCGGGCGGCCTTTCCCTTTGACTGTCAGAATCCCGTCAAGGGTGGTGGCAGTTATATTCAGCCTGCCGGCAATGGCAATATCGTTTTTTACGTCTTCGCTGGTGCCGTCGCCGCAGACCATCAGCACGTGAGAACGGCGGAGCAGGTCGCGGCTGATATCCACGCCGCTTTTATGTTCCTCCGGTACTTCGTCATTTAGGAAAAGCGGCAGGTAGAGCATGGGGCAGACCGGGGAAAACCCTGCCTCGTATGCCGAACGGCAGTAGCGGGCCGCCTGCTTCCTGTCCTCATTTTCGTTGCCGCTCCATGCGGCTGTGATATATGCTAAGGGTCGTTTCATGATAAGATCCTCCGTTTCTGGTTGTGATATTTAGTAACTAAGGTCAGCCCCTCCCCCCACCCTCCCCATTCATGGGGAGGGAGCGGCTCAAAAGAATATATATATCCCCGCCGCTTTGCCGTAGGGAAGCACAGTCAGAAAAATCTGTCAAGGATAAACCGCCGGGGGGCGGCGCACAAAGTGCGCCCTTGACGGATTCTTCCGTCTGAGCTGTATCGGTTACGGCGACGGGGAATATATGAGTTTGAGCAAGACGTCAGGGACATACTGCATAGGGCTGTCTGGGATATGTAGCATTGAGGTGATCGGCTTCGGGTCAAGTTGGCCCGGAATTCTATTTACCGCTCTGCTTGCTTCTGCGGATTTTTCATTTCTTTCTGTTTAGCTGACCAATCGTCAAGCAGCTTTATGATCTGATCTTTCATTGCCTGCGGGGTGCTTTCTTTCCCAAAATATTTTTCTAATTCATGTCCTGATATAATCACGCGGATTTCCTCCTTTTTCTGTTCTGACATGATTCCGTCGATCACGTCATGGTTTAGTTTTTTGCCTTGGTCAAGTTCCCTCATTTTCTGCGCTTGTGACAGAGATGGGGAAGCTTCAAGGCTTTCAATGGTCATGGCGATATATTTCTGGTTATTCGGGCTGATAAAGGCAAGTTCGACGGCAGGGGTGAACTTGATTCTCTGCTCGTCCAGCATTTTTAGCAGTTCCGGCACAAGTTCATTGAGCTTGATAAACCGCTGAACCTGCTTTACGGTCATTTTATTGCGTTCTGCTACGACCTCATTGGAACGCTGGCCGTTTCCGTTCCGTTCTCCTTGACGCTTAATGGCATCAAGCTGCATTTTCAGGGCTTTGGCGCGTTCGCTCGGCAGGATGCTTTCACGCTGGGTCGTGTTGTCCTCGACCATCTGGGTAATAGCCTGTTCGTCCGTAAGGTTGCGGATGATACAGGGCATGTCGGTAAATCCGGCAAGTTCACTGGCCAGCTGGCGGCGATGGCCAGAGATCATTTCATAGCCGCCGCCTTCACGGGGCCGGACGACAGCCGCCTGAGTTACGCCCTTGTCTTTGATGCTTTCCACCATTGCCGACATTTCGCTGTCTCTTTTGACTTGGAAAGGGTGGTCTTTGAACGGGTGGAGTTCGGAAAGGCTGATATGGACGATTTCCTCTTTGTCGCCGTAGCGAGGAGCCTTCTTTGGTTCGGGCGGCGGTGGTGGGGGTTCGGGCTGTTCTGCGGATTGCTCCTGTGCAGGTTGCTCCTTTGCGGTTTTTTCGGTACTTTTTTCGTTGTCAGCATTTGCCGGTTTTTTCTCTTCCGGTTCTGTCTTGACCTTGGTTTTCTCTTTTATATTTACAATTTTTTTCTCGGTAGATTTTGAAGCTGGTTTATCAGCTTTGGAAGGTTCGGGTTTTGAGATGGCTTTATCCGGATTAGGAGATTCGGGCTGACTGGCGGTTTTATTGGCCTTTTTGACTTTGGCTAGGCTTTCCTTTTCCGGCTTTTTTACTGTGGGGTTTTCTGCTTCTTTGGGTTTATTCTTATCCGGTTCTGGCGGTTTCTTCGCCGCCTGTTTTCCTGAAATGATACGGCTGATTTCTTCCGGAGTTACTAGAACGTCACCCAAAGCAGGAGCAGGAGGCCCTGTTTGCTTGCTGTCTTTTTCTAATGGTTGGGCTGGTGCTGGTTTTATATCTTTAGTCTTGCTTGGCTCGCTGTTTGCCATGTATTTACCTCCTTGATAATTTGAGTAATAAAAAAGGATCTGACTATTAATCAGACCCAGCGGTGAAATACTTCCCTCCTTTCGCATCGGGCCAACATGACCCGAAGTGATGAACCTCCCAAAACAGAAATACCGCCCCTGTCCATGTGGGCGGTACTCCGCGTAATGCGATAGCTCGTATTTTTTATGTTGCCTTATCCTGCATAGAATAAGGGTTTTTGCAGTTTTCCTTATATGTAAGGCGCCATGGGACCAAAAGGCGAACCGGGATGTCCGGGAAGACCGGGTCCTTGCGGGCCGATGGGACCAAAGGGCGAACCGGGATGCCAGGGGCCGATGGGGCCGATGGGCGAGCCGGGATGCTCCGGCAGACCAGGTCCTTGCGGACCAGCAGGACCGAAGGGCGACCCAGGATGCCAAGGACCGATGGGACCGAAAGGCGAGCCGGGATGTTCCGGCAGGCCGGGGCCATGCGGGCCAAAGGGTGAACCTGGATGCCAGGGACCCATGGGGCCGAAAGGTGAACTTGGATGCCAGGGACCGATGGGGCCGAAAGGTGAGCCGGGATGCCAGGGACCGATGGGGCCGAAAGGTGAACCAGGGTGCCAAGGGCCAAGGGGACCGAAGGGTGCATGAGTTTTATGACAACATTGTGTAAAATAAGTTTATATCATTCAGTCAGTTTTAACCGACTTGCGTATTTTCCACAACAGTTAATTCCCTCTGATTGTTAGTGATAAATTCCACTATACGCCTATGTTG
>QMCD01003346.1_pt2 | contig 11236 bp, 8 predicted proteins | sample 1821841 | NCBI WGS metagenome assembly QMCD01 (sample SAMN01991225, study PRJNA193472) | Termite gut metagenome, whole genome shotgun sequencing project. | isolation source: worker | host: Macrotermes natalensis | reverse complement strand
GATGGTTTTTCTGCCGGCCTGCCTTCTATCGTCCCTGCCGATGATATAGAACGCATTGTTTATCAGGACAGCGGAATCCTTTAGTAAGCGGATGTTGCTTTTTTCAATGAAGCGGGTACTTTTTTCGATGTTACTGATGTATTCATGGTTCCCCGGACAGGCATAAACTCCCAGGGGGGCATGGATTTCTTTCAGGTATGTTTCAATGTTGTTTTTTTCCAATGGACGTATGCTGTTGTCAATGATGTCCCCTGCTATGAGCACGATGTCCGGTTGCTCGGCATTGATTAGTTTGACCCATTTTTTCAATTCGCTTTTTCCGATACCGTATCCCAGGTGCATGTCGCTGATTGCAACAATCTTTAGATTTTCCGGCAGGTCTTTTTCCGTATGGATGTTAATTTCTACCCGTTTTTTGTTTTCGTAGCGGATGTAACCGGATAGAAGAATGATCCCGGCAAGCCCTAAGGCAATCAGCATCCCGGTGAGTTGGTATCCGGGGTGAGCGCTTATGCTTTTAGGGAAAAAGTGTATGAATTTGTCTAAAAAATACACAAGGCCTTGTTGCTAAAAAGATTGACAGGTGCAAAAGACAATATATTAGGATAAGACGTACGCACCTATTAATTCCATAATAAAAAATGCGTACCTTTGCGGTGTATTCAATACGCAAGACTATGGAACGACTGAAAGAGCCGCGCATACTCGACCGCGAAACACGAAATAAGGTGGCGTTTATAACATTTATAGTCCAAATGTTCGCTGCCGCCTATAAAATGAGTTCTCCGAACGCCTATCGCTACTTGAAAAAATACGGTGGGTGGGATTTTTTGAATGAACATTGGTGGGCTCTGCATACCGATAACGAAATCTATGCAGTGCATGACCTGTATCTGGTCTGTCGCGATAACGGAGGGCTGCGGTAATGAAAGTCTGGCATGGCAGCTACACCGTCATTGATCAGGTAGATCTCTCGTTTGCCGGTCCCGGCAAAGATTTTGGCCAGGGGTTCTACGTCACCAACCTGCTCGACCAGGCCAGGATATGGGCGGCACGCATTGCCCGCATCAAGCACATCGATAGCGGCGTGGTTACCGAGTTTGAATATAATGAGAATATTAGCCGAATTATGAAAATGAAAGTTCTGCGATTCGACGGCTACAATGACGGATGGCTCGACTTCGTGGTGCTCAACCGGCTGAATATCTCGGAAACACCTGCCCACGACTACGATATTGTGGAAGGTCCCGTAGCCGATGATTTTGTTACTCAGCGAGTGTACGATTTTATGGATAGTAAAATTTCACGCGAACAGTTTATGAGCGAACTGGTGTACAATCCCTCGCATCAGATATGTTTCTGCACAGTGCACTCGTTGCAGGCACTATCGCTCCCGAAGAACAGAATATACAGCGACATCTTCCATATCGGCGATGATGTGGTTGCGGCGCTGATGAGCGACTACGGAATTACAGGCGACAAGGCCGCCGACTTGTACTATACTTCGCAGACCCACGCCGCCGTAGCTGAGGAATCGACCGGCTATTATCAAAAGCCATGGCAGGAGGTCTATGACATGCTCCGCGCCGAGTTGAAGATATAACCCACCCCAGGCCGAAGGCCATGCCCTCCTCCCCTATAAAAACCAAGGGTGTGCCAAAAAAGGGGGGTAATTTTCTCGGATTTGTGACTGAGGCTTTATTGGTGCATATTTTACAGGCTGATGTGTAGATTTTTCCCGATCTGCTCCCTGTACGCCTCTTTAACTCCGGCATCCGAGGCATAGCGCAACCATTTGGAAACAACTTCCGACACTTGCTCCACAATCAACGGCGCATTTTTAATACCCATATTCCGGGCAACCGTCAACAAATCCTCCTGTGTGAAATCTTCGCGTTTATTGTTGGCCGACATCTGATGCTTGTTTGTCCAACGGCCGGTCGATGCATAGGAATAACAGAGGTCATAGGCCGGAGCCAACCGCCACTCGCCCCCGGGGCGGAGGATGAAAGAGTGATTTTTTGTGTGGTCGTCGTGATTCCGCGCCATGATGTTAAACACCATCCGGCGGTATAACTGCTCCATATCGGGATATGGCAACCCCATGCGTCGCATCACCTGAAACGCCTGCTCATAGGAGTGACGGTCGTCGCGATCAAAATGGGCGATGGCGCACAGCGTCTGGGTGTGCAATTTCTCTCCGGCATCCGTCCGGTCGAAACGTTTTGTCATAAAGTGTGCATACTCTCCCTCCTCGAACAACCGGCATTCAGTCATCTCAATGCCGCAGTCGAGAGCCATTTTATGATATGCATATTCTATCCTACCGATTCCAAGTGGGTTGTCCGAGACTTTTCCTGCCTCAATTCCGTCGAATTTAAGCAGCCAATAGGTAAATCCGTCCGGTGCTGCGACTTGCCCAGAGCGTACCTCCGACATATCGTCGTTGACGGCGATAATTGCCTTTGGTTTTGCACCACCCGCCGACGTGCCAACCCGGATTATATCAAGTAACGATTCGTCCCCTTCGGCCAGTTCTGCCTGAAACTCTTCACGTCTACCTAAAACCTCTTTGGCCAGATCGGTAAGGTGGGCAATCTCAACAACAGAGGAGTTATCCAACTGTGGACTATTTTGCGCCGGCTCAAATTCCAAAGCGCCCATACCGCGTTTGCCGACATAGCACAACCGATCCACCGGGCTAAACGCCCTGCCGCTTAATCCTTTGCTGGCAAAGTATTCTTCCAATATTTGATCCCCGTAAGCATCGGGCAGAGAGTCTGCAATCAAACCTGACAACCCTTTGAACGTCTTATTGTTTCTGTGCGCCGGGAAATAATACGTCCTGTCGCCCCGATAAACGTCATTCAACGGCATAATTAGTGGGGCAACGTCAGCACCTGCGGAGGCAAATTCCGGAAAAAACTCGAATATGGCGTACTCCCGCTCTTTGTCCCACACTACGGCGGCGACGTCTTTCCCCCAAAGTGATACTTTTAACGTTATGTCTGTCATCGCTTTTTCTTACTTAATAGTAGTTCAACCGGACTTACAACAATCTCCGGTACGAGGCTGTCGAAATTTTCGAGCAATTTCAGCACTCGTAGCACGGCAACAAGGGAGGCCAGCGATGTATTTTTGCCGTTCTCCATCTGGCTGACTGTAAAGACACTTATCCCTGCCCGCCCGGCGACTTCCGCCTGTGAGAGTTTTTTTCTTAGCCGGGTCGACTTGATCCGTTTGCCCAATTCGGACGCAACCTGCATATCTGTTATTCCGTACCAGTCCATATTGTCAACTTTATTTGGTGCAAAGATAATAGATATATCTAATAAATCACCTCATTTATATCTTTTTTAACAGATATATCTAATTCAAAAAACCAAGGGTGTGCCCAAAAAAGACACACCCTCTTCTTACATTTATTTACTTTTCTATGAAAAGCCTAAGATTGGGTTTAGTACGGAATAAACTCCGTATATGGTGTATAGTCAGCTGCCGGCAAGGTAGTAACCGGATTTTGGGTCAATGTGCCGTAAACCGAATACGCATTGATAGAGGTGGTACTGAGCACCTGTATTGCGGCTGAATGGTCAGCCGGGATGTTTTTCAGGTTGTTGTTGCTACCTCCCTGGTCACGCATGAATCCCGGATAGCGGCGTTCCATTGCCCTGCCTATACGGTACACATCATAGCCGCGGTGCGCTTCAAAGGCCAATTCCAACGCACGTTCATTGTCAATTACATTGGCTGCTTTGGCTCGCGTATCCATATCGGTGCTAAGTACCGGGTTCCCCACTACCGCACGGTCGCGCACCACATTGATGTTGATTAAAGCATTAGCATAATCGTCTTTCTTAGCATAGGCTTCGGCTAGGTTCAAATACATTTCGGCCAAACGTGAGATAATGGGTGAGTGCAATTGTGCGAAATTGCCTTCCATTGAACATTTCCAAATATAAAACATCGGAAATCCGGAACTGAGGCCGATATGTTTGTCGATGTCGCCGACGTAGGTAACTGCCGCTGGGGCATTGGCCGGCCTATAGTTAAAGGTGTACCGGTCGCCAACTTTGGTCAGCGGATAATTCGTGCCGCTTTCCGAAACAGAATAAACACCGGGTGCAACAGTATCTATAGGAAATTGCATGTACGTGAAATTGGCAAGCACGCCATCAGTATTGTAAACATCTACAATAACACGGAATACGTCTATCGCAGCGGCTCCCGTAGAATAAACCGGACGTATGAAGCTTCCGCGGGCATCAGCCGCAGTAGTGCCGAATACACGTGTTTCGTCGCCACCCGTTTTGCGCAGGCGGTCCATGTATTTAGCGCTGGCATAAATCTCACCCCAGCCTTTCCCTCCGGCTTTACAATACAGGCTGCCGATATTGGAACCATACTCGCCGGAAGCATCGGCATCGGTACGTTTTACTGCGAAAATAGTTTCCCTGTTGTTTTCCGGTATCGTGGTGTTGTAGTTCATAAAATTAGCCCTGCTCAACATTTCATAGCGATTGCTCCCTATTACCTGATTGGCATAATGGATGGCTGAGTCAGCATAGGTGATGTTGGGGTTTTCATACGTACCGCTCATGTAGAGGTAGACACGCGACAGCATAGCCTGTGCTGCTTGTTTGGTCACAAATATACTGGACTTGTTAATTGTCATCAGGCTCTCGGCCTTGCGCAAGTCGGCAATGGCCTGTGCATAGGTTTGCTTCACCGTAGCCCTGTCAGGTAGCGTGAGATTGTCGGCCAGCACATCTTCGGGTTTCCCGTTGACGATGGGAAGCCCCAAATTGGTTTCCGGACTTTGGTAGTAAGGGCGGCCAAAAATACGGCAGAGGAAAAAATAACTCAACCCTCTCAGGTAATAAGCCTCGCCCAATTGATGTTTCACCTCGGCAGTAGCCGTACTTTCATCCACTATTTTCATCAACTCGCTTGTCTGTGCAATGATTTTGTAGCTGGCATTCCACACCGTGTTAGCCCTGCCCGCATTGTTAGGGTTGTGCAAATAATCAATATACTGCATGAAAGCATCGGTAGAACTTTTGTCTTTCAGCAAATTATCGCCGGGATATTCACCAAAACGGTGATTGTTGTCGATCATACTTTTCAACTGGCCGTAACAGCCCTGCAACATGAGGTCTAAAGCTGCAGGATCCTGCGCAATTTGTTCATCCGTGTAGCCGGAGTAAGGCATGCGCTCCAAATCGCAGGAAGTAAGCAGGAGGCAAGCCGTTATAATGATATAAGATAATTGTTTCATTGTTGTTTTGATTTAAAATGTAACATTTACGCCGAACATAATCTTTCTAACACCCGGATATACACCGGGGCCTACGTTACCGACTACAGCACGTGTATCTGCGTCGATCGGAACCTCAGGGTCAACACCGGAATAGCCGGTAAAAGTCAAGAGGTTTTCGCCCGACACATACAGGCGGATGCCTGAAACATACGGAATACGTACCGGCAGGTTGCAGCCCAGGGTCAGGGCTTTCAGTTTCAGGTAGGAACCATCTTCCAGGTAGCGTGATGAAACACCATTCGAATCGTTGTTGCCGCCAAATCGGGCTTGCGGGTGGGTAGCCACGTCGCCCGGTTTTTCCCAGCGACTCCATCCATCCATCAGGTTCATTTGGTTACGGTCGGTGTAGGCGCCGTCGGAGTCATATTCCCGGCGTGAATAGTTGAAAATTTTTCCGCCTACCGAGTAAGAAAATACCGCATTCAGGTCAAGGAATCTCCAAGTCAGGGTGGTGTTAAAACCGCCGAAGAATTTCGGGGTATAAGCACCTATCGTTGTGTTCTGCGCCTCAGCAAGGACAGAGGTCAATTCGCGCTGACCATCTTTGTTGGTATACCATTGCGGGGTTCCGTCTGTGGGGTTAACACCTGCCCACTCGGGAACATACCAGGTATCCATATCATAGCCCGGCTTCAATATCTTGGTAGCAATACCGGCCAGGTTCAATTCACCTGCTGCATTCATTTCCTTTATGTCGCCATACAATTTAACCACCTTGTTTTTATTGGAGCCAAGGTTGGCTTCAATGTTCCAGCGCCAATCATCGGTACGGATTACATCGCCGCCTATGGTCAGTTCAATCCCCTTATTGTCTACTTCGCCTACGTTGCGCCATACATCACTTACACCCCAAACACTCGGAAGAAGTACCCGATACAAGAGGCCTGAAGTTTTTTTGTTGTAGAGGTCGAGAGAAACATTCAACCGGCTGTCGAAGAGCGACACATCCAAGCCGCCATTAAGGGTATAAGTTGTTTCCCAGGTCATATCAGGATTACCTGCGCTACCGGATATCAGCGCGCCGGTTACTCCGTTATAGGAATAGGCTTTGTCCAAAGAATACACGGTGTAGCTCGGATATGTGCTGTTAGGGCGGTTACCTGTAGAACCGTAGCTCAGACGGAGCTTGGCGCTGTTCACAATAGCTTTGACAGGTTCAAAGAAAGCTTCTTCATGTATATTCCATGCTCCGCTGAGGGAGAAGAAAGTACCGTATTGTTTATTTTTTCCGAAGTTGGAAGCGCCGTCGCGGCGTAGCGAGCCTTGGAACATATAGCGGTTTTCGTAGGCATAGTTCACATTGCCGAAGAAGGACTGCACCGCCCAGTCGCTCTTACTTCCGGCAACAGTTTTGGGTGTGGCGGCCAGAGAAAGAATTTCTGCGCCCGGAGGAATACTGGCTCCCGTAGCATCCATGTAATCATAATTGTATTCATTCCATTCATAAGCCACTAAACCATTAATATGGTGCACTTCATTGAAAGTCTTGTTAAAACGGAACAATTGGTTAAAGTACAAGCGGTCGTAAACAGTATGATATTTCCGGAGGGAGCCTTTATCTGATTCTCCTCCTATGGAGCGTGGATCTGCATAGTAGGTGTAATCATAGGTGCCCATCCTGTAGTTGTTCACCGATTCGAAACTCAACCAGTCGGTAATTTTGATATTGAAATCGAAATTCCCCATAAACTCATAAGCGCGGGTCGCAGTGTAATTCCATTGCAGGTCGTAGAGATAGTTCGTAGCAGCAACGTTGCCAATCCAAATAGGGTCGGCATCAGCTCCTGTTTTGAATATGCTGCCGTCGGGTTTATACGGGCTATCCCAGGGTAAATTATAATAAATGGAGGTTACGCTGTGTTGCTGGCTGTAAGTATCACGGCGTGAGAGGCTGGCCGAAGGCTTGATGGTCAACCAGTCGTACATTTGATACTCTACGTTTACACGACCGGAATATTTCGAATAATCATAGCCTTTAATGGCGCCGGTTTCATCATAATAGCCCAATGAGGCATAGACTTTCACCTTTTCGGTACCACCCCTGATAGACACATTATAGTCCTGGGTCATGCCGGTTTGCGACACCTGGTCCCACCAGTTGAAATTTCTTTTTTTCAAACCCTCATTCCAAGCGTCGGTAATAAAGAGCCCTCCGGTCTTATTCGGGAATGAATTATACAAATCATAAAGTTCTGATCCGTCCATCATGTCCATATTTCCGGGATTCAGAAAACTAGCTCCTGCTTTAGCCGTTACCGACACCACAGGTTGGCCTGCAATACCTTTTTTGGTGGTTACCACAATGACCCCGTTCGATCCTTGCGAACCGTAGATAGCGGTTGACGCAGCGTCTTTCAAAACGGTCATACTTTCTATGTCGGCAGGGTTTAAATAACCGGCGGCATCACCTATAATCACCCCGTCAACTACCCAAAGGGGTGCGGTGCTACCGTTCACCGTAGTTTTACCACGGATAATAATGGCGCCTTCGCTGCCGGGCTGGCCCGAACCGGAACCCACAAACACGCCGGGGGCCTTGCCGTTCAACATGTCTTCCACGCGCGGCGAGGTAACAGTGTTCAACTTTTTGGCGTTCAATGCAGCCACTGCACCCGTCAAATCGGTTTTTTTCACGGAGCCGTAGCCCACCATTACCACTTCGTCCAACAGCACGCCGCTTTCTTCCAGCTGCACGTTCATAGTAGTGCCCGTGACACTTACTTGTTGGGGGGTATAGCCCATAAACGACACTTCAAGTGTGGCGTTTGCCGGTACGCTAATGGTAGTTTTACCATTCACGTCGGCAGTGGTGGAATTGCGCGTACCCACTTCCAGTACGGTGGCGCCCGGAAGGGGATCGCCGTTGGTGTCGGTGACGCTTACCTGCACAGTCATTTTTTCCTGTGCCCATGCTGCACTACTACATAGTAGGAAGGCAGCCATTGTAAGAAACAAAATTCTTTTCATAGGATAAGTTTAGTTAATAATATAAGGAATTATGGCTTTCCGGATTTTGTTCGGATATGGGCATGGCAAAGCCCGGCGGTGTATCATAAAAAGACACATCGCCGACACTAAAACATCGGAAAATAGAAAATAAGGCGGCGGTTACCTTATAATGATAAAAATCAGCTAAAACAAAATTTAGGCGGTGATAAGGGGGGGGGTAAATAGCTGACAAACAAGCAGTCATACGACTAACAGTCGCACAACAACAACCTTTTACAAGATGTCGCAAGGAAAAAACAGCGTTCTTATTGTCCATATTGACTACTTATCCGGACAAAGGTAGATATTTTTTTTAATTTTACAATTTCTTTACAAAAAAATTACAAATATTTGCAAAAAATATGCGGGAGGATTCGGCACGGAAGTAGTTCTACTTCTCCACCATTGCAAAATCCAGCAATTTTTGGTCGAGGCGGGCGCGTTGCAGTCTGATACGTATAGAATTACCAAAGGTGAGTGTTTTTCTCGTGCGGCGGCCTACATAGGCAAATTTTTCCGGCGTATATATAAATACATCGCCTTTCATTTCGCGTTGGGGAATGTAGCCTTCAATGCCGGATTCCCTGATCTCAACGTAAATGCCATTTTCGGTCACACCGGAAATAGTGCCGTCAAATTCGCTGCCTTCCTTGCCTTGCATAAATTCCACCATCTTATATTTGATGCTGGCGCGTTCGGCATCAGAAGCTAATTGTTCGCGTTGCGACGAGTGTTTACACAGTTCCCGGTAAACGGCTTTATCCTGCGAAGGAGCGCCGGCCATATACATGGCCAACAGGCGGTGCACCATCATGTCGGGGTAACGGCGAATGGGTGAAGTGAAATGGGTGTAATAATCGAAGGCCAAGCCGTAGTGGCCAATGTTGTCGATGGAATATGCGGCGCGCGCCATTGTGCGCAGGGCCATAATTTCCAGCGTGTGAAATTCAGGCTTGTCTTCCGCCGCCGACAAAATGCGGTTGATCTCTTTCGCAATGTCGCGCTTGGTTTTTGTAGCGCCTAATTTGTAGCCGAAATGTTTGATGAAATCACGGAACACGGCTAAACGGTCGCCGGTGGGTTCATCGTGCACACGGTAGACAAAGGTCTTGGGTTCCGGTGCGGTAGCTATCATTTCGGCCACGCCGCAGTTGGCGAGCAGCATAAATTCCTCTACCAGGAAGTTGGAGTCTTTCATTTCCTTGAAGTAGACACCCAAAGGTTTTCCTTTTTCATCTACTTTTACTTTAGGTTCCGGCATATCGAAAGCCAAGGCGCCGTTTTTAAAGCGTTTTTCGCGCAATTTTTGCGATAGTTTATACAGGGTCAGTAATTCTTCGGAATAAGGCCCTTTTTTCGTGTCAATTACGTCCTGTGCATTGTCATAATCGAAGCGGTGAATGGAACGGATCACCGTGCGGCCTACCCACCGGTCAATAATTTTGGCGCTATTATTCAATTCGAAAACCGCCGAAAAGCATAATTTATCTTCATTGGGACGCAATGAGCAGAGTTCGTTCGATAAACGTTCGGGCAACATCGGCACGGTGCGGTCGACCAGATAAACGGAGGTGGCACGTTCCACCGCTTCTTTTTCGACCAGCGAATCGAGCTGCACGTAGTGCGTAACATCGGCAATGTGCACGCCCACTTCCCAGTGGCCGTTTCCCAGGCGGCGGATGGACAGTGCATCATCAAAGTCTTTGGCGTCGGCCGGGTCGATGGTAAAGGTGGGTATTCCGCGGAAATCGCGGCGTTCGGCCACATCTTTCGCTGTAATTTCGCCGGGAATTTTGGCGGCTTCGTCTTCTATTTCCCGTGTAAATCCATAAGGCAAGCCATATTCCGCCAAAATAGCGTGCATCTCCGTATTGTTATCACCGGGAATGCCGAGCACCTGCGTAATTTTTCCCAAAGGTTCGCGTTTGGATTCCACAAATCCGTAAACATACACTGCTACTTTTTCACCGTTTTTCGCCTCATTCAAGTCTTCGGGCATCACCCGTATATCGTAGGGCATATAACGGCTATCGGTAACTACATAAATTTGCTTTCCGTTAATTTGTACAATGCCGATATAAGGCCGGACGGAGCGTTCCAAAATAGTAATTACTTCGCCTTCTACCGAGCGTTTTTTGCCCTTGCCGGGTGTTAAGCTGATCTTTACTTTGTCGCCATGCAGGGCGCCGTGCAGCTTATTCACCGAAATATAAATATCTTCGGGGTACTCTTTTACCGATACGAAGGCAAAGCCGCTGCGCGACATCATGATCGTCCCCTCGCCCGTCGGATGGTTATACTGTGCCGGCGCTAATCTATAGCGCTTAGGCTGTTCACGTATAATAACGTCACTGTTTATCAAATTTTCCAATGCACGGCCAAACTCCTCTGTATCTTCCGGGTTAAGTTTCACATATTGAGCCAATTGCTTAGTAGCTATGGGGTGTTGCGGGTGAGTCGTAAACCATTGGTACAGTGCGCTTTCCAGTTTATCAGCCGGAGTATAGGCTTTTTTTTTCTTCGCCATAAAATGCTTATCTTTGTAGTGGCAAAGATAGCATAAATAACTCAAATCTAAATAAAAAACACCAAAATATATGAATAAAAAGGTTTTATTGATGATTTTAGACGGTTGGGGCATCGGCAAACACGACCATTCCAACGCTATATTCACTACCGGCGCACCCCACATGGAGCAGCTCATGAAAGCATATCCTCACGCCCAATTGCTGGCCTGCGGAGAATCGGTGGGTTTGCCCGACGGACAAATGGGCAATTCGGAGGTGGGACACCTCAACATTGGCGCCGGACGTGTGGTGTACCAGGATCTGGTAAAAATCAACCGCGCCTGCCGTGATAATTCTATTCTGCAAAATGAAGAGGTAAAGAAAGTATACCAATATGTAAAGGAGAACAATAAACAATTGC
>QMCD01006103.1_pt1 | contig 11237 bp, 10 predicted proteins | sample 1821841 | NCBI WGS metagenome assembly QMCD01 (sample SAMN01991225, study PRJNA193472) | Termite gut metagenome, whole genome shotgun sequencing project. | isolation source: worker | host: Macrotermes natalensis | reverse complement strand
GCGGTCAATTCTATACTGCAAGAGTATAAAACCGGGGCGCTTATACATAATAGTACGGTCGGTGCGAACAGCCCCGGCGTTCAAATTGTAAAGCATGGCCGTGTGAGAGCTTTTATCAGTTCGCCGGAAGGCAAGCAACTCACACTGCAGCGTATGGGAGACAACCAGCTCTTTGCTATTGGATTAAGCTGTGTTTTTGATGACGCAATCTTTGATGTTAGTCTGGAAACAGAAATGCAAAGCGAGATGGTATTGATACCAAGAAGTGTATGCAAAAGGCTATTCGATGCTAATTTTAAGGCGAAAAACTCTATGACAAATATAATTACATCAAGGTTTGCCACAACTATGCGCATTTTAGAAGCCGTCACTTTTGCCAGCACGAAGAGTCGGCTTGCGAACGCATTAATCGAACAAAGCAGTTTGGCCGGGTCGTTTGTATTCAAGGCTACGCACGCAAGGATGGCTGCAGATATTGGCAGCACAAGGGAGGTTGTAACAAGGCTTCTGAACCAATTTCAGATCGACGGCTTGCTTACGCTTCTGCGCGGACAAATACAAATCGACGATCAACAGGCACTCGTCGATATACGTGGTGGGTATCTGAGTTATATAAGCAATCCGCTTTGTCCCCAAGAATAAGACTATACAGCATAAAAAACAATATTTCTATTATCGCTGCCATCCGTGCCGCGGATTGTCGCCGACCTTTTTGGCCGCCATGATGAGCGCCGTGGTGAGTTCCGCTACGCCCTGCGTAGTATTAATTGAGAAATTGGAAAACACTTCACCGCCGCGCGATGATACGTACTTCGAAGGCAGACGGTTGAGCGCTATAGCGCAGACATCTTCCAGGCACTCATCGCAAGCGCATACTCCGAGCTGCTTAATAGTCTCTGCCGCTCTTCTGCGCACAACATCTTCGTAAAGATTAACAAGCATGATCAGCCCTCCTGTTCATTACGATATTACACATACCGCACATCGTTGTAAGTGACATTATCACATATACATTACTAATGCATAAGCAATGTAACATTGATACATAAACAAGCGTTTTGTTATGTTAAAATCAGAAAACCTGTGACCCGTATGGCATAAAGAAAAGGGGCGTGACATGCAAAATCTATTGATTGTATCTCAAGGTCAAAACTACTTGCTGATGTCTCTTGAGAAGCATTTGCTCAAGATGTCCTATCGGGCTATATCAGCGACCGCGGATATGGAAGCTCTGGTCGAGGTAAAGGAGCAGTTCTCGTGCTGTACGTCGATGAAAAACTTCTTGAACAACAACAGGCGCTGCTTTATTTAAAGGATCGGGTCGTAATGGATGATATACCCGTTTTTGCTATAGGAGTAAAAGAAGTGCTGGCCAAAATTAAAGACCTTATACCGGCGTATCTTATGCTCCAAACGTTTACCCGCCCTATTAACATTCATGTAAGCGAAATTGTGGAAAAGATAAACGGCCTTCTGAAACAGTACAATATGAAGAAAAAAATACTAGTAGTTGACGATTCAGGCTCGGCGCTCCGGCTCGTAAAGGGATGGCTCGAAGAAAAGTATGAGGTTCTTTTAGCAAACTCCGCGGCTATGGCAATCAAGTATATTACGACGAACAGGCCGGACTTGATATTACTCGATTATGAAATGCCGGTTGTCGACGGGAAGCAGGTGTTGGAGATGATTCGCTCGGAAATGGAGTTTAGCGATATCCCCACGATGTTCCTTACGAGCAAGGACGATCCTGATAGCATACAAAACGTTCGGGAATTGAAGCCCGAAGGTTATCTGCTGAAGACGCAGGAACCTGCCCAAATCATAAAAGCGATAGACGATTTCTTTGTCATGAGGAAAGGGATGCTCTAACAGACTGGGGGAAAGCGATATGAAAAGCATTCTGATCGTTGCACAAGCAAAAGGCCATTTGGTGATGACGTTTAAAAGCAGCCTCGTGCAATTTGGCTATTCGGTTAACCTAATTTCCGCCGATGTGAACGCGATCAGCGAGATCGACGAGTCCTATAATGGCGTACTGTTTTTCGCGGACAAGGAGCTTCTGGAACAGCAGAAAGCCTTAAACTTGTTGAAGGACAGGATAACCACAGAGAATACGCCCATATTCGTGGTTGGAGCGCAGGAATCTTTAAAGGAAATAAGAGGGCTTTTGCCCGCGCATCTTATTCTCATGGAAGTTCAACGACCGTTGCGCGTGCATATTATTGAAGTCGCGGAGCAATTCGATGGCTTCATTAAGCAGCACGGCCAACAGAAAACGATTCTGGTCGTAGACGATTCCGGCGCGATGCTCAGAAGTGTGCGGGGGTGGCTTGCGGGGAAGTATAGCGTGTTTATGGCGAACTCCGCCGCGATGGCGCTTAAGTATTTAGCTATGAAGAGGCCCGATCTTATATTGCTTGATTACGAGATGCCGATTGTTGACGGAAAACAGGTATTGGAAATGATAAGGTCTGAATCCGATTATATCGATATTCCGGTTATGTTTTTAACGGGCAAGAGTGACAGGGAAAGTGTAATGAAGGTAAAAGAGCTGAAGCCGGACGGGTATTTGCTAAAAACAATGCCATATGAACAAATAGTAAAAGCCGTGGACGATTTTTTTGAATCGTCGAAAGGAATCAAATAATTATGTTGAACATTAAGCGACAAACTATAATGCTGGTTGACGATAATCAGGCCAATCTTAATATCGGCAAGAATATGCTAAAGGATTTCTATGAAGTCTATGCACTGCCGTCGGCGGAGAGGCTGTTTAAGTTTCTTGAGTCTGTTATTCCGGACTTAATCCTGCTTGACATCGAGATGCCCAGCATGAACGGCTTTGACGTCATACGTATCTTAAAGGCCGACGCGCGGTACATGAAAATCCCTGTCATCTTCGTTACGGCAAAATCCGAGGAGACGGACGAACTGGAGGGTTTGCTTCTTGGCGCGGTCGATTATGTGACTAAGCCGTTTTCCGCCGCGATCCTGCTTAAACGCATTGAAAACCATCTTCTCATCGAGCGCCAAAAATCCGAATTACACAAACTTAACGACAATCTAATCGGCATGGTTAAAACAAAGACGGCGCAGATTTCAGGGCTTCACAATTCGATTATAAATACTATAGCCGAGCTCGTGGAGTTTCGCGACGGTTTTACCGGCGGCCATATTGTCCGGACGCAAAAATATGTGGAGTTACTAATAGACCATTTAATCGAGAACGATATCTACCCCGAAGAAATATTGGCTTGGAATAATATGGATTACATCGTTCCTGCAACCCAGCTACACGATTTAGGCAAGGTTTGCATTAGCGACGCCATATTAAACAAACCCGGCAAGCTGACAAACGAAGAGTTCGACATCATGAAAACGCACACAACAAAAGGAGTCGAGGTTATTAACCGGCTAATAAAAAGCGGTGAGGATCAGCCGTTTCTTCTATACGCCGAAATTGTCGCCCGAACGCATCACGAAAAATGGGACGGGAGCGGCTATCCTGCCGGATTGAAGGGGCAAGATATTCCGCTATTGGGGCGCTTAATGGCGATTGCCGACGTGTACGACGCACTTACATCCGAGCGACCCTATAAAACGCCGCTTACTCCGGAAAAAGCAGCCGACATCATTGTTGACGGTGCTGAAACTCATTTTGATCCCGCGCTCGTCGATGTTTTCAAAAAGCTGGAGGACGAATTCAGGGCGGTTGCACTTGCGCCCAATTGAGGAAAAGCGGAGCTATGAGAACCTTGGGACTAAAGATGAAAGATAACCGAACTTTGCTGGCACAACTGGTAATTACCTTATTGGCGTTTACTGTCATGGCCGTTTTGAGCTATGTATTCATGAGCAACATCGTACGCGAAGGTCTGGTACGTAACGCCGATAGCGTGCTAAGTTTGACTGAAGATAGAATTTCGACGTCCCTGATGGAGTTTGAATCTACGTTGACCGGCTTTGCCGATGATACGAGCGCGATGTTGCAAGGAGGCGCTAACTCTGGGCAATTGCGGGAGTACATAGAAAACATCTCTCATTTTTCTTTTCTGGACGGCAATCAAATATCCGGTATCCAAGATTTCTTCGGCTATTTCGAGGCGATGCCAGATGGACCGGTTTTCATCTACAGCAGTCACTCGAACGATCCTTCCATACGTCCCGAAGAGCAAGGTTGGTACCAAGAAGCCATCCGTTCAAACGGAGTTGTAGAGACGGTGCCTTATATAAGCGACCACGATGAGACGCTTTATACCTACGCGAAGTGTCTATATGGCGATAACGGCCAGCGGCTTGGCGTTGTTGGTATGAATGTTAAGCTTGATAGTCTGGGGCAGAGTATCGTCGATACGGCTTTGAATCAAGGCGGCTATGGCATGCTTGGCAATCAAGACGGCATGATTCTTTTTCATCCTCATAGCCCCTTCCGGGGCATTAACACACGCGATCCTTTCATTCCTATCCACCGGTACGCCGATGAGATTCTTAGCGGGGGCGAGGTGTTCGAACAGCCCATGATATCCTATAAGGGCGAAGACTCCGTTATATTCTTTCGTACGCTTTCGAACGGCTGGCATCTTGGGCTTGTTACGCCGGAAAGCCAATATTATCAGGGCATAACTAATATGGGGATAATTATTGTTTTGCTTGCGGCTGCGTTAGCTGGCATCTTGATTTTCTTTATGATCCGCTTAGATGCCGCGCGCGCAAAATCTGACGAAGAATCGAGGCAGAAAAGTGCATTTCTCGCGAATATGAGCCACGAGATACGCACGCCGATTAACGCTATCGTAGGGATGACGGCAATCGGGCGTACTGCCGGCGTGCCGGAGCGCAAGGATTATTGCTTTGCGAAAATCAATGATGCGTCCAGGCACCTTTTAGGCGTAATAAACGACGTGCTGGATATGTCTAAAATAGAAGCGAATAAAATCGAGCTGTCGCCCGAAGACTTTAGCTTTGAGAAAATGCTTCAGCAGGTCGTAAACGTAATCAACTTCCGCCTTGACGAAAAGCATCAGAAGCTTTCTGTCTATATTGACAAAGATATTCCAAAGGTACTGCATGCCGACGACCATAGAATAACACAAGTTTTAACGAATCTCCTCAGCAACGCGGTGAAATTCACGCCGGACAGTGGCTCCATCGGCTTGACAACTCGCCTTATAGGAGAGGAGAGCGGTGTGCTTACTATCGAGATCGAGGTAACCGATAACGGTATCGGCATCACCGAATTACAAATGGGAAAACTGTTTCAATCGTTCCGGCAAGCCGAGTCCTCCACAACGCGAAAATTTGGCGGAACGGGCTTGGGCCTCGCTATTTCCAAGAGCATTGTCGAGCTTATGGGCGGGACGATATGGGTGAAATCCCAGTATGGCCAAGGATCGACATTCACTTTTACCATAAAAGCAAAACGCGGCGACGATAAAAAGTATGGCTTGGCGTATGAAAATATTAATTGGGGAAATATCCGTATCCTTACTGTTGATGACGACCGGGATATTCTTGAATACTTTCATGAAATCGTAAAAGGATTTGGTGCGAATTGCGAGGTTGCTTCCAGCGCTGGAGAAGCGTTGCGGCTTGTCGACGAAAATGGAGCGTACAACATCTACTTCGTGGATTTAAAGATGCCGGATGTTGACGGTATTGCCCTAACAAGGGAAATACGGGCAAAGGAGAAAACTCCGGGTAATTCTATCGTAATAATGATTTCCTCCGCAGATTTAAGCGCTGTCGAGAACGAAGCGCTAGAAGCCGGTGTCGACAAATTCCTGCTCAAGCCCATCTTCCCGTCGTCGATTGCCGACACAATCAGCGAATGTATCGGGATAGTCAATGAGAAACTGGATGATGAACCGTCTGACTTATGCGGCATGTTTGAAGGTTATCACATTTTATTTGCGGAAGATATTGATATAAACCGCGAAATAGTGCTTGCGCTGCTCGAACCGACGCGTCTCGCGATTGACTGCGCGGTAAACGGTATGGAAGCTGTAAATATGTTCATAAAGGCTCCCGAAAAGTATGACTTGATTTTTATGGACGTTCAAATGCCTGAGATGGACGGTTATGAAGCAACCCGGCAGATCCGTTCGCTTGATTTTCCTAGCGCTGCGGAAATTCCAATTGTAGCCATGACGGCAAATGTTTTCAAAGAGGACGTAGAAAAATGCCTTGAAGCCGGCATGAACAACCATTTGAGTAAGCCATTGGACATTGATGAAGTCATTCGTATGCTCGCGCGGTATTTAAGACTTACTACTTTGAAGGGATAAAGCCATGCAGAACAAAACATTCGTCAGGCGCACAGTTATTCTTTATCTATCGTTGTACACGATTTTTATCGTTGTTCTTTCGGCGGCGGCGGGAAGCGGCGACATCTCATATCTGCACCTGTTATGGATAATTCCGGTTTCGATATATACCGCAAAAATAATGATTAATAAAATAGGAGAAGCCATCGAACAGCGTTCTAAAGGGTTGACTCAGCTCGCGGATGCGCTTGAGGCTATGTCTGTCAACCTAAATCAATACGCAAAGGAACTGGAGCTACGCGCGAATATGCTGAATAAAGGCCATGCCGCATTGAAAGGTCAAGTCGATAACGTGAATAGATATAACATAATAATAAATGAATTACTAGCAAACAAGGATATTGTAAATAGTACGATACCAGCTAATACTCACATGGCTAACCCAAAACCGTTGGATTTTGACGATTACAATGCGGGATAAGTGTTAGCCCTGTAAGCATAGATCACAGCCTCCCTAACCGATTGTCGCATGGGAGGCTGTAGCTTTTTAATGGAAAAATGTTCTTGGCCCTCAAGCCTTATGCGATTGGTAATATGCGCCGAATTCCTTGTCGGCGCTTTTGATATGCCGAATAACCCAATCTATCACAGACTTATTCAGATTAAGAGTGAATTTTGCCGATGCCCCGTTCGCTGTGGAAAATCAATTCCTGTTTTAGCCGGGTGAATTCGTCGATGAAATTCCTATGTTGAGATTTATGCCAGTCATATTTTGGATATCCAGACTGGCGCTGCAACGCTTCCTCGTCATTAAAATGCTTGACAACGTAGTCTCCTAGAAAATCAAGAGTCTTTTTCGTCTCCGATATGGAAAAAGCTTTAATTCCCAACGATTGCGCCGTGTTGAGCATTTTGATAAGCTCCCTATGCTGCTCGTCAATTTTAGGTACGCCGACAAGCATATCTCGCGTTAACTCCAACATGAACCGCTCTCCTTCAAATCATATAATATTGAGTATACATGTTAATATACACCAAATCAAGAACAATTTACCAAGCTATACTCACGTGCTTACCAAGCTATACTCACGTGCTATACTCACGAGCTGTACTCAAGACAAATTTACCAAACGGTACTCTCAAGAAGGGTAGCGCTGACCGAATCGCTGATCGATATCGTTCTTTCTGTATTCGCCGTGAGGATCGCTGCAGGGATCGCCGCGAGGATACATTATCGCGGCCAGTATGTAACAATGTTACATACTATTGATGGACGATAAATTATGATTAATAGCGTATACATATTTTAAAAAAATCAATGCTTTAGTTGCATAAGGAGGACATAAATTTAATGAGGAACATGAAGGTCGCGACAAAACTAATAATAGGTTTCCTGATTGTAACAATCTTAGCTGTCGCAATTGGCGTGGTAGGCATATTTTCTCTCACCTCGGCGGCGGACAACACGTCGCTCATGTCGGATCGTACCACGATAGCTATTATCGCTGCCCGCATGAATCGTAACGTTCAGGCGCAGCGTGCGGCCTTTCGCGGCGCCGCCGTATATCACGTTATGAGTATGGATACCGAGCGTGATAATGAATTGAATACCGTGAATACGCTAATAGGCGACTTTGACGCGATGAGCGATCAGGTATCGGCGATGTTGGTGACAGGAGAAGGCAAACGCATTATGGGCGAAATCGAATCGTCCTACATTCCTTTTGCCGATGCCCGCGACGCCTATCTAAGCACGATCCTTGACCCGGCAATCTCCGACGAGGAGATGATGGTTTATTTGGGCAATGTAGCTTCAACCGTGGCAACCTTAGCCACCAATGTTACCGCCTTAGTAGACCTCGCCGATACGCTGACTACGCAGATGGCCGCTGACGCTGCCGCTACGGCTGCAAGCACGACAATAATAATGATAGCCATTTTAGCGGCGGCCGTCGCCATCTCTCTGTTCCTAGCTATATACATATCACGCTTGATCAGCAATCCGCTGAAGGACATGATGGGCTATATCAAGCAGGCGGGCGAAACAGGCAATCTGCACTTCAAAGATGAGGAATGGGCCAACTGCGACAAGCTTTCTAAGGGCAAGGACGAAATCGGCCAGACTATGAAAGCCTTCACGCAGATGATGCGCAAGTTCGTCTACTATGGCGAGACGCTACACCAAGTAGCGGAGCGGGATTTGACGGTAAAAGTAGAGACATTGGGGCCGCAGGATACTTTTGGTGTCGCCATCACGACGATGACGGACAATTTAAATTCTATATTTGAAGAGATTAATACAGCCTCTTCACAGGTTTCTACAGGCTCGCACCAGGTCGCCGACGGCGCGCAGGCGCTTGCTGCGGGCTCGACGGAACAGGCCGCATCAGTACAGGAGCTTTCCAGCTCTATCTCTGAGGTCGCGGAGCGTACGAAGGACAACTCCGTTAAAGCCGATCAAGCCGCAATGCTCGCGAATACGATAAAAAATAGCGCCGAGAAGGGCAGCGAGCAGATGGACGATATGATAAAATCCGTCCGGGATATCAACGACGCGAGCCAATCGATCTCAAAGGTTATAAAAACGATCGACGACATCGCGTTCCAAACGAATATTCTCGCGCTGAACGCGGCGGTTGAAGCGGCGCGTGCGGGTCAGCACGGCAAGGGCTTCGCGGTGGTGGCGGAAGAGGTTCGTAACCTTTCCGCTAAAAGCGCGCAGGCGGCCAAGGATACAGAAAGCCTTATTGCCGATTCGATGCTTAAAGCCGAGCACGGCGTTAAAGTCGCTGGTGAAACGGCTTCCAGTCTCTCCGACATAGTGAGCGGAATCAACGAGAGTACGGCACTTGTTACCGAAATTGCGCGTGCGTCCGAAGAGCAGTCGTTGAGCATCTCTCAGATTAACGTCGGTATCGACCAGGTCGCGAAGGTGGTGCAACAGAATAGCGCAACCGCGGAAGAATCCGCTGCGGCGTCAGAGGAAATGTCGAGCCAAGCCGCCGTTTTGCAGGAGCTTATTTCACAGTTCCAGATCAAGGACGAAAAAGCGTCGCGCATGACCGGCGCTTCAAACAAGCTGCGCAGCTCTAATCAATCCGCATCGGACAGTAAGGAATACGGAATGACCTTCGGCGATGGCGAAGATTTTGGCAAGTACTAAGTATCTGCATTACAGCCCGCCGGACACATGGGCCGGCGGGCTGAAGGCTGTTTTTGCTATTGTGAGTTTAAATCACAAAAGGAGAAAGCGACGTGGCTAATGAGCGCTATTCCGTTTTATTAGTAGACGACAATAAGCCAAGTTTAACATTGGGCAAGGATGTTCTGAAGCTGATTTATAAAGTATACTCAGCTCCGTCCGCCGAGAGAATGTTCTACATACTGCAAAGAATTGTGCCGGATGTAATTTTGCTTGATATCGCTATGCCGGATATGGACGGCTTTGAAGCTATACGGATATTGAAAGCGGACGCACGCTTGGCGGACATTCCAGTCATATTTCTTACAGCGAAATACGATAATGAAAGTGAGGCGACGGGGTTTGATCTTGGGGCTTCCGATTATGTCGTTAAGCCATACTCTGCTCCGTTGTTAATTAGGCGCATAGAGAATCAGATTTTTATTACACAGCAGAAACGGATAATTCAGGAACACGCCGGAAGCTTATCGTCGCTGGTTAGCAAAACTAACGCGGAAGTATATAAACTACGCAATGCCATAATTTCGACTATGGCAAATTTAGCGGAACTGCGTGATAAATACACTGGCGGACATATCACGCGCGTCCAGCTATATACTAAAGCAATGATAGAGGAACTCCTTGAGCGGGATCGTTATACTGACATAATTTATCTGTGGAATCTTGATTTAATTGTGCCGTCTGTACAGATGTACGATATCGGAAAAATCGCGATAGCGGACAGCATTTTGAATAAGCCCGACAAACTGAATAAGATGGAAGCCGGTATAATGAGGACGCACGTATCTATTGGGATTGATGCGGTAAACAGGGTAATGCGCAAGGCCGGAGAAGGAGGTTTTATGCGCCACGCGCTCAATATAGTTGCCTCTCACCATGAAAGATGGGATGGCAGCGGTTATCCTAAAGGGCTCGCGGGTGAGAAAATTCCTCTAGAAGCGCGTCTCGTAACGCTGGCATCAGTATATGACGCGCTCATATCCTGGCGGCCATATAGGGACGCCTATTCTCATCAAGAAGCCATCAAAATAATTGAGGATGGAAACGGTACGCAGTTCGATCCTGTTTTAGTCAATGTTTTTCTGGCTATTGAAAATGAGATATCTAAAATCACACGGAAATACCCGTCCATCAAGCCGCCGGGGAAGAATGCGCACTGAATATATTATATTAATTTATAGTGGACATCTATATCGCACAGCAACTGCGAAGCATAATTAAATTGTTGTGTAGCGTCTTCCGCTTTATCCATTGTTGCCACTAATTCAACGATCCTATTGCCGTATTCCTTTATCAAATCGGCGTACTGCCGAAAACTCTGCTGCTTTTCATTCATTTCGTTGATCTTCCATTTCATGAGGGTGTCACTACCATCTTTCGTATAGTTTAAGAATAATGCTTTAAGGTACTTTAATGTCAATAAAAAAATTATTATTATTCAATTATTGAAATTAGTAATAGCCGCTCACTCTTAGTGGCAACTTCCCATAACAGCGTAGAAACCATAACCCTTATGCTTTATACTGCTAATAATGAACATAATAATGTTAAAGGATTAGTTCGTGCATATGTTTTAAGTGATTCTTACAATAGCAATTGATTAGAAATATATATTCGGAGCGATTTAGCGACGTTTCGGACCTACAGTGGCTTAGCGACGTTTCGGACCTACAGTGGTTTAGCGACGTTTCGGGCCTACAGTGGTTTAGCGACGTTTCGGGTCTACAGTGGTTTAGCGACGTTTCGGGCCTACAGTGGTTTAGCGACGTTTC
>QMCD01002375.1_pt1 | contig 11237 bp, 7 predicted proteins | sample 1821841 | NCBI WGS metagenome assembly QMCD01 (sample SAMN01991225, study PRJNA193472) | Termite gut metagenome, whole genome shotgun sequencing project. | isolation source: worker | host: Macrotermes natalensis | reverse complement strand
CTCATAGGTAATATCGAGCTTATCGACCCAAAGACGCTGATCCCCTTTGCAAACAACGCAAGGGTTCATCCCGAGAGTCAGATAAACAGACTCGTGAGCAGCTTGCGAGAGTATGGTCTTGTTATACCGATTCTGATCAGCGATGACAACGATATTATCGCAGGACATGCGGTGACGGAAGCAGCAATCAGGCTTTCAATGGAAGCTGTCCCATGTGTTCGTGCAAGCCATCTATCCGAGGTGCAGAGGAGAGCGTTTACCTTGGCTGCGAATCGGCTTGCAGAGGATTCGAGCTGGGACAAAGAAATCTTAAAGGCCGAGATGTTGCGTCTTCGTGATGATTTTGGCGTGGATCTGGAAATCACCGGTTTTGTATCCCGCGAAATCGTGTGTCTAAGGCTTGATCAACTTGAAGGAAAGACAGGCGATGATGACTTGCCTGCAATAGAGGAGCAGACGGTTTCAGAACCCGGTGATCTCTGGTTGCTTGACAATCACCGACTGGTTTGCGGCGACTGTACAGACGCCGCTATAGTGGCACGTCTGTTTGACGGAGCCAGACCACATTTGATGGTTACAGACCCGCCCTACGGCGTGAAATATGACCCCGCTTGGCGCAATGAGGTCGGGAAAAATAAAAGCAAGCGAACGGGTGTCGTCCTCAACGATCACCGAGACGATTGGCGTGAAGCTTGGGCGCTGTTCCCAGCTTATATTTGGCACGCCTCCCTGCACGGGGAAGCAGTCGCGGCGAGTCTTAGGGCTTCCGGATTCAATATTCGTTCGCACATTGTTTGGGCCAAGCCCAATCTCGTCCTTTCGCGTTCTGAGTATCACTGGCAGCATGAATGCTGTCTTTATGCTCTGAGAGAGGACAATTCGGAGTGTCCTGAAATGCCTGGATATTGCGAGGGGTATGAATCTTGTTGGTATGTGGTTCGAGATGGACGAAAAAGCCATTGGACGGGAGACCGTAAATCATCCACATTGTGGGACATTGATTTCACTGGGCAAGATACAGCGACGACACATGGTACTCAAAAACCAGTCGAGTGCATGCGGAGGCCGATGCTCAACAACTCCGAGCCCGGAGAACTTGTGTACGAGCCTTTTTCGGGATCTGGTACCTCAATCATTGCGGCACACTCGATTAAACGCATTTGCTATGCGACAGAGCTAAATCCGCAATACGTCGACATGTCGGTCAGGCGTTGGCAGAATTACGCCTTGCGCTCAGCGGTCCTTCTTGCGACCGGAGAATCGTCACTGAGTTCATCCGATACAGCTGCAATGCGAGCAAGATAGGAGCAAGTGTTATAACCTTTCTCCATATCGAACACATTCCACTCATCCCACTGAGTGAAAGGATTGTATGGATTGTCGGATGTTGTGAGCATTGAAGCCATATTAATCTCCTTTCAAAGCAGCATTCAGAGTGCTAACACTTACTCCTAGATTTGCTGCGATTTCGCTGAGTGTATAGCCTGAAGCTACTAATCTCTCAGCCCTTGACCGTTGTGATGAAGTAAGACCAGTCTGAGATCTAGGCGTTGCAAGTTGTTTAACCTGGTCGATATTCGTGTTGCTAAGTATCTCTGTTAACTTGTTGTGACTGATTGCGCCCGCTTGTATGGCTTCCCATTCAGCATCATCTATAACGATGCGTTGCTTCTTGGCTCCAGTACGCTCACGAGCTTCTTCAAGCGCTTGGCCCTTGATCTTCTTGATGTCTGCGGCCGTAAGATCTGGGTTTGCAGCGCGCTTAGCAGATACTATGGAGTTAGCTAGCAACTGGGCCTGTCTTTCAAGTGGCGCATTAGACTTAGCAACCGTTAATTTAGCATTAAGAGAGTCTACTTGATCCTGATAGGCCTTCTTTGCAGAAGGACTATACTTAGTTGGCGTAATCTGGGTAGATGCAAGACGAGCCTGATCTCCAAGGGCTTTCATGGAGTTGGCATAATCCCCATATACTGATTCAATGCGGGTTCCAGAAGATAGGGACATTGCGTCAGAGACCTCGTACATTTTTGTAGAGGGGGTTTGTCTTGTGACGGTCTTTCCAGAAGAGTTAGTGTATGTTTCACCAGTTGGTACATACACTCTTGCTCCTGTTTTAGGATCGACGGAATACTCGTTACGACGTACCAATCCAGAAAGGGTGGGGTTTGATTCCATGTCTTGCAAAGTGACTGGTCGTCTATTATCTACCCTTACTGTTGAACCGGCACGCGAGATCAACGTAGATGCGCCTTGAGGTCGGGTCAAAGTTCCACCTTGATACTTAACCTTTAGAGCGGCGATACCGTTGTCTATGTAAGACTGCTGATAATTAAGCTCGTGCTTCTCAGCATCGATTACAACCATAGAATGCCTAACAGCAGCTGCCAATTCAGTATCAGAGGCGCCCTTAATAGTCATGTCTGTAATGAGATTCGAAACTTTCCCCATTTCAGTTTGCTTGCGTTTAGAAGAGATGGGAGTCATTCCGTCATATTTAGGATATGCAGCTTTAGGGTCGAAATCTTTAAGACCAGCAAGAGGTCCCGAAACCTTGAGCGCCTTAGTATAGGGTATGGTTAAAACGGTGTCGCCATCAAAGTCGGCACCTGATAAAATGGACGCTGTCTTAGGATTAATGCCTATAGCGTCTATGGCAGAACCAATAACGCTCTTACCTTCACGATTACGATTGTTCACCGTAACCACTGGTATCTCAAAAATACCAGCATGTGGATAACGAACCAAGGCAAGCTTTTCACCATCACGATAGCTCTCTGAGTAACATTCGTCTTCCTTGAGCGAGGGTATTGGCAATAAGACTTTACTTCCTTGTCTTGGTAGAGCTGCTGCTTTAAGATGCACAGACTTAGAGTCGCAATCATCAGCAAATGAATCCAATAATCTTTGTTTTACTGCTGGATTGCTAAGAGCCATTATGTCATCAAAAGCGCCCTTTTGCAAAGATAGGTCTATGTCGAGTTGCTTCTTTGCTAAAGCAGGTGTCTGCTTAGACAAAAACTGAGAAGAAAGTGTCTTAGACCAGTTGTCCCACGAACCTTCTTCTCCAGAGCCTTCTTTACCCTGGAACCCAACGATGTTAATAGGCGAAAGAACCGTGTTCCCATTAGCATCAACATAAGTTTTCTGCCTAATGGATGCTCCAAACTCGTTAATCTTCTGTTTACCATCTTTATCGACGTATATCGAACCCCCATCTTCCAAATCGACTTGGGCATTCATTTTCTTCATGGCGCCAAGTTTACCAACACTGGACGATTTGTTAGAATTATAGATTACGTCGACTCCATCTGGCATATCGTCTGAATATATGGCCATACCTTTCATATAATGCGTTCCGTCTACTGCAATTCGAACTTGGGCATAATGGTTTTCGCCTATAGAAAGATCAGCGACATCTCTTCTTAGCTGTATCACACCATCCATATCAGAGCCGCCTTCTTCTCCAAATCTAACCTGAATTCGAGAAGAATCTATGCTCTTAACGGGCTCTATTCCCTTAAAAGTCTCGCCACCATCTTCGCTCCAGTCAGTAACAGTTCGAATCTTGTCCTTGTTTTTGACTAACTCGCCATAAGTGACATCATCTTTAGTCAAAACTTTTATGGACGTCTTCTTACCTGTACCGACTTGATCTACTTGAACATACTGAATCTTATAGCCTTCTTGCTCCAACTCGGCAAGAGCTACTTTCAGCTTGGTAGCGGAAATGCCTATATGAGACTCGACGCCAAGACCAACGTCTATATATCCCTTAGCTTCGACTTGGGATTTTAACATATCCGAAGTTGCTCTAGCGACCTGAGCCCTTTCTTTAGAAGCGGGGTCCAAACGATCTCTAACTACAGATTCGTTTATACCCATACGCTTGCCTATCTCAACGTTGGAGTATCCTTTCTCCTTAAGACGAAGCGCTTCCGCAGACTCGGCCTTGATTTGTTCAGCTTTCTCTAAAGAAATCTTAGCCCGAAATTGAGAGGAGTTCATGCCGAAGCCGCGCGCTATCTCAACGTCGGACATTCCGAGTTTTCGCAATTCAGCAACTTCTTGACGAAAACTTTTACTTCGTTGGGGATTCTCACCACTTCCCCAAGGATACCTTCCGGAATGGCGAGGTGTTCCATAGTGTACAAGTTCGGCCAACTATCATCATTCCTCTCTCTGAAGCTCCTGTATTCGGTCGTCGAAAGTTTTGATCTTTTGCATTATGTACAAGAGATCTTCAGGAGCAGGATCGTGAACAAGAACCTGATCGGATTGATAAATCCTCAACTCACAACCTATATTATTTGGATCTTCTTTGTATTCCAAACAAAACAAAGCAGCGTAAATCTCAAGCTGCCTCATAGAAGCTCCGACCGTTCCAGTTTTGAGATCATGAATTCTCAAGACCTTATTCCTAAATGCTATGGCGTCTGCGGTTCCATAACAATTAAAAGAATAAAACAAAGTAACTTCAGGGCGCATCTTGAACCCTATTCCGTCATTAACGTAGAGATTCAAGGTTTTGTTAGCCCTGGGTAACTTTATTCCTAAACGTATCGCATTCGAAGCAAAGTCGTGAAGTTCGGTACCTCGTTGAGCTGCTCTGTGTTTTGCATAAACATCGAGAAATTTGTCATCATCGTAATTAGTCCAATGATGCTTGCTTGCGCTTAGAAACGCGTGAGTTCCTACGAGGTCGTAATGCTTGTTCCAAATCACTTAGTACCTCCTGTTTATTACTCGGATCTATAAAAGCTGCAAAAGACATATTATTTAACTTGTTAACGTAGTAATCTTGGTTAGGGCGATGCGAAGATCCTCTTCGTCTCTTACATTCGAGCATCGCCCATCGGTCACCTTCTAATATCAATAGATCTGGAATACCTTGTGTTTGCTGGGGATCGGGTTTTAGAATTACAGATTTTGGATATGAATCACGAAGCTCTTTTATTAACTCAGATTGGAATCGACTCTCTAGCTTAGCCATACGATCACCGATTTCAAAAATTTAAGACCTTGTTATGGGTCTAAAAGATGCTATGCTTGCACATTTCATCTCCTCTTCTATTATAACCCATGTTTTTTGTGCGAGGCTTAATAACTTTGAAATCGTGACTCATTGAACGTTTGTTTAGACAGCAGTGCCTTTCGTATTGCCATATCTATTTGAGAACTTGAAATAAAATGATAATAGTATAAGTCTATGAATGGAGTATTAATTCTATCAATCCTTCCTGCAGATTGCTCCATTATTTTATAAGAGTAATTCTGTGAAAAGAAAACTATCACGTTTGTCTCAATAGCGTTCCAAGCTTCATTAGCGGCCATATACTGACACAAGTATATCCAATCATTAGACTCTTTAAGAATATCTTCATGTTTATGCCCATTATATTGAGTAAAAGGAATTTCAAAATCGGAACAAAATTGTTTAAGAATTTCAAGTTCATAGTTAAAATTGTAAAAAACAATAACCTTTCGATGTTTCTCAAATATCTCTCGAAGATGGTAAACTCTAGATGGATCTGTGTTAACAACTCTTCTCAACAAATAACACATCTGCTGAATATCCTTAATAGGCTCGTTCTCTTCGATATTCCAGCGATCTATTATTATCATTCTAGCAGCCTCAGAATCATGACTACATGGAATATCTATATCGTGACGTATTGTCTTACGAACGAAATGCATGTTTACAAGCATAGAGTCTCTAATTTTTATAAGTTTCGAAACTTCTAAATACGTCTCTACTTTAGGGTATTTACTAAACCTACTAAACACAACGTGTCTTCTAAGAAACTCAGAACGATTCTTGTAATATCCATTTGCGATCATACATGGAATGTAATCGAGCCAAGTATCTCCTGGAGTAGCGCTTAAAAGAATCCAACGATTTCTGGATGCAATCCTTAAAAACGATTTAACCCAGACACCTGCGCCAACGACTCGTTGTTCATCAAAGAAAAAGAAAGCATTCGTAACATGCTTATACTTCTCAATGTTATTCCAACTATCTACTATCGGTTCTAATCCAAATATCATAGCCTCCTTTTCCCAATCACCACTATCTCGCTTACGAGCAGTTGTAATTATGTAAAGCGGTTTGTCAACTTTCATTTGAGCATACCCACTATCTCCAACAACAGGACTTTTACCTAAACGTTCCTTCGAAAAGAAATATGCCAATGCCGTCAAAGATTTACCACTACCGACGCCGCCAACTAGGACGGCGCCAGTATGCAGTTTCTCAACGGCGGCTTTCTGATACTCGTAGAGTTTTACAGCCGCCAAATAGCAATCACTCCTTATAGTTAAACGATCCGTTGGTGATCATACATGAACAACAAGGACATTTGATAGAATGCTTTAGACTCTGAGTGTCGACATCTACCCAAGACTCTACTCCATCTCCTGCTATGGCTTCAAAAACACATCCACAGTTAATACACTCAAATCGGTACAGTCCTAAAAATTCATCACGACCATATTTTAGTATTCTCAATATCTACCCTCCTTTATTCTTTTGAAAATTCTGTAAGCGATCCAACACAAAAGACCAAGTCCAAGACTATACGCAATAAACTCAAATATGAACATATAGATCACTCCTTATAAATGCTCATGCTTAGAACATTCACCGTTGCAAACTCCACAGTTTCCACAACCTCCAACAGCATCTTGTGCAGAGTCTGGAGTAGACTCATACTTATCTGCAAACTTGTCCGTCACTAAAACACAATACATAGTCTTAAGATATGCTTTAACACCTTCCTTGCCATTGACATTATACTGATATGGACGCAATATCAAATCGACAGTGTCTATCTCAGCCCAATCCAGCAAAGAGATAGTTGTCTCACTAAGTTCTGATCTCTTACCTTCCTTAATTAAAACGACTTTAGGAGGGTAATTACCAAAAGCAACTTTAACAGATATCATTGCTTGTGGTTCGTCGTCTTCGCTTCTTGGGTTAAGCCAACGAACATTCCAGCCTTCTTCTTGTAATGTCAAAGCTGTTTCGTTTTCAAGAAACACGGCAAAGTTCCTATTGCCCTCTGCGTTGTACTTGCCAGGTTTTCCCTCAAAATTACGAAAACCTATTTGAGCATTCTCGATTGAAATGTTATTCATACGTGGCTGACGCTTATTCTGCATTGTTGACATTATTATTGTCCCCTTTCATATTCAAAACTTGAACTCTGCTTGGAATCCAAGTTTACATCCATAATTTCGATCTAAATATCCACAACTCTCGCATGTCCTAGTACCGCAAGATTCGAATGGTAATTCATCAAAGCCTATCGGATTTGGATCAGCCACGTTACAAAACTTCTCGGAATCTCCATGCTTTCCAATAGAATCAATAGCATCTTTAAGAAGATTCTCAAAATATCCAAAATCAATCATGTTTCCATAATCAAGAGTCTTAACAACTTCTGCTTCTAACCATCGATAACCTTTTGTTCCTGTAACGGCCGAATACTTAACGCCATCAGCTCCTAGTCTTAAAAGCACTCCTCCTCCTACGCCTTCAACTACTGGAACAAACAAACCAACTTTTCCTACATGTACGTAATTGTGTTGGTCATTTTCTAAACCTTCATTAAAATCCAAATACATCGATGTCTTAACCTCTTTGGTTTCACAGTAATCCTTAAACACGAGCTCTTCGTGACTAAACAAATTCTTGAAAATATAAGGATGCGCGAACTGAGCACCCGTTGCGGTCCAACGGCCTATAGATTTTGAATCATCAGACCAGCCATATCGAGCAATATATACCGCGTCGTTTACTAAACACATCCTTTCATAAGTAGCTTCGTGTGAAAACGAGTAACCGTATTTAACTCCAAATTCATTTACGAAATCTACTATCTCTGGAGTAGCATTAACTATTTTGATAGAGTCGGTCTTAATATGGGCAACAGTAAATCCTCTAGATTCAACCTCGTGTCTAAGATCAATCATAAACAGCGCGCCGCGTTTAGCAACAACGTTATCTTTATTTCGAGGGTCATTAAACTTATTCTCAAACGATGCTGAAGTCAATCCATAGACAATGTTTATAACTATCTTAAGCGCATTCGATAACGCAGTGGCATCCGCTTCCGTCCCAAGGTATTTTTTAAGAGTTCCACCGAGCATGTTGGATGCCATCTCGTAATCTTTATGTTTAATTGCAAGGCGAGCATCCAACAATGCTTTGAAATTCTCAGTATATGGACCAAACGCGTTAAGTTCGATAATAGATGTTGGGTGCATAGATTGAACGTCCAAAAGAACAACGTTCTCCCATATACCAGGCTGCGCATAAACATATCCACCTTCACTAGGATCTTCCTCTCTGTACAAAGACTTTGGAACACGCATAGGATCATAAGAATATCCTGGAAATATAGTAGACAAATCTGTATAAACAAATTTAGATTGTGGTCGACGTTCGTTACCAAATATAATTTTGGCTGTATGTTGTTGTGAAGTGTGGTTTGGTGTAAGACCACTTAACTCTGACAATATCAACCGAGCATTCCAATCCTGTTTTCTAGATTTAAAAACCGCCTCAGTAGCTAAAACATCATTAATGCAATAAGATACTACTTCAGACCACTTGTCTTCTGGCAATGGAAGATCCCAATCATACTCCATTTCTTGGTGGTGGATATCTAGATCAATCTCAAACTTCTTAAGACTTTGTCTCTTACTACTAAAATCGTAAATATCCGTGTAAGATATATTGTAGGCCTCTAGAAAAGTTCCATCATTAACTTTACCTACAAGTTTTCCACTAAGTCGATACATCTGCTCGTTGTTATAACCTAAATATCTGCCATACAGCATATGGTTGTCATATCGACGATTATTAAACCCGACCAACTTCATCTCGAATAACTTCTCGATATCAATTGGGGATGGATTAATCATAACAACTGGTTGTTTGTTTTCTCCTTCCTCTTTCCAAACTACTAAAAATAAATTAGGAAAAACTTCAACATCAAAGAATACTAGACCACCAGACGCTATTTCATTCTTTTCCTCAACAGCCTCTTCACCATTTACAAACTTCATCTTAGTAACTAACTCAACACAACGTTCTGATTGATTAGTACTGCTCATAGCAAACGATAACACCGAACCTCGCATATCTCTAAGATCGTATCTTAACCCTGAATTATAAGCATCCTCAAGAATCTTGTGTATGAAGTCTACAGATGGCGCAGTTGCCGAATGAATCTCCTTGTTTAGATTCCTTTCAATAAGCTTCCTTAAACTTTTCTCGGTCATGACTACTTCTGAATCTATCACTTTGGGTTTCGCCTCCTTCAAAGGTAACACGCCTTCACTAAGATGCGCAATCGATCTATTATTGCACTTACTCAGCTTTCTTCTTATTGCCGTTAATCCAACACACTTCTTGATCTCAACTCCTTCCGAGTGTTCGTTTGCTAATAAGCTTACGTCGCCGTCATAAATATAATGCAGATGTAAACCTTCTCCAGACTTGCTATACTCAGAATATGTGCTAGGCCAACTACTGGCAGCCTCAAGATTAAGGGCTCGACTCTTCTTACCATCAGAATCCTTTAAGTCGAAGTCGATCGTAATAACATCTAAAGGTAGACGGACATAATGTTCTCGATTAGTGTCCAGATCCGATAACTTTGTCGTAACTTTGGACCAGCTTTGGGACGGAGTTCCTTTCTCATTAGAATATTGTGCTGGACAATCAGAATATAAATCATCTAGAATCGATACGCTAGAATCCAACACCAATGATAGCGGCGACGCATCAACATCTTTAGTTTCAACTTGTCTAAAAAACTTGGACCTATCCAATTCGATATAAACCTTACGCTCATGTCTACCTCCTTTTGGATTGTAGTCCTCTTTATAGGCCTTGAAGTAAGGCATGAGCTCGGTCTTGACTTTATACATCGGGAGGACGCGTTCGATCTTGGACTCGGCGCAATACTCCTTGTACATGGTGTATAATTGCTTAAGAGTGTATCGAGGCGGATCTTGTTCGATTAGGGTGTCGTAAATATCATCTATGAAGTTGTAAAACATATTAGACTGAAATATCATTCGAGTCGGAACATACCTAGAGTAAAAGTGCCTACCAAGCTTGTTGTAAACCTGCAAACAGTGATGCGCGATAGCACTTAGCTCAAACTGAATTCCTTCGATCGTTATGAAATACTCACGCTCTGGAAGTTTGGTACCACTTGGAAAAACATCGATCATCCTTCGAGTTAATCCAGACTTGATTCCGGTTATCTTAACATCCTCGTTAGTGCCCATGAATAACATGGCGTTCATCCTAGAGGTATACCCAGGTTTGAACTTAACGTTTATTTCCATTGGCTCGTGTGACACTATCGAATTTATCTTAGTGTTGTCCTCAAGTTTGCTCAGATCACCGTCATGCTGAATCGCGACCAGTGGATCGGAGGCGAATGCTGCCGTGCTAAACTGATGGTTATTTGACCCCAACGCTTTGGCATCGAAGACGGACACATAACCTTCGAACAATTTCTCAACGATGTTCATAAACGTAGACTTACCACTGCCAGGTTCTCCGTGAAGAACGATAAACTTTTGCAAGCTCTTACTGTCTCCACAAACTATAGAGCCTATGGCCCACTCTAACTTCTGACGCTCTTCAGGTTCATATAGGGTACCGATCAACTTGTCATAATTCTCGATACTGCCTTCTCGAATATCATACGGGAGTCTCTTAGAGGAGTAGTCAGACTTCTTAACCCTATCGCTAAGAAAAGTGAGCGATGTATCTAACTGATGAAAGGTATCGAACATCGATTGAAGATAAGCTTTATAGTTCTTCCACGTTGGGTTCAAAGAACTATTCATGTATTGAACATGATACTTAACTTCAGAATCGGTTTGACGCGCTTTGACTTTCTGTAAGTATTCTCGCAAAGCGTTATCAACGATCCGAATCACATCTGCCTCATTCGTACTCCACTTGTTAGCCTCTTGATCCCATATAGCATAGAACGAACGTCCGCGTATCATAAAATCGTCAGCTGGGGTAGGAAGGAAATTAGGAGCAATATTTATATCTCCCTTCTTTCTCCCAGGAACCTCAGCTATAGTAAAAAAGTTCACCGAATCCTCCTTTCTTCAGGACGAGAAAACCTACTACCAAAAACCAGTTTTTTTTCGTCCAACTTCTCTATATATACGTATACGCTATATATACTATAATATTA
>QMCD01002125.1_pt1 | contig 11237 bp, 10 predicted proteins | sample 1821841 | NCBI WGS metagenome assembly QMCD01 (sample SAMN01991225, study PRJNA193472) | Termite gut metagenome, whole genome shotgun sequencing project. | isolation source: worker | host: Macrotermes natalensis | reverse complement strand
GGCTTCGCGCTGGCCTTTGTGGGCTTTGATTCGGTCAGCGGCGGCAGCCGGTTCACCTTCGGCAGCCTCTTCCTGCTCAATGGTCTGTCGCTGATCCCGGTACTGCTGGGTCTCTTCGCGTTTTCGCAGGTTTTGATGATGATATTCAAGAACGAGAATACCATCAGCCAAACCGGGGAAATCACCGGAACGATGGGGGAAGGTTTTAAATATGTATTCAAGCACCCCTTTCAGGTATTACGCGCGACGCTCATCGGCGTGATTATCGGCGCGGTTCCGGCCACCGGCGTCTCCATTTCCAATTGGGTGGCCTATACCGTCGCCATGAATTCCTCCAAGGAGAAGGAAAAATTCGGCCAGGGCTCCCCAGAGGGAATTTTGGCGCCCGAAACGGCCAATAACGCGACCATGGGCGGCGCGATCATCCCGACGCTTACGCTGGGCATACCGGGCAGCGAGTCCACCGCCGTGCTCCTGGGCGGCATGCTCTTGCACGGTCTGCAACCGGGCACCACTCTGTTCACCGTGCAGGGAAATATCATGTACGCCTTTTTCTTTGGGCTGATCATTTCCAACCTGATCATACTGCTCCTGGGTTCCATCGGCATTAAGTATTTCGCCAAAGTGACCGTCATACCCAATCGCCTTATCATCCCGATCATTTTGGTGATCACGGCCACCGGCGCTTTTGCCATCAACTACAATATCATGGATATTCTGGTGATGACGCTGGTCGGCATAGTGGCCTATGTCATGCGAAAATACGGCTATTCTCCCATATGCGCCCTCCTCGCCTTCATACTCGGCCCGCTGGCGGAGCGCAATTTCTTCCGGGCCGTACTCGCCGCCAAGGAGGACTATTACAAGGCATTCTTCGGCAGCGCGATCAGTTGGGTGCTCATCGTCATCGCGATCATCTCGCTGGGCATCGCGTTCTGGCAGGAAGCGAAAAAGGGAAAGAAAAAACCCGTTGCTTGACAGGGGAATACGGTAAAATCGCAATAAAACCGTTCCACAATTTCCGATTAATGCGGAAAAGCGGAGCGGTTTTGTGATATACTGGCGGCATTATTGTTGGAGGAAGTGTGTGGTGAGGTGAAATTCCGTGAGGATCATGATTGTGGAAGACGAAAGAAATGTCCGGGAGGAGCTTCGTCTGCTGCTTGAATCGGCGGGGTATAGCGTCTGCGCGGCGGAGGCGTTCGATCATGTGGCGGAGCGAATCGAGGGCGAGAAGCCCGATTTGGTCTTGCTGGATGTGGGGCTACCCGGGCAGGATGGCCGCGAGATTTGCAAACAAGTTCGGAAGACCGCCAGCCTGCCCATCATATTCGTCACCGCTGATGATGATGTCGCCAGCGAGATCGCGGGAATGCTCGCGGGGGGCGACGACTATATCGCCAAGCCCTATCATCCGGCGCTTCTGCTGGCGCGCATAGCGGCGGTGCTGAAGCGCGCGCAAAAACCGGCGGACGATTATACCTTCACGCATAACGGAGTGACGCTGGACATACGAACCTATAAAATATCCCATAAAGACCGGCAAGTGGAGCTTTCCAAGAACGAATGCAAGCTATTGCATTATCTGTTCCAGCATCCGGGAGAGGTGGTACCCCGTCTGGAGCTGATGGAGCATCTTTGGGATAACGCGGTGTTCATCGACGACAATGCCCTGAGCATCACGGTGACGAGAATTCGCGCGAAGCTGGAGGATATCGGGGTAAGCGGATTCATCGAGACCAAACGAGGGGCGGGGTACCGGATATGACGCTGGCGGCATATATCAAGGACAAAATCATAGCGCTGACGCTTAGCGGGCTGTGCATATTTTTGCTGTCGGTCTATCTGCTGGCGCTGGGGAATAGTCCGGCGACCGTGCTTCTCATCGCGCTCACGGGTTTTCTCGTCGTACTCGCGCGGCGCATTATCGAATACCGGAGCAGGAAACGCTATTTCGACAGAATTGACGATTGGATGGAACGGTTGGAGCCGCCGTATCTGATCGCGGAATTTCTGGGGGATTCGCCCCGGTTGGAGGATCAGCTCTACCAGGAAATTCTGCGCCGCGTGAGCAAAGCGGCCATGGAGCAGACGGAGGAACTCGTGGAAGCGCAAGGGGAATACCGCGAGTTCATCGAGGGTTGGATTCACGAAGTCAAGCTGCCGATTACCGGAATGCGGCTGGCGTATCACAATGAAAAAAACGGTGGACAGACCCTTGCGATGGAAGCCTGGTTTACCGCGCTGGACAATGCGGTGGAGCGGGTTCTTTTTCATACCCGCGCGGAGTGCCTGTACAAGGATTTTCAGGTGGCCGAAACCGATTTGGAGCAAATCGCTTCGCGCGTTCTCCGCCGGAACAAATATATTCTCCTGCAAAGCGGCATGAGCGCGCGGGTGGAATGCGGCGGCGCGAAGGTTGTTACCGACCGGAAATGGGTAGAATTCATATTGACGCAAATAGTGGGCAACGCGGTGAAGTATAAGAAGGAGAATGGCGGCGAGATCGTGTTTTCCTCGCGGGAAGCGGAGGACGCTGTACGGCTATCCGTGCGGGATGCCGGCATCGGGATACCGCCGGACGAGCTGGGCCGCGTTTTTGGAAAGGGCTTTACCGGCTCCAATGGGCGCAGCCGGGAGAAGTCCACCGGCATTGGGCTGTATTTATGCGCGAAGCTCTGCCGCAAGCTGGAAATCGGCATAGAAGCGGATTCCATGGAAAATGAGTACACGGAAATCACCCTTTCCTTCCCGAAAAACCACTATCTTTCAAAACTGTCATCTTCGTGAAAGCCGCCGCCCTACCAAATGCCTTTTTTCCGCACTACAATAATCTTATGACTTGAGAGGGGCGAATCGCGATGGAGAGATTATTGTACGCCGAAAGGGTGGAGAAGGTGTATGGGACAAAGGGCAATATATGCAGGGCCTTAAACGGCATCGATCTGGAAATACAGAAGGGGGAGTTTACCGGCATCATGGGCGCGTCCGGCTCGGGCAAGTCCACCCTGCTCAATGTGCTATCCACCATCGACAATGTAACGACCGGGCATATCTATTTTGATGGCACGGACATCACCGCGCTCAGAGAGGAACAGTTGGCGGCCTTCCGCAAGGAAAAGCTCGGTTTCGTGTTTCAGGACTTCAATCTTCTGGACACATTGACGATCGAGGAAAATATCGCGCTCGCGCTGACATTGCAGGGCAGGGGGAAGCAGCAGACCGATCGGCGAACCGATGAAGTGATGCGCCGACTGGGCATCGCGGAGATCAGGAGCAAGTTTCCCTATGAGGTATCCGGCGGGCAGAAACAGCGCTGCGCCTGCGCGCGGGCGGTCGTCAATTTCCCGATGATCATCATGGCCGACGAGCCGACCGGGGCGCTGGACTCCAAATCGGCGCAGATGCTGCTGGACACCTTCGTCACGATGAACGAGGAGCTGGAATCGACCATTTTGATCGTCACCCATGACGCGTTTTCGGCCAGCTACTGCAAGCGCATCTTATTCCTGAAGGACGGCGAGATATTCCACGAGCTCATCCGGGGAGGGCAAAACCGGCGGGATTTTCTGAATCAAATCCTGGACGTCCTGTCCCTGACGGGAGGTTCCGATGCTTAATACGCTGACGATGCGCAACGCGAGGCGCTCCGCCGGGGATTACCTGATCTACCTCGGAACCATGGCCCTGATCGCCACCCTGATGTTCGCCTTCCACGGCATGATATTCTCCGCCGATATGCGGGCGCTGTACGCGGAAATGCAGGTATTCGCCGCCTTGATCGGGGTCGCCTCGGTGTTCATCATAGTGATCGTCGTCTGGCTGGTGCGCTATATGGTGAATTTCATGCTGGAAAAGCGCAGCCGGGAGTTCGGAACCTATCTGCTATTGGGAATGAGCAGGAAACAAATCGCCGGGGTATTTCGCCGGGAGCATATGCTGCTCGGCCTTGCCGCGCTGCTCATTGGCATACTGCCGGGCATGGCCGCGCAGAAGATATTCGTCAATGTATTCTATGCCATACTGGAAACGGAATACCAAATATCGCTGGATTTAAGCCCATGGGGCATTCTGCTGACCCTTGGCGTGATGGGCCTCGCCTATGTGCTGGCGCTGGCGGGCATCGGCCGGAAATTCCGCAATATGCAGATTCGGGATTTCATCGCGCTGGAAAAGCAAAACGAACAGGCGATGCGCGACAAGGGAATATGGAAGGCGGCTTTTCTCTTCGTGTCCATCGCCTATATCATCGTGTTCAATGTGCTGGCGATGGGCGGAAATATGAACGAATACTCGGTGTGGGCGTATATCGCGGGGCTGATCGCCGCCGTCTATCTGCTGTATATCGGCCTGAGCGCCTTCTTCGTGGGCTATATCAAGGCCAAGCGCGCCGGGCTTTATAAGGGCGCGAACATCTTCATCCTGCGCCAGTTGGCGTCGAAAATCAAAACCATGCGCTTCACCATCGGTACGCTCACGCTGCTCTTTACCGCCGCGCTTCTGGGCTGGACGGTGGTGATGATGGTGGCGGACTATCAAAAAAACGAGATGGACAAGCAGATTCCCTTCGAAGTGGCCATTTTTAGCGACCGGCCCGACGCGGATTTCGCGGAACAGCTCGCGGTAATTCACGAAAACGCCGCTTTGCGCGATGCGCATATCTACAATATTTACGCGAATGACACCAACGCGATCAACGATTATCTCTACGCGAATGTGCAGGGCACATGGAGAAATGAGATCTTTGTCGATGGAAAGATGGGCGGGAGCACCTATTTCGGCTATGATACCTTCATGGGCCTTACCGATTACAACCGCATCCGCGCCATGATCGGCCTTGCCGAGGTCGCGCTGAATGACGGGGAATACATTCTGCACGGCAAGGAGAAGATCGACGAGCAACTGATCGGGATACGCGATACGGTTCCGGTGATCGTGGGGGGACGGACGCTAAACTGCCAGGCCATTTATATGGAGCCTTTGCAACAGCATCGCATGAACGGCGCGGACTATATCGTCGTGGTAAACGATGCGCTGCTGCCCGCCCTCCGGCCGTATTATTCGGTGATGGTCGGCGCCTTTCAGGGCGATGTGCCCCCCGATTTGCAAATCAAACTTAAAGACACCCAACATTTTCTCAAGGACGCGATCTTCGACAGTTTGTACGAAATCGAGATCGGGGAGGGGAGCAATCAGGTATTGTTCTTCTCGGATGATGTGATGGTGGCCGAAAACCTCAAGATAGAGGGCAACTTCACCATCGTGGCGGTCTGCTTTATACTGGCGTATCTGGGCATCGTATTCCTCTGCGCGGCGCTCACCATCATGGCGGTGCAGCAGCTCAGCGACGCCGCGAAATTCCGCTTCCGGTACGATATACTCAAAAAACTGGGCATGAATAAGCGGGAGACGGAGAAGGTGGTTTTAAAGCAACTCGCGGTATACTATCTGTGCCCCTATATCATCTCCATCGTCCTGAGCGTATTCATCGGCCTGTTCATCAGCGAGCGCTTCGTCTACTTCACCGGCATACAGGCGGGAAATTACCAATATTACATCCTGGCGCTGCTGATGTTCACCGTGGTGTATGCGGCGTATTATATCATAAGCTATGTCGGATTCATCCGGAATCTGGAAAGACGGTGAGACGGCGGGAGGGGGAGGCGCTGAACTGGCGTTAAGTCCAGTCGATAGCGTCCAGCGGTACGCCATCCTCTTTGTCCGACGCGTCCAGCCGCCGGGCTTCATCCGCTGTCAGCTTCGTAAAATCAGGATCCCATGCGAGTACCAGCTTTTTCATAACTTCTAATGCAAATTGCTGTTCCTCCGAGGGCAACATATCCAGCATGTCCGCGATTTGCTGCGTGGTTTCGCTCATTTCTCCTTACCTCCTACTTGTATATGCCTCCATGGGAGCCAATATCCGATATAATCAGTTTTCCAGGTTCATAGTAATATATAACCCGATATTTGCCTACGCGAAGCCTATACTTTCCGTTTCGTCCCTCCAGCGGTTTTATATCGCCTTCGGGTAGTTGCTTCGTCAAGTATTGGACTTTGTCGAGTATATGTTTTCTTTGGCCGTCGGATAGTTTTTTAACTGCTTTATGGCGGTATGCTTATATTCGATATTCAAGGCTATATATGCTCCTCGGAAGATTGCGTATCCAGCGTTTGTCTATGACCCGCGATTGTATTATATCCCATGAAAATGTCAGCGCATAGTATCGAGCCGCGAAATTTCTCGTGACAAAGCGCGTCGGAGATGGTATACTGTGCAATAAGAGAAATAATTTTCGCCAGAGAATGTTTTTTCAAAAAAAGACCGAAGCAGGAGGCATCTATGACGATACAGGAAATGGAGAGACTCATGACGAAGATCGCCGTCATGCACTACATCGAGCGCATTTCTCAGCAGGATATCGCGAGTCGGCTAAATGTCAGCGGCTCGAAGGTGTCCCGGATGCTTGCCCGTGCCCGGGACGAAGGCATCGTGCGCACCTATGTACATTCCTCGGTGGCTACGATATGCGAGCTGGAGTCGGAGCTGGAGCGGGAATTCGGCCTTAAGGAGGCCGTTATCGTGCCCGATCTGGGCGGCGAGGACGTCATCGGCCGCTTGGCCATAGCGGGCGCGAACACCATGCACCGCATGATATCCCGCAAGGATGTGCTGGGCATATCCTTCAGCCATGCGCTGGCCGCCGCCGTGCACCAGCTCCATGGCAGCGATATGGACGGCATACGCGTGGTGCAGATGATGGGCGTGCAGTCCAGCAGCGGCGAGGATATGGCCTCTTTGGAAATATCCCAGAGGCTGGGGCGCATATTCAGCACGCAGCCGCAGGTTTTCCTCTGCCCCGGCGTGGTCGCGAGCAAGGAAATCTGCGAGAGCCTAAAGCAGGAACCCAGCATAGCCGGGGTTTTGGAAATGGCGACGAACGCGGATATCGCGGTGGTCGGCATTGGCGACATGAGCCATAAGTCCCAGGTATTCCGCAATAATTTCCTCAGCGAGAGTGGGCGCAAACAGTTGATCGAGCGGGGCGCGGTGGGGTATATATGTATGCGCTTCTACGACAAGGACGGCAATATCTGCGACCCTGAGCTGGACGAGCGCGCGATGAGCGTGTCGCTGGAAGCCATACGCAAAATACCCATCGTGATATCCATCGTGAGCGGCCAGCGCAAGGTGTCCTCGATACGGGGCGCGCTGCGCGGCCAATTGATCGATATACTGGTCACCGACGAGACCACCGCAAGGTCGGTGCTCCGCGAGGAAATCGCCCAGATGTAGAGGGATAGCTATGAGTTATGAGCTATGAGCTATGAGCTATGAGCTATGAGCTATGAGTTATGAGCTATGAGTTATGAGCTATGAGCTATGAGTTATGAGTTATGCGTTGAGGCGCGCGCCTTGGCGCATAACTTATGAAGTAATATTAGACCTCTTCGGGAATTGGCTTTCGGTGGAATTGCGAGATAATTTTTCGTTGGGCAAGGAAGCGCCGACGACGCATATTCGACAGTATATCTGCAAGCATCTAAAGATGCGGGAGGCGCTGACACCGCCCGGCGGAAAATTAGCCGCAAAGACGCCGGAATGCAATTTTCGAAGAGGTCTATTATATATACTCGCTAAGGAGGAAGGGTACATGGCATTGGTAGAGATCAGATGGCATGGCCGGGGAGGACAGGGCGCGAAGACCGCGTCGTTGTTGCTGGCCGAGTCGGCGTTCAACACGGGCAAAAATGTGCAGGGTTTCCCTGAATACGGCCCGGAGCGCATGGGCGCGCCGATTACGGCCTACAATCGCATCAGCGACGAAAAGCTGGTGGTGCACTCGAATATTTACGCCCCCGATTATGTGGTGGTGGTGGACGAGACGCTGCTCAAGGTCGTCGATGTGGCGAAGGGTTTAAAGGACGGCGGCGCGATCGTCGTGAATACATCGAAAACGCCCGATGCGGTTCGCGGGGACATCCGGGGCTTTTCAGGAAAGGTATATACCATCGACGCTACGTCCATCGCGCAGCAGGAGATCGGCGGCAATTTTCCGAATACGCCGATGCTGGGCGCGATCGTCAAGGTTTCGGGCGTCATCGACGAGCAGGTATTCCTGGATGATATGGAAAAATCCTTTAAGCATAAATTCGCCTCGAAGCCGCAGGTCATCGAGGGCAATATGAACGCGGTGCGCAGAGCGGTGAAGGAGGTAGCGTCCTGATGAAGACGGATAGACGTGGATATCAGCCCGATGTGCCCTGGCAGGAGACCATGCCCGGCGGCATCGTGATCGATTGCGGCAGCGCGGTAGAGTTTAAGACGGGCGACTGGCGCAGCGACCGGCCCATCATGGACAATGCGAAGTGCAAGAACTGCTTCCTGTGCTGGACGGTCTGCCCGGATTGCTCCATCATCGCGCGGGACGATCAGGTTACGGGCATCGACTATGACCATTGCAAGGGCTGCGGCGTTTGCGCCCATGCCTGCAAATTCGGCGCCATACAAATGGTAAAAGAAGGGGAGGAGGAATAATATGTCCATCCGAGCGAGCCTTTCCGGCAACGAGGCCGTGGCCATCGCCATGCGCCAGATCGATCCTGACGTCATCGCGGCCTTCCCCATCACCCCTTCCACCGAGGTGCCCCAGTATTATTCCACCTATGTGAGCAAGAAGCAGGTCAATACCGAGCTGGTTCTCGTAGAATCCGAGCACAGCGCCATCTCCGCCTGCATCGGCGCTTCCGCGGCGGGCGCGCGCGTCATGACCGCCACCTCCTCGCAAGGATTGGCCCTCATGCACGAGATGCTCTATATCGCGGCCTCCGATCGCCTGCCCATCACCATGGCGGTGGTAAACCGCACGCTCTCCGGCCCGATCTCCATACACAATGATCACTCCGATTCCATGGGCTCCATGTACTCCGGCTGGATACAGCTCTATGCCGCCAATGTGCAGGAAGCCTATGATAATTTCATTCAGGCCGTGCGCATCGGCGAGGACAAGCGCGTCTCCCTGCCCGTCATGGTCTGCTATGACGGCTTCATCACCTCCCACGCTGTCGAGAATTTGATGATGGAAGAGGATGACCTCGTCAAGAAATTCGTCGGAGCCTATAAACCCGAATATCCGCTGCTGGGCAAAACCCCGGTGGCTGTGGGCGCTCTCGATATGCAGCCCCAGTTCTTCGAGCATAAACGCCATCAGGCGCAGGGCATGATGAACGCCATCGACGTGTTTAAGGAGGTCGCCGAGGAATACGAAAAGGCGACCGGCCGCAAGCAGTTCCCATATTTCGAGGAGTACAAGACCGAGGACGCCGATGTCATCATGGTGCTGATCGGTTCTTCCGCCGATACCGCGCAGGCCGCTGTCGATACGATGCGCGAAAAGGGCGTTAAGGCCGGCACCATCAAGCTGCGCATGTTCCGGCCCTTCCCGGCGGCGATGCTCGCCAATGCTCTAAAGGGCGCGAAGGCCATCGCCGTGATGGACAAGGTGGACTCCTTCGCGGCCGACGGCGGCCCGCTCTTCCACGAAGTGCGCAGCGCGATGTTCGACTGCGCGAGAATGCCCATACAGAGCTATATCTATGGCCTCGGTGGCCGCGACGTGACGCCCGAGTCCCTCTGCGAGGGCTTTGAAAAGACGGCGGCCGTCATCGGCAAATCGGACTATACGGCATACAATTATCTGGGAATTAGAGAATAAGGAGGACGCAAAATGGCTCTTTCATTAAAGGAACTGGCAAGAAAGCCGGAGAGATTCACCGGCGGTCATCGCCTGTGCGCGGGCTGTGGCGCGTCCATCGCGGCGCGCTGGGTGCTCAAGGGCTTGAAGGAGGAGGACAAGGCCGTTATCTGCAATGCCACCGGCTGTCTGGAGGTCTCCACCTCGATTTACCCCTATGTGAGCTGGGAGGATAGCTTCATCCACTCCGCTTTCGAGAACGCGGGCGCGACCATCAGCGGCGTCGAGGCGGCCTATAACGCGTTAAAGCGCAAGGGCGAAATCGACGACACCTATAAGTTCATCGCCTTCGGCGGGGACGGCGGCACCTATGATATCGGCTTCCAGTCGCTCTCCGGCGCTTTGGAGCGCGGCCACGATTTCGTGTATGTCTGCTATGATAATGGCGCGTATATGAATACCGGCATACAGCGCTCCTCGGCCACCCCCTTCGGCGCCGATACCTCGACCACCCCCGCCGACAAGATTCCCGGCAAGCAGCAGGGCCGCAAGGATCTGGCCGCCATCGCCGTGGCGCATAATATTCCCTATGTGGGGCAGAGCGTTATCTCCCGCTGGCGCGACCTGCACAATAAGGCCGAGAAGGCGATATACACCCCGGGCGCGGCCTTCATGAACGTGCTCGCCCCCTGCCCCCGAGGCTGGCGCATATCCTCCGAAACCGAGATGGACGTGATTGATCTCGCGGTGGAAACCTGTTTCTGGCCCCTGTACGAGGTCGAAAACGGCGTGTATAAGCTCAACTATAAGCCGAAGACCAAGCGTCCCATCACCGATTGGATGAAGCCGCAGGGCCGTTTCAAGCACCTGTTCAAGCCGGGCAACGAGTACATGCTCGAGGAAGCCCAGCGTCAGGTGGACGAGAACTGGAAGAGGCTGTTGTTCCTCTGCGGGGAGGTGCGAGAGTGTGTCGGCGGCACGGACGGCAATTTCCCCGCCGTCAAGCCGAACCTTGAGAGCGTCAATCAGCCGATAGAGGCGCAGATACTGAGCTACAGTATTTGCGTTAAGCTTGTATTCCTCCGCAGTTCTCTGTCTGGCGTTCAACTTGTGATGCAATGCAACAGAAGTTTCGGAGGTGCTGCTGTTACCGGCGATGACCATGTTTTCGATATCACGCACTAAATCAGTTCTCTTGCCCTGATGCTTAATTGCTTCATGGTGCATGGAAAGCGCGACGGCGCGTTCGGAATACGACATGTCCGTAAACGCCCGCTGGCGCAGATTTGTCTCAGTGACGATTAAGCGGGCTTCCTCGTCTGTCAACCCGTCGCGCACGATTGCGGGGATAGTTTCCAAGCCCGCTGCTTTTGACGCAGCCACGCGGTTATGCCCCGACAGGATTTCATATGTAAAATCGTCTATCGGGCGCACAATAATCGGCAGAAGCACGCCGTTGTCCGTGACGCTCCGCACCATATCGTAAAGCCGTCCGCCTGTATAGAGCTTGAACGGGTGCGCTTCATACGGCAGCAGCTTGTC
>QMCD01002124.1_pt1 | contig 11237 bp, 10 predicted proteins | sample 1821841 | NCBI WGS metagenome assembly QMCD01 (sample SAMN01991225, study PRJNA193472) | Termite gut metagenome, whole genome shotgun sequencing project. | isolation source: worker | host: Macrotermes natalensis | reverse complement strand
TAATATTTTCCGCTAAAATTAAAACAGGCACTTAATCTTTGCAAATATCTTTTATTATCAATCCGGCCAGCGTAAACCCGAATATAGCTGTTATATGTACCAATGTACCATTTGTTTGCGCTTTCACACTAGGGTTATCCTGTTTAAGTAACTGAGAACTTTTCGATTCATCGTTTTCATATTTCAGCCCCTTGTTATCGAGGACTTCATCGCTGTAAACACACATCACTTTTTTAGAAGGCTTTCCTCCTTGTTTCATTTTCCGGCGGATGGCAGCAGCTAAAGGACAGCCCTTTACTTTCCAGAATTCAGCGGTTTTTATGCGGGAAGGGTCCATTTTCAAAGCCGCTCCCATCGACGAAAAGACTTTAGCTTTGGTACGGGTGGCGGTCAGTATTAAGTTCACTTTGTGTTTGAGGCTGTCTATGGCGTCGATAATGTAATCATAGCTTTCAAGGTCGAAAGATGCCGAAGTTTCTTCGCTGTATACTCCTGCGATTGTTGTAATTTCAGCATCCGGATTTATATCTAGCAGGCGGGCTTTCAGTACATCTACTTTTCTTAGTCCTACGGTTTTGGTTGTGGCCATTAGCTGGCGGTTGATATTCGTTTCACAAACAAAATCCGAATCCACTATTGTAAGGTGCTTTACACCGGTGCGAACAAGACTCTCCGCACACCAGCTACCGACTCCGCCTATTCCGAATAATATAATCCGGGTATCGGCAATTCGGTTCATTAATGTGTTCCCGAGCAGCAATTCAGCTCTTTTAAATATTCCTTTTTCCTCTTGCATATATCTAAGTTACTTGTTTTTTCTTAATTTTTCGGCGTGCAAATTTACAATAATTATTTCTGATTATTCTGTTAAGAAAATAATCATGTATCTTTGCAATCCAAAGTTTTGAGATACCACTTTATTAATAACAACTATGAACATTTTATTGTTAGGGAGCGGAGGACGCGAAAATGCACTTGCATGGAAAATAGTACAAAGTACAAAAGTCGACAATCTGTATGTAGCGCCCGGTAACGCAGGCACACATCTGATTGCAAAAAATGTGGAAATGTCTATTACCGATTTTCCTGCAATAAAACAGTTTGTGTTGGAAAATAATATCGATATGGTTGTGGTAGGACCGGAAGAACCGTTGGTACGCGGTATTTATGATTATTTTGTAAGCGATGCCGAAATTAATCATATCCCGGTGATCGGACCTTCGGAAGAAGGCGCTAAACTGGAAGGCAGCAAGGATTTCGGAAAGCAGTTTATGATGCGTCATAATATCCCTACTGCCCGCTACCGGAGCTATACACTGGAACAGCTTGAGGATGCTTATTCTTTTCTAGAAGAACTGGAAGCTCCTTATGTACTGAAAGCTGACGGGCTGGCAGCCGGAAAAGGTGTACTTATTCTCAATGATCTGAACGAAGCCAAGACAGAACTGAAAGAAATGCTCGGAGGAATGTTCGGCGAAGCCAGTAAGACTGTTGTCATTGAAGAGTTCCTTTCGGGTATAGAGTGTTCGGTTTTTGTTCTTACAGATGGTGATTCATACAAAATACTTCCTGTAGCCAAAGATTACAAACGTATAGGCGAGGGCGATACAGGATTGAATACAGGCGGTATGGGTGCAGTTTCTCCTGTTTCTTTTGCCGATGATGTGTTTATGAAGAAGGTGGAGGAACGCATTGTCATCCCTACAGTTGAGGGATTGAAGAAAGATAATATTGTCTACAAAGGCTTTATTTTCCTTGGATTGATAGAAGTAAAGGGCGAGCCGGTGGTAATAGAATACAATGTACGGATGGGAGATCCTGAAACTGAAGCGGTGATGTTACGCATCAAATCGGATTTTGTATCATTATTGGAAGGTGTGGCTAAAAACACACTCGGAGAAAAAAAAATGGAGATAGACAATCGTTATGCTGTCACAGTCATGCTTGTTTCCGGAGGTTATCCCGGGGATTATGAAAAGAACAAGGAAATGACAGGGTTAGACTCTGTTTCGGATAGTATTCTCTTTCATGCAGGCACAAAATCAACAGGTGATAAAGTGTTGACCAGTGGCGGACGCGTTATTGCCATCAGTTCGTATGGGGACACGAAAGACGAGGCATTGGCTAAGTCATACAAGAATGCAGAGAAAGTAATTTTCGACAAGAAATATTATAGAAAAGATATCGGTTTTGACCTGAAATAAATGGCAGCAGTACCCAAATCATATAAGAAAAATGTTGCAGATGGGAATGGAATGCTTGTTTTTTCCATTGTGTTTGCTATTATCATTCGTCTTGTCTATTTTCTATATTTTGATTTTGAACACAGTAGCCCGGCAAACGGTTATCTGTGGAGACCTTTATCAACTATTTTTACTAACCATCTGGTTTCCTTGATATGCAGCAGCCTGTTTATTGCAGGCATGGCTACTCTGGCTACACATATAAATACAACACATGTATTTATCCGTAGGAAAACCGTATTATTGCCGGCCGTTGTTATATTATTATTCAGTTGCCATCCCCGGTTTATGCTAATGTCTGCCGAGTGTATAAGCGCGATGCTTTTTCTTGTTATAATATATATGTTATTTGGGGCATATAACAGTACAAGCAAGCAGATATACGCTTTTAAAGTAAGTTTTATCCTGGCTCTGGGTAGCCTGTTTACACCTGCACTACTGATATACTTACCTGTACTGTGGATTGTTTTGGGTATGATGCGATGCTTTAATTTCAAATCACTCTTGGCATCCTTTTTGGGTGTATCTATATTATACTTTCCGGCATTTTCCTATTATTTTCTGACCGACAGCCTGGATACATTCCTTATCCCTTTCGTATCTGTGAATGTACAGAAACTGGCAGATTTCTCATTCTATCAATTAAATGCAGGAAACTGGATCATTCTTGGATTTTCACTCATTCTATTAGCTGTGATTGTGAGCGATAATTATATCAATCGCCATAAGGATAAGATAAAAACACGGGCTTATCTGAGACTGCTCACTTTTACAGTGGTTTTCTGTATATTGGCCTACCTCTTTTTAAGCATTGACTTTATTGTATATTTATTTATAGCTTTGGTTGCCGGCGCCTTTTTATTATCGCATTTTTTTGCTTTGGCCGAAAAAAGAGGGAGTGTTATTCTCTTTTATGTTTCGATGCTTTTTTATATTCTTGCCTGTTTTTTACCTTTTTTATCCTTATAAATAAAACATTTGTAACATTTTACACGTTTCTATTTAGTGAATTGTATCCACGAATGTGAAACATAAACTAATAAAGGAGGAATTTCAGCATGAAAACACTCATAGCAACTGCACTGATTGCATTATTTATGATTAGTTGTAAATCGGGAGAAAGCCTGTCGAAGCAAGAAACTATATCGCAGATTACGAATAAAGTGGAGAGTCAGAATTATAAATTTGTCCCCACTACAGCTCTTCCTACATCCGGCAAATCAATAAATCTTAATTATTCATATTCGTTACGTATTTCCAAAGATACGGTAGATTCGTATTTACCTTACTTTGGCCGGGCATATGTGGCTCCGATGTCGACGGATGAAGGGGGGATAAAGTTTATCAGTACCGACTTTGAATATACGCAGACCAAAGGAAAGAAAGATATGTGGGAGGTTGCGATAAAACCGCGGGATAATGCCAAAAAATACACCCTCACATTACAAATAGGGAATACCGGATATGCCACTCTGACAGTGCAGGATACGAATCGGCAGACCATAAGTTTTTATGGAAAGATAGAATAAATATATAATATTTCACCTTCGCCAACTGTTTTTTTAAGTATAAAAGTCATATATTTGGAAAATTATTATTTATTTCGCATCTCTTAAAGGGACGCCAAATACTTTTGAATATTTATTTATGCAAATATCCTTCACTGCAGAGCAAATTGCTACAGTATTAAATGGTACAATTGAAGGTGATTCTTCAGTTGTGGTGAATAATTTTTCCAGAATAGAAGACGGTAAGCCGGGAACGCTGACTTTTTTAGCGAATCCCAAATATACGCACTATATATATAGTACAGATGCCAGCATTGTTCTGGTAAATAACGATTTTGTAGCCGATCAGCCTGTAAAGGCGACTCTTATCCGTTGTTTTAATGCATATGCGGCACTGGCTATCCTGTTGGATATGGTAGAGAAGACGAAGCCTCAGAAATCAGGGATAGAAGCTATGTCTTATATTGCTACGAATGTTAAATATGGAGAGAATATATATGTCGGTGCATTTGCTTATATTGCAGAAAATGTACTAATAGGGAATAACACTAAAATATATCCTCAGGTATACATTGGTGAAAATGTTACAATTGGGGACAATACTATCATATACCCCGGAGCAAAGGTGTATCAGGGATGTACCATTGGTAATAATTGTATAATTCATGCAGGAGCTATAATAGGCAGTGATGGCTTTGGGTTTGCTCCTGAAGATGGAATATATAAGAAGATTCCGCAGATGGGTATTGTAATCATCGAAGATGATGTTGAGATAGGGGCAAATACAACTATAGACCGTGCCGTGATGGACGCTACTGTGGTGCACAGAGGTGTTAAGTTGGATAACCTTATCCAGATAGCCCACAATGTAGAAATTGGAGAAAATACAGTAATGGCCGCCCAGGTCGGCGTATCCGGCTCTACAAAAATAGGTAAGCATTGTGTATTTGGAGGACAAGTAGGACTCGGTGGACATATTACTATCGGAGATAATTCCAGTGTGGGTGCCCAATCCGGAATTATAAGCAATATTGAATCAGATTCCAAAATCTTAGGATCTCCCGCCATACCTGTCAAGAATTTCTTCAAATCAAGTGTTGTATTTCCTAAGCTGCCCGATATGTACCGTCAATTGGCCCAGCTACAGAAGGAAGTAGAAGAATTAAAATCTAACCAAAACAAATAAGAACCATTTATTTATTAATAATGAGCAAGCAACATACGCTGAAAGGCAGTTTCACTTTACAGGGGAAAGGTTTACATACAGGACTACCAATTACGATAACATTTAATCCGGCTCCTGAAAACCACGGATACAAAATTAAAAGAGTAGATCTGGAAAACCAGCCTGTAATAGACGCTCTGGCCGAAAATGTTGGTAATACTCAACGTGGGACAGTACTCGTAAAAGACGGGGTGCAGATAAGCACTATAGAGCATGCTATGGCTGCTTTGTATGCTTTGAGGATAGATAATTGTCTTATCGAAGTAAATGCTCCTGAATTTCCTATTCTGGACGGAAGTGCCATACAATATGTTCAGGCGATATATGGAGTAGGAATAGTAGAGCAAACAGAGGAAAGAGATTATTTTGTTGTTCGTCAGAAGATGGAAGTCGTAGACGAAGAAACAGGGTCAAAGTTGACCTTGTTGCCGGACGACCGTTTCTGTATAAATTCATTCATAGAATTCGAATCGAAATATATACCAAATCAATCGGCTTCTCTTGATAATCTGGAAGATTTCACAAAAGAGATTGCAACCGCCCGTACTTTTGTCTTTGTTCGTGAAGTACAGAAATTACGTGATGCCGGATTGATAAAAGGTGGCGACCTGGATAATGCAATCGTTATCTACGAACGCCAGATATCTCAGCAAGATCTGGATAGCCTTGCCGATCTGCTAGGTGTGCCGCATAAGAATGCATCGGAACTAGGTTATCTTAATAACAAACAGATCCAGTATCCAAATGAACCGGCCAGACATAAACTCCTCGATATCATTGGAGATATGGCTCTGATTGGTAAACCGATAAAAGGGCGCATAATAGCAACTCGTCCCGGACATAAAATAAATAACAAACTGGCACGTTTAGTTCGTAAACAAATTAAGCTCAACGAAGTGCAACCACCCGTATACGAACCAAACAAAGAGCCTGTCTTTGATATAAACAGAATAAAAGAGCTTTTACCTCACCGATATCCATTTTTGATGGTAGATAAGGTAATTGAGATCGGACAAAAATATATTGTCGGTATTAAGAACCTTAGTGTAAATGAGCAGTTCTTCCAAGGTCACTTTCCTCAGGAACCTGTTATGCCGGGAGTACTTCAGATAGAGGCTATGGCACAGATAGGAGGGCTGCTGGTGCTTTCGCAGGTTGATGAACCGGAAAGATATTCTACCTATTTCCTGAAAATAGATAATGTTAAATTCAGGAGTAAGGCTGTACCAGGTGATACGCTTATTTTCAGGCTCAATATGATGTCTGAAATACGCAGGGGAATTGCTAATATGAAAGGATATGCTTTTATTGGCGATAAGCTCGTTTCTGAAGCGGAATTTACTGCCCAAATAGTAAAAAATAAATAAGTAAAATAAAGTATTTAATGCAACATTATTCGATTATGGTCGATTATAGCTGCATCTGGTACAAAAGTAATAAATAGGTCTAAGACCTTAATATAGTATATCATGTCAAATATATCTCATCAGGCATATGTACATCCTGAGGCAATATTAGGAGAGAATGTAGTAATAGAACCATTCGCTTTTGTCGATAAAAATGTAGAAATCGGAGATGGCACGCTAGTCATGTCCGGCGCTAATATACGCTATGGGGCCCGTGTAGGGAAAGATTGTCGCATATTTCCGGGAGCAGTGATAGGAGGTCTTCCTCAAGATCTAAAATTCAGAGGAGAGGACAGTCTGGCTATTATAGGAGATAATACTACCGTTAGAGAGTGCGTTACCGTAAATCGTGGAACAGCATCGAAGGGATATACAAAAGTCGGCAGTAATTGTTTGTTAATGGCATATAGCCATATTGCGCACGATTGTGTGATAAACGATTATGCAATAGTTGGTAATGCAACGCAATTAGCCGGAGAGGTAGAGGTCGATCATCATGCTATCTTGAGTGGCGGTACATTGGTACATCAGTTTACACGTATCGGAGCGCATGTAATGATTCAGGGAGGTACACGTTTAGGAAAAGATATCCCTCCGTATATTATTGCAGGACGCGAGCCTGTTTGTTATTCAGGTGTAAACCTGGTCGGACTGAGAAGAAATGGCTATTCCAATGAGAAAATAAACGAAATACAGGAAATATACCGTATCATCTATCAGTCAGGGTTCAATTTCTCGGATGCCGTAAGCAAAATAGAGAAAGAGTTTGAAGAAACTCCTGAAATGAGATTAATCGTAGATTTTGTAAAAAACTCACCTCGCGGAATCGTTAGAGGATATATGGGATAATTGATCTCTTTTTTGATTATAAATGGCTTTGAGGATAAAGTCCTGTAAATAATCAGATCTGCGTAACATATGAAAAATAGCATACAAAAAATAATCTTTCGCTACCTGAGTATTGAAAACTACTTACGGCTGTTGCAAAGATTATTTTTTGTAATGTATAGATGGGGATTACTAAAGAATAAAAAGGAATACGAATATCATTATTACATAAAAAATCTCATAAATGAAGGAGATGTCGTTATAGACATCGGCGCTAATCTGGGCTATTACTCTATATTGATGTCTTCGTGGGTAGGAAAGTCGGGGGTGGTATATTCGGTGGAGCCTATCGCCTTGTATAATAAAATATTTAATGAAAAAGCCCGTAAAAGAAAGAATATCGTATTGTATCCCTACGCATTGGGAAAAGAAGAAAAAGATGTAACATTGGTCTGTTCTCCTAACGTCGGATATTTAAGGACGGGTTTACCTCATGTATATGATTCCCGGAGAGATGGAAATATTCAGACTCAGGAATTTACATTTGATGCTAGAATGAAAATTCCGTCAAAGTTATTTTCATCGATAGAAAGACTTGATTATATCAAATGTGATATCGAAGGATTTGAATACGTTGTCTTGTCCGATATGGAAAATATTATAGATAAGTTTAGACCGGTAGTCCAGGTAGAAGTCTGGGGTGAAAACGAAGAGCCTGTAAAAAACTTATTTAAGAAACTGGGTTATATCTCTCATAAATTGCAAGACGGACTCCTTACCTCTGATGAAGAGGTTATAAAAAAGTTATCCGGCGACTTCCTGTTTATACATACAGATAGTAAAAGCTTATCCTGATTATATCCCTGAATATAGCAGGTAAATGATATCCTATTTTATTAGAAAGGACACTTCTCTTTTAATACTGTTTTTGATTGTATGTTATTAAAAAGTAGTACCTTTGCACCCTCAAATCATATATATGCAAAATATTAGAAATATTGCGATTATCGCACACGTAGACCACGGTAAGACTACCCTTGTAGATAAGATGCTGCTTGCCGGGCAACTCTTCAGAGGGAATCAATCAACAGGTGAGCTTATTCTAGATAATAACGACCTGGAGCGTGAGCGTGGAATCACCATCCTGTCCAAGAACGTTTCCATCAATTACAAAGGAACAAAGATCAATATAATAGATACTCCCGGACACGCCGACTTCGGAGGTGAGGTAGAACGGGTATTGAATATGGCTGACGGCTGTTTGTTGTTGGTCGATGCCTTTGAGGGACCTATGCCGCAAACGCGTTTTGTTTTACAGAAAGCTATTCAGATGGGACTGAAGCCGATTGTGGTTATCAATAAAGTAGACAAACCGAATTGTCGTCCGGATGAAGTACATGAAATGGTTTTCGACCTTATGTTCAGCCTGGATGCTTCAGAGGAACAGTTAGATTTTCCAACCATATACGGTTCGGCCAAGCAAGGCTGGATGTCTGATGATTGGCGTAAGCCCACCGAAGATATCACCCCGCTTCTCGATGCCATTGTAAAGCATATACCTGCCCCTGAAATTTTGGAAGGTACTCCGCAAATGCTGATCACATCGCTCGATTACTCCAAATATGTAGGACGTATAGCTGTAGGGCGTGTTCATCGTGGCGAATTAAAGGAGAATATGGATGTCTCTCTTTGCAAAAGGGATGGCAGCATAATTAAAACTAAGATAAAAGAAATAAATACATTTGAAGGACTGGGACGTACTAAAGTCCCTGTTGTTCAATGCGGAGATATATGTGCCCTTGTAGGAATAGAGGGTTTCGAAATTGGTGATTCAATTGCTAGTATAGAAAATCCTGAACCATTACCGACTATCGATATCGACGAGCCAACAATGTCAATGCTTTTCACAATCAATGATTCTCCTTTCTTCGGAAAGGATGGTAAGTTTGTGACATCGCGCCATATACATGACCGCCTGATGAGGGAACTCGACCGTAATCTGGCTTTGCGTGTAGAATCCACCGCAAATGCCGATAGCTGGCTGGTATTCGGACGTGGTATCCTTCACTTATCTATCCTGATAGAGACAATGCGTCGCGAGGGTTATGAATTGCAGGTCGGACAACCAAAAGTAATCATAAAGGAAATAAACGGTGTTAAACATGAACCGGTAGAAGAGCTAACGATTAATTTGCCGGAGGAATATTCCAGTAAGATTATCGATCTGGTAACACGCCGTCGGGGTGAGCTGACAATGATGGGAAGTAAAAAAGACCGTGTATATCTTGAATTTACCATACCATCGAGAGGTATAATAGGGTTGAATAATACAGCTCTTACACTATCGGCAGGAGAAGCTGTTATAGCACATCGTTTCCTTGAATTCCAACCGTGGAAGGGTGATATTGAAAAGCGTGCGAACGGCTCTATTATTGCCAGCGAATCGGGCAATGCTTTTGCTTACGCCATAGATAAGCTACAAGACCGGGGACGTTTCTTTGTTGAGCCCCAAACAGATATTTATATGGGGCAGATTGTAGGTGAGCACAATAAGGATGGCGATCTGGTCGTGAATCTCACAAAATCCAAAAAATTAACAAATGTGCGTGCATCCGGTACAGATGATAAGGTACGATTGGCTCCAGCTATTATTTTTAGTCTTGAAGATGCTTTGGAATATATTAAGGAAGATGAATATGTAGAGGTTACTCCTAATTCTATCCGTTTGAGGAAGATATATCTTGATGAGAACGACCGTAAGCGTATGACAAAAAATACCAATTAAAACAACTCTTTTTTAATTCGATAAAACAGATTTATATATGTTCTTCCGGTACACAATTAATTGTACCGGAAGTTTTTTTATATCCGTTATAGAGGTATGAAAGCATGATTCGTAAACTTTCTTTGAGTTTTCGGGCTTTTAATTTTGCCATCTAGGCAAAACGTAGTAATTTAGTTGTGCTTAGTGAGATTGCCCAATAAATTTATCTTAGATTAATCTTATGGATGTAATAACAGAAGAATTAATTAGAGCATTAAAAAGAAATACTTCTGAAGATCAAAACACCGTAGATCTATTGATGAGTATTATTCCCGTAGGAAAGGAAGCTGCATATCGCAGGCTTCGGGGAGAAATACCTTTCACATTAGATGAAGCTGTGAGTATTTGCCGAAAAATGAACGTATCACTGGATCTGCTGATCGGTGTGAAACATGATAATACTTATGCTTTTCATCTGAGTGCTGTCTTTACCGAAGAACCTATGGCTGAGTATTGCCGTATGATGAAGGAGGTAGCTGATGGTGTAGAATATATAAAAAAAGATCCGGCATGTTTTCTGTATATGGCCTACAAAGCATTACCCCAAGAATTCTTATTCAGATATCAACTATTAGGAAAAGTATATCTTTATATTTTACTTTATCAATTATATCCGCAATCTGTATCAAAGGAATTTTCCAAAGTTCAGATTCCGAATGAAGTCCATGCATTACAAAAGAAAGCCATAACAGCAGTTCAGAATGTCAATTCTGTTCTGATTTTCGACAAGCATATTTTTACTGATTTTGTAGAGATTGTTAAATATTTTCAGAGCATGGAAATGATCTCAAATGACGAGACTGCACAGATAAAAAAGGAACTTCATATGATGCTGAACGATATGGAGAAATGTGCCGTCTCGGGACTATCATTGTATGGAAAGAAACTTGATATTTATATATCCCATATTTCTTTCGACTGCACCTATACTTATATGTCCGGTGCCGGCTACGAAGCTGGTGCGATAGGCTTGTATTGTGTCGATTTTCTGTCTTGCGACAATCCTGTAATATGTGAGAACCACAAACGTTGGATAAAGTCATTGATACGGTTCTCAACTTTAATCTCTGTATCCGGAGAATTACAGAGAAATGAATATTTTTACTATCAGCGTAGTATTATAGATATGCTTTAAAAATTCAGAGATTGAGGAATGTAAATTATTATGCCCGATTCCCCTTTGTCTGATATAATATATAATTG
>QMCD01002123.1_pt1 | contig 11243 bp, 7 predicted proteins | sample 1821841 | NCBI WGS metagenome assembly QMCD01 (sample SAMN01991225, study PRJNA193472) | Termite gut metagenome, whole genome shotgun sequencing project. | isolation source: worker | host: Macrotermes natalensis | reverse complement strand
CGTTCATTTCGCCCATCATTTTCCCGAACTGGCCCATGCCGGGAATAAAGCTGAGCAACTTGCTGAACGAACCGAGCCGCTTGGCCTGGCCCATCTGGTTGCGGAAATCGTCGAGCGTAAATTCGCCCTTCATCAGCCGCTCCTGCGACTTTTCGAGGGCTTCTTTGTCCAATTTTTCGCTGGCCTGCTCGATCAGCGTGAGCATGTCGCCCATTCCGAGAATCCGGCCCGCCATCCGGTCAGGGTGGAATTCTTCGAGAGCCTCGACCAGCTCGCCGGTTCCGATGAATTTGATCGGCACGCCGGTGATATGCTTGACCGACAAGGCCGCCCCGCCGCGTGCATCGCCGTCGAGCTTCGTCAGAATCACGCCGTCCAGTTCCAACGCCTCGTTGAACGCCTTCGCACTGTTGACGGCGTCCTGGCCGGTCATGGCGTCGACAACGAAATAAACCTGATCCGGCTGAAGGCGATTCTCGATCCGCTGGAGCTGCTGCATCAGCTCTTCGTCGATGTGAAGCCGACCTGCCGTGTCCAAAATCAACACGTCCGCGCCGGCGGCAGCCGCTTTTTTGGTCGCGTCCTGACAAACCTGCACCGGGTCCTTACATTCCCGGTCAACATGCGTGGCCACACCGATGGAATTGCCGAGAATTTCGAGCTGATCGATGGCCGCCGGACGCTGCAAGTCCGCCGCGACCAGCATGGGTTTCAGGCCGCGTTTGACCAGCAAATTCGCCAACTTACCGCAAGTCGTCGTTTTGCCCGACCCTTGCAAACCGCAGAGCATGAGGATCGTCACCGAGCCTTTCGGCTTTAGGTGCAGCGAGTGGTCGACCGGCCCCATCAGCTCAATCAACTCTTCGTGGACGATTTTGACCAGCTGCTCCGTCGGATCAAGCAGTTTGAGAACCTGCTCGCCGAGAGCACGGTCGGAAATTCGGGCAACGAAATCCTTGACGACCGGAAAGCTGACGTCGGCCTCAAGCAGCGACTGCCGCACGAGTTCGAGTCCCTCGCGCATGTTCGATTCCGTCAGCTTGCCCTTGCCTCGCAGGGTTTTGATGGCCGACATCAAGCTGTCTTGGAGCGTTTCGAACATTTTTTATCGACAAGTTTTCAAAGGTGATCCTTTGTTTGCCTTTCGGGAAAACAAAGGTTACATGGACGCTTCGAACAAAAACAAAAAGAACGTTGAAAAATCTGATCCGTATTGTATAATGGCAGGGAGCGATCCACTGGCGGACTTTCCTGTCGCACCCCGCCATGAAACCTCCGTATTATCGGTATGGAAGCGGGTTTGGCAATGGAGGGGGCGTTGTTAAGAAGGAGTTTGGGCAACCAAAAGCCGGAAAGAAAGTCGCAGAAACCCTCTTTCTGTGACCGTATTGACGGAGAGCAGGACAGTACACCGTCAATGTGCTTGCAATAAATCAATAGTCGATGATGCCATGAATAAAACGCTGAAAATCCTATCATTAGCCTTGCCCACGTTGCCTTGGGCTTTACGCAGGATGTTCGTATGGAAATCGCTCGTTTCGTTTGTTTTCCTGATCCTGTTTCTGCCGACGACGCTTTTTGCGCAGATGCCGCCCCAACAACCTTTGCCCTATCAATATCCGCCGCGTTATCGTGCTCGCTACCAGCCGGCCCCCTATCAGCCGGCACAGATGCCGGGGCTGGCCCTGTCCAGTGTTCCGGTGGATGTGCCCAGCAGAATGCCGGGAGTCGTTCTCGATCCGCCGTGGACACAGCAGCTGATCAAAAATGAAGATCGCTCCTTCGATTTTCAGACGGTGGCGAAAGGTTCGCGTGCTGAACACCGCTTTATCCTGCGCAATGCCTTTCAGGAAACGATTCGCATTGCCAAGGTGACATCAAGCTGTGCTTGCACGGACGTGAGTATTCAAGACAGCAAGACGGAGCTGCAAACCTACGAAAAGGCGGCGATTGTGGCGCAATTTCGAGCGGATTTGTTTGACGGCCCTAAAGGCGCAACCATCACCGTCGTCATAGACAAGCCCTACTACGCCGAATTTCACCTCAATGTTCACGGTGACATTCGCTCCGATGTCACCCTCAGGCCGGGAAATGTCCGCTTTGATAACATCGAAACGGGAAAGGAAATATCGCGCACGGTCGACGTTGTGTACACAGGCCGGAATCCGGCGTGGAAAGTGCTTGATTTCAAGAGCAACAGCGAGCATTTAACGGCGGCAATCGAGGATGTCCGTGTGAGACCCAACCGCACCACCACAAAAATTCGTGTAAAACTCGACGATGCGACGCCCGAAGGGAAGTTTTCCAGCCGCCTTTACCTTGTCACGAACGACCAATCTCACCGCCGCGAAATACCCATCCTTGTGGAAGCGACCATAGGAACAACGGTGACCATCACGCCGGAAGTGCTCTTTTTCGGCTATCTCAAGCCCGGCGAGCCGTCGTCTCGCCTGGTCGTGTTGCAGGGCACGAAGCCATTTCGTATCAAAAATATTGATTCCGATAACCCGGCGGTGGAATCCACCTTCACGCCAAGCGATGGCTCACTGCCCAAGATCAAGCACATCATCCCGATCAAATACGCCAACCCCATCGCCGGCCCCGGTGCGCCGGAAGACGGCAAGATGAAAGCCGTGGTTAAAATCGAAACCGACTTGCCCGGCGTGATCCCGGAATTGAAAGTCCTGATGGAACTCGCCCAAGAAGGGGCAAAAGATGGGCTAAAAAAAGAAAAGGCGGCGGAAAACTCTGAAAAAGTGGCCCATGCGGGACTGTGAGCCATATTCAATTCCCGCCGAGTCGATCACCACAAAAAAATGGCGCAGCCACAATGCACGGAATGCAAAGCAGCGTAAAGTTTGCTGATTATTCCGATTTTGCTGAATGAATCGATTGTTTGGGTCGATAGAGTTTCTAGCAGAGAAGGTTCCTGCGCGAAGAAACTAGCATTTCCCCCGGACATGAGGTTAGCAATCAGATGAAACAGACACATTTACGAGCACCACTGCTCAGCATCTCCCTTATACTGCTCATTTTCTCAACGGGCTGTGTTTGCCAGCCCGGCTACTACGGCGGCCCGCTTGGTTGCGGTTCGATTCTCAATCCGGGCGGCGTGGTGGATTACGTGAATGGGCCTATTGGAGCGGACTGCGGTACAAACGGTGGTCTCGTGGTTGGTCCCCTTGTCGGCACTGCCGCCGGTACGGCCTGTATCTCCCACGGCGTGCCCAATTGTGGAAGCTGCTTGGGAACCGTGGCCAGTGGCGTTCGGGTCATTGGCGAAGGGGCGTTTTCGCTTGCGGCATCCCCGTTTCTGCTGCTGGGATCGCTCATTTCCGGAGGCCCATGCGGTTATGAAGCCTATCCGAATTGTGGTTGCGGCAGTGAAATCTATTATGGCGACAACTGTTATCAACCCCATGATTTCAACGATCCGTGCTGCGGCACTTATAGCGGCACGTCGGTTGCAGGGTCAGGCTGTGCAAACTGTGCCGGCGGCCATACGGAAGGCATTCGGTACGATGGCAATGTCATCAACGGAGTGTCGCCGACCACCATTGAGCCGACGGACGGCGTGCTGGAAACGCAGCCTCAAGTTCAGCCTTCGGTTCAGCCCACGCCGGTTTCCACGCCCCTGCAAACCGGTTTCCGACCTGTCCAACAAACGAGCTTTCGCCAGCCCATACGCAAGCCTGCGCAGCGAGTCATACCGCCGCCTCGGTCTGTGGTCGTGCCAAACAACCATCAGAAAAAGGCACTTCCTTTGCAGTAATTATCCTGATATACTGTACCCCGTATAAAAAATGGACCAAGGGGCTTCCTGAGCGGCGTTTCCCGAACGCTGCGCAGCAAGCCCCGCAGTCGCGCGTATCGCGCAAGTGTCGCAATTGGAATCACCGCAGCAAAGTTTGCGCTGTAAGTTTTATGCGGAAAGGAGTAGATTGCTCGCCATGAAAACACCGTCTCATTTTATTTTTTTGACTCTTTCCGTTGTGGCGGTCTCTGTTGCTGCGGTACGCGCTCAAGATGATGCGAGTCGGCAGCTCGACAGTGCCTTGAAGCAGCGTCCCATTCAGGCCGACGTGGTCGTCGACGTGCCTACGGCATCGGAGGCAAGCCAATGCGAAACGCAAATAACGCAAGAAGGTCGCGGCATGATCGTGCTTGGGCCGCAGAAAAACGTGCTGCGCATGTTTCTCGACACGGACGGCGACAAGGATAACCGGGTCGATCAGTGGTCCTATTTTCACAACGGCGTGGAGGTATACCGGGAAAATGATACGAACGCCAGCCTCAAGCAAGACAGCTTTCGCTGGATGAATACCGCAGGCACGCGCTGGGGCGTCGACGCCGACGAAGACGGCGTGATTGACGTGTGGAAAGAAATTTCCCAAGAAGAATTATCCCGCGAAATCGTTCTGGCCTTGGCAACTAACGATGAAGCCCGATTTCTGCGCTGCGCTTTGAATGAAAAAGAGCTGGAAACGCTGGCACTCGGCGAAATGTATCACGATTCTGTTGCGCAAAAAGTGGCCGCGTTGAAAACGGGCTTTCCGGCGGCGGTTCAGGCGGTCGCGTTTTCGGTGGCATCCGCCGAAAAGCCGGTGGAATGGTATCAACTGAATGCCGTGATGCCGGGCTTGGTACCGAAATCCCCGCAAGCCGGCGGGAAGGACCTTGTCGTGTACGAAAATGCGATAGCAACGGTCGGGGACGGCGATGAAACGAAGCAGATTTCCTTGGGCACGCTGGTGAAAATCGGAGACAACAACTGGCGCACGCTTGATCTGCCGAAACCGTATGATGATGCGCGGTTGTCGTACACTTTTATACAGCCGACCTTCACGCCCCATTCGACCGGCCCTACCGACTCGGAGGTCATCGCGCTGATGGGAAAAGTCGCGGAGCTTCAAGGCTCGGTCGCCGCGCTGCCGGCGGACAGGAGACCCGCCCGGCACAAGGAAGTCATCGAGATAATGATACAAATTATCGCAAAAGCCACCTCGAACGAGGAACGGGACAACTGGATCGAGCAACTTGCTGAAGCAATCCAGGCGGCCGTGATGGCCAATGAGTTTCCGCAAGGCAGCGAGCAAATCAAAGCGGTTTTTGAAGCCGTGGAAAAGGCCGGTAACAACGACGAACTTGCCGCGTATGTGAAGAGTCGACAGATTATGACCGACTTTTACACCGCCATGAATGCCGATCAAGACAACGTGAAAGCGTATTCGCAATGGCTGGTCGACTTGGAGAACATGGTGATACGTTACGAAAAAACGACCGCGGGCGTGGAAGGCATGATGCAGTTGGCGTCAAACAAGGAAATCACCACGCAATCGCCAGACGAATCCGTCAAATGGTACACGAAGGTCGTCGAGGCCACGGCGGGAAAACCCGCGGACAAAACGCTGGGCGAAAAAGCGCGCGGAGCGATCCGCCGCCTCGAAGCACCGGGCAAGGCTGTACCGTTTCGTACCAGCGATGTGACCGGCAAGGCGTTTGATGTTACGGCACTCAGGGGCAAAGTCGCGGTGCTCTGCTTCTGGGACAGCCGGTCGGTTCCGTTACTCAAAAGCGTGAAAGACGTGGCGGACAAGAACGGCGCGGTCGTGGTGGGCGTCAACGTCGACGGTGATGTGGAAACGATGAAGGCTTCGGTGGCCGCCGCCGCAAGAAATGGTATCGCTGCTTGGTCGCAATTGTTTTCTCAGGGCGGATTGGAAGGCTCCAACGCCGTTTATTGGGGTATTCCGTCCTCGCCCTATTTGATCGTGTATGGAAAAGATGGCAAGGTTCTGCGATCCACGCTTCAAACGGCGGAAGAGCTAAATGAAGTGCTGTCGCAGTCGGCCAAATAACGTTTTGTGTTTCTGCCGCGTTTCCAAAGCGGCAGTCGGAAAGGAGCGAAACGTCTTGACGGCCCACTCACCATTTTTCACTCTCCGCTTTCCGTTCTTCATTCTGCTCTTTCTCGGAATCATGGCCGCCGCCCCGGCCATGGAAGTCCAGCAGAAACTCACGGAGATGACCTTTGAAAAGGAGGCCCATGACTGGAAAGCGGAACGCAATTGCCGTGCTTCGCTTGAGGAGGGGGTGCTGCGAGTTGAAGCGGTGGCCGGCCCGCCGATTTTATCCCAACTCGTGAATCGAATCGGCGGCAGAATCGAAGTCGTTGCGGAAATTCGCACTTTGGCTGAGTCGTCGGTCAACGCCTACTGGACGACGCGAAGCGCACCGCGACGCAGCAACGAAAATATGCAGTCGCAGCCATTGACTGCGGATGGCCAGTGGCATGAGTATCGTTTTCAATTGCCCGTGCCGGATTTCCTGACGAGTTTTACTTTCCGTTTCACGGCCACGGAAGGCATTTGGGACATCCGCAAAATCAGCGTCTTGCGCCGTCGCCCGCATCCGATCACGTTGCAAAATGTCGCGCCGCTGGACTACAAAGCCCCGGATGGGAAAACGTATCCGATGATGCGTTTCACCATTTACAACGATGCTCCGGTTCCGCTCGATTTTCGCGTTTCGGGCCAAAACACGCGGCATCAAATCGCAGGCCGGGACACGATTGATCTCTTGGCCCCGCTCAAAACGGAAGGCCATCTCGCCGCCGCAAGCGTATTGCTTCAGCCTGATGAGTTTCCGGCCGTCGGCTTCCCCGTTTTTCGTTACGTGGAGAATGGAACCACCGACTGGATCACCCTACATGGGGATAGCGGCCTCACGCTGGAAATCGACCCGACCGGGAGAATGGCCCGGATTAAGCGGGACGGTAAAGTCGTGGCCGCGATTGCGCCTCTGGTACACCGACAGGGCGTGATTCCCAGCTTTACGGCCACTCACGATGCCACGTCCGGCGAAGTCGGTTTGGAATCCGAAGACGCCACGCTGAGCTTGGGCGTTCAGGGTAATCGCATTCGATTTGTTGCGGAAACAAAAGTTGTAGACACTTCCGACGCTCCCCTTGAAGGGCCTGCCGTTCGGGTTTTGGGCACGCTGCGCAGCGGACTTTTATCGGGCGTTGAATTTCTTGGCCCCGGCGACGTGAGCAGCTCGGCCATTGATATCGAGGCACCGAACAACCAGCGAAGCACGCCGCCCCGTGAATGGATCACGATGCCACTGGCCGTGCTGGAAACGGAAAATGGGGCCGTGGCCATGCGATGGAAAGATATGACGCTGCTGCCGACTTTTGCCTCGCCCAACAGTTTTGATCGCACGGACGACCACCGCATGTCGCTGATTGGAAGCCGCATTGAAGCGACCCTTGCTTTTCTGCCGCCCGCCCCCACTGGTGAATCGGCGGTTATCAATGCTTTGCAGTCCTATGTGCGGGAAGAAAAATTTCCAGAACCGCCGCCGGCCCCGCGGAATGTCGACGAGCAATTGCGACTTTCGCTCCGGGCCATGCAAGGGCCGCTGCGGGCGGAAGACGGTTTGCGGTGGGCCTACGCATTGGGGGGCGACGCACAGGCACAGGAATGGCCTAGGCAAGCGTTCGCCGACATGCTTTCGACAACGGTGCGGCTGCTGGACTATGTCAATGATGCACGGATTCCAAAACCGGACGCCATCGTTCCCGGCGGCGCGGATATTGCCAATGACACGATCTATTTTCTCACCGGCCAAGTCGAACAATGGCGGGCGGCGCGGGAGTCGGCCATTCGCTCCATCCTTGAGTTGCGCAATCCCGACGGCTCGTTTTTGCATCGCACCCGATTTCCTGAAGTGGAGACGGCGGCGTCTTCTTACGGTCACACGGCCATTCGGACGCTGGAAATCATGGAATTTATCCGTCTGACGGGCAGCAAGGAACTTTTTGAGTTAATCAAACAATCGCTTGAGTATCTCAGCAACTGCGAAGTGCCGCGAGGAGGTTTTTATCGGGGTGACCCGCTGCACACGCCGGACCTTTTGACGGCAGCGACGTTGACTTGGCTCTATACCTGGGCCTATGAATATTCCGGTGACACAACTTACCTTGAGCGGGCAAAGCGATTCGCTTTGCTCGGCCTGCCCTTCGTTTATCAGTGGAAAGACACCGACGCCACTAGGCTCTACGTCACCGTTCCCAAATTTGGCGGGACAGGGCGACATCCGCCGCTTTGGTTTGCCGTGTCACAGCCGCGTGTGGGGCTGGTTTACGCCTACGCGCTGCAACTCTTGGCCAAGCATGACACGGGGCAAGAAAAGACGGGCGACTGGCGGCGCGTCGCCGAAGGAATTTTGCACGCGGCGGAATCGCTGCAATTCACGGATGGCCCCGAAACGGGCTGCGTGCCACAAGCCTTTGACGTGAGGAATCAAGAGCGGCGAGGTTGGCATATTAACCCCTGTGCCTTGACCTCGTTACGATTGGCATTAGACGGCAAACCGGACTCGCTTGTCCTGTTTATGGATGGACAGGATCGCTACGTCTCACCTTACCCGCTACGGAGAACGACGACGGGTATCGAGGCGTATGGCGTGCCGGAAGGCCGGGCCTTCCAGGTGCTGCGCAACGGAAGCCGCATTATTTCCGCCACAGGGCCGGGCCTGATTTATCAGGACTAGAGGTGATCGAAAATAGGCCGCTTCGTCACTCCCATGTATGTTTTTCCCCCGGCGGGGCGAGGGAACAAGGGAAAGACTCGTTTTCAATTGCAGACGTTCTTGAGCGGATTTTTTCCGAAATCCGCGTGAACATTCAGTGCTTCGTGGAGTCGCACAAGATAGTCGTTTCGTGAAATTTCGACGGCACCCAAGCGGAGCGTGTGTTCCGTGGCCACTTGGATGTCGATGAGCTGAAAGCCGCACGTTTGCAAATGCTTTATCAGGGCGACCAGTGCGACTTTGGAAGCGTCGCGTTGCCGGAAGAACATGGATTCAGCCGCAAACAGCCCCCGCAGGGCTACGCCGTAAACGCCGCCCACGAGCCGGCCTTCGTGCCAAGTTTCGACGCTGTGCGCGTGGCCGAGGCGATGAAGTTCGGTGTAAGCGTCGATCATTTTCGGCGTGATCCACGTCCCCCCTTCCCGATGCGAGGCCGTAGCGCAAGCCAGCATGACGCCGCGAAAATCCCGGTCGCTTGTCACGGTAAATTTTCCGCTGCGGCAGGTCCGAGCCAGTCGCCGGGAAACGTGAAAGCGATCAAACTCAAAAATACATCGCGGGTCCGTGCTGAACCAGCCCAAATGATAGCGTTTGCGATCATCGGCGAAGGGCCAAGGAAACAGACCGTGACTGTACGCATCCAGCAGCCAATCGGGCTTCAGGCAGCCGCCGATGGCGACCAGTCCCTGCTCATCGGCCTCGGTAGCGTCGGGAAAAAAGAGCGATGTTGAAAAGGGCGTCAGGGGCAAGTGAAGACATGTGTTGAGAGTGGATGTATCCGGTTCGTCACGGCACTACCGTTTTTTTCTGCCTCTGTTTTGTCGTTTCAGAGCCTCGTCGACCAATTTGACAAAGCGATCCACGATGTGCGGCGGAATGGCGTGTTCCATTTCACAGGCCAAGGTCGACGCCTCGTCACGTTCCACACCCAGTAAATCGTGCAGCAGCCGAAAAAAAACCTCGTGCCGTCGCACCACGCCCCGGGCCTCCTTCTCCCCCTTGGCCGTCATCGTCACGTCTTTATACGGCTCGTAGTCGATGTAACCCTGCGACTGGAGGTGATGCAAGGCCGTGGTCACCGTCGATTTATGCACGCCAAGCCGCGATGAAATCTGGCCGGAGCGCGCGGAGCCGTGCTCCCGTACCAGATGATAAATTGTTTCCAAATAATCCTCCATCACGGCAGACAGAGGATTACCGTGTGTCGTATCCTTGGGCATAGTGGCTCCACGAGTTTTCCGTCGATTTCAATCGACAAGCTGTAGATTATCGCGGTGAACGACATCGGCGTGGGCAGGTCGGCCTAGGACTTTTCCGATTTCGCCGCTCTTTTTGCCGCGAATCAGCAGCACGTCCTTGAGACCGTAATTCGTCAGGCCGCGCGCGATTTCCTGGCCGTTGCCATCCACCAACGAAACGATGCTGCCGCTTTCAAACACGCCGTCGGCGTCGATAATTCCGGCGGGCAACAGGCTTTTGCCCTTTTTTCGCACAGCCAAGGCGGCCCCGTCGTCGAGAATGAGTCGGCCTTTGGGCCTGCCCGCAAAGCCTAGCCAGCGTTTTCTGGCCGTCAAATAGCCGTCTTGCGTGAGAAAAATCGTGCCGCTTTCCTCGGCTGCGAAAATTTCACCCAGCGTGCCGGGCTTGTCGCCACTCGCAATAATCACGTTGCCGCCGGATTCCGTAATCATTTTCGCCGCCCGGAGCTTGCTGGCCATGCCGCCTTTACTGCGTTGGGAATGCTTTTCGGCCACCATTTTCATCAGCTCCGGCGACCAGCGTTCGACCACCGGAATCAGCGTCGCCGCCGGGTTGGCCGGGTCTCGATCATACAGGCCTGCCACATCGGTCAGCAGAATCAAGAGCGGCGTTTCAAACAGGTTGGCCACCAGCGAGGCAAGCCGGTCATTGTCGCCAAACGTCGTATCAAGTTCACTGACGCTGACCGTGTCATTCTCGTTGATGATCGGCAGAGCACCGTAATCGAGCAGTGCCCTCATCGTGTTTCTGGCATTGAGATAGCGTTTTCTGTTCGATAAATCTTCCGCCGTGAGCAGCACTTGCGCGCCGAGAACGCCGTGATTTTGCAGATAGCGTTCGTAGGTTTCGATGAGCGTGCCCTGACCGATGGCCGCCACCGCCTGAATTTGCGCAAGTTCGGCAGGCCTGGCCGTGAGACCGAGCCTGCCCATACCGGCCCCGACGGCCCCGGAACTGACCAGCACGACTTTGCGCTTTTTTGCCATCAGGCCGCATAAATCTTCGGTGAGCAGCGCGATACGCTCCTCATTGAGCGTGCCATCAGCGCGCGTCAAGACGTTCGTGCCGACCTTGACAACGATCACGTCCGATATTTTTAGAATTTCATCACGAAGCAGTGAGGGCACGGAAAGAGTAGACAGTGAAAAATGGATAGAGATTTTCCCAAACTTGTTTGGCAGGGTCCTGCCAACGCGATAGCTTGTTGCCGTCCCATTCTACCGAGTTTATTCGGAATGAAAATAGAGTTGTCGCCTAACCGTCGCTCCCGCGTAACAAGCCGTATTCTGCGATATAGGTATCCACTTCAGTCAAGTAGTGCCTAAATATGGGATTTTCCCTCCGGGGCGACGATCTGGTGATAGGGCGTTGCTTCCATCGCCACGGCT
>QMCD01005905.1_pt1 | contig 11245 bp, 9 predicted proteins | sample 1821841 | NCBI WGS metagenome assembly QMCD01 (sample SAMN01991225, study PRJNA193472) | Termite gut metagenome, whole genome shotgun sequencing project. | isolation source: worker | host: Macrotermes natalensis | reverse complement strand
CGCGAAATGCGAAGTCACGACCCGCGCCACGGCGATGGCCGCCGCCGAAGGTGTCGTGCCGCCTTCAGTGGGCGAGGCGCACAGTTCGACCCGTGTGACCCCCTGGTGGGCCGCCGTTCCCACATCTTCGAGGGAGTAGGCGCAAAGTTCCGTTTCAAAAACTCTCATGCCACAAATATACAAAAAAAGAGGCCCGGAAAAATTCCGGACCTCACCCTTCTCGTTGTTTAGCTTGGGTTAGTCGCGTTCGGAGAAGGGACGTCTGTTATGAACGCGGTATTTCCTTGCCGTCATGCCATTCGGTTCACCAGCAACTCTATCTCCTCGCCCGAGTAGCCTATGTCGATGGTCTCGCCGGGGGCGATCTCGCCCGAAACTATCATCTGCGCCAGCGGCTCCTCGATGCGGTCGAGTATCGCGCGTTTCAGCGAACGGACGCCGTACTCGGGTTCGTAGCCCAGCACCGCGAGTTCGTTTTTGACGGCGTCGGAGACCTCCAGACCGTAGCCCAGCTTTGCCGCGCGGGCTGCGAGGGCGCTCAGTTCGATCTCCACCACGCGGGCGACATCCTCCGTCTGGAGAGTGTTGAATATCACTATGTCGTCGATGCGGTTGATGAACTCCGGGGCGAAAGTACGCTCGAGGGCGCTCCGGTATTCCATTTCGCGGCTCATGGCCTCCCTGGCGGCGGTGACCGAAGTGGCGTATCCCACGGCCGGAGCCTTGGCGGCGATCGCGCGCGACCCTATGTTGGAGGTCATTATTATTATGGTGTTGCGGAAATCTATCCTGCGGCCCAGTCCGTCGGTCAGATGTCCGTCGTCCAGCATCTGAAGCATCACGTTGAACACGTCGGGATGCGCCTTTTCGATCTCGTCCAAAAGGATCACCGAATAGGGCTGGCGGCGGACGGCTTCGGTGAGCTGTCCCCCCTCGCCGTAACCGACATATCCCGGAGGCGAGCCTATAAGGCGCGAGACGTTGTGCTTCTCGGAATATTCGCTCATGTCGATACGCACCAGAGCGTCGGGACGGTCGAACATCCAGCGCGAAAGTTCCTTCGCCAGCAGGGTCTTACCCACTCCGGTCGGTCCCACGAACATGAACACCCCTATAGGTTTGGCGGGGTCTTTGAGGCCCGAGCGGCTGCGGAGGATCGAACGCGACACCTTCGCGACCGCCGCCTTCTGGCCCACGACAACCTCCGAAAGGTGCCCTTCGAGTCGACCCAGGCGTGCTCCCTCGCCCTGCGATATCTTTTCGACCGGAATGCCCGTCATGGTGGTGATGACCTGCTCGATGTCGGCGGCGGTAACTTCCACGGGGCCACCGGCTCTTCCGGCGGCGGTGGAACCCGCCTCGTCCATCGCGTCGATGGCCTTGTCGGGGAAGTGGCGGTCGGCGATGTAGCGCTCGGTGAGATCGACACACGCCCTGAGAGCCTCGTCGGTGTAGAGTACCGAGTGGTGGCGCTCGTAATGGGGTGCGAGGCTACGCAGTATCTCGAGCGTGTGTTCGCGCGTGGAGGGTTCGACCAGTATCTTCTGGAAGCGGCGCTCCAGGGCGGAGTCCTTTTCGATGTTCTCACGATATTCGTCGAGGGTCGTGGCGCCTATGCACTGCAAATCGCCCCGCGCAAGGGCGGGTTTGAGGATGTTGGCCACGTCGAGGCTTCCCTGCGACGAACCCGCGCCGACGATCGTGTGAACCTCGTCGATGAAAACTATCGTGTCGCCACTCGCCGACAACTCGTCGACCAGCGCCTTGAGCCTCTCCTCGAACTCGCCGCGGAACTTGGTGCCCGCAACGAGCGAGGCCACGTCGAGCGAAAAGAGCTTCTTGCACGCCAGCGTGGACGGGACATCGCCCGAAGCGATCTTCGACGCCAGTCCTTCGACTATGGCGCTCTTGCCGACGCCGGCTTCTCCGACCAGAATGGGGTTGTTCTTCTTGCGCCGACCCAGTATCTGGATCATACGCTCTATTTCACGGGTGCGTCCCACCACGGGATCGACCTTCCTTTCCGCAGCGGCGGAGGTGAGGTCGGTGCCGTATTTCGAGAGCATGGAAGCCTCCGGTTTCTTTTCGGTGCGGCGCTCCTTCCCATCGGGCGCTTCAGCGGCGGCGGGGTCGGCGGAAGGCTCCCAGTCGTCGTCCTCGGGGGTGAGTTCGCGGCGGCGGATGATGCGTATCTCCGAGATGTACATCTCCTCGGCGGACATTCCCTCCAGATCGCGGCTCACCTCGTCGGCCATGACGTGGTACATGCCGAGCACACGGCCGGCGATGCTGTCGGTCGCCGCGAGGATGTAAAGTAGCAGGTGGCCCGTGTTGGACGGGGTGCCGGCCGAGAGGTTGCCGGGCAGGTCGGAATGCGCTCCGGCCCATATTCCCGCTATCTCGCCCAAGCCCGCGATAAGGCCCATGTAGAACTCCTCGCGGTTTTGACGGGGTGCGGTGGCGGCGGTGCGCTCCATTTCGCGCTCGATGCGCAGTTTTATCTGGTAAAGTTCCCAATCCTTGAGGTGCGAACGCAGTATCCTCACCCCATGACAACTCCTCTGTCCCAGCATCAGCAGGAACAGACGGTCGATGAGGTGGGTCGTGTGATCGCGCTTCTCCGCGTCGAAAGCTCCGAGAGCGATCAGATTTTCGAGTAATTTGGATTGTCTGGTTTGCATTATTTATCCTCCGTTTCGGATAAATAACGAATTTCAGAATAAGAATATTTTATAGATTGTGGGAAAACTATAAATTTATCGCCTATCGAGTCTTTTCAATTCAGTCGTGGCATCTTTGTGACCCTGACCGGAGGCACGGCGAAACCAGCGTACCGCCTCTCTTTTATCCTCCTTCACTCCCCGGCCCAATTTATACATGACTCCCAGAGCGTACTGCGCATCGGCGTAGCCCCTGTCGGCGGCCTGACGGTACCATTTTACGGCCTCGACATAGTTTTTGGTCACCCCCAGACCATTGCCATACGCATATCCCAAATCGCACTGCGCCCTTGCATTACCCTTGTAGGCGGCTTTGAAGTACCATCCGACCGCCTTGGCGTAATCCTGACGCACCCCGCAGCCGGTCGCGTAGAGCGCACCTAAGTTAATTTGCGCCACCGCATGTCCCCGTTCCGCGGCCACGCTGTACCAACGGAAAGCCTCGTGATAGTCTCGGGGTACCCCACGGCCGTTGGAGTAGAGGGTGCCCAAATTGCACTGCGCGTCGATATCCGGCTCTTTTCCTTCCACGGCCAGATGATACCACCTGGCGGCCTCTGTGTAATCCTGCTCCACTCCTCTGCCCATTTCATACATGAATCCCAGATTGTTCTGTGCCTTTGCATATCCCATAGACGCCGCCATGCGATACCACTTCACCGCCTCGGCATCGTCGCGGGCCACTCCCCGGCCATTTGCATACATGGTTCCAAGGTTGCATTGCGCTATCGCGAACCCCTGTTCCGCCGCCATGCGATACCAATTTACAGCCTCGGCGTCGTTACGCGCCACTCCGGAGCCGGTGGCGTACATGACACCCAAATTGAACTGCGCGCCCGCATGTCCCTCGACGGCGGCACGGTTGAACCAACGGACGGCCTCGACGTAATTTCCGGTCTTGTGATAGCTCAGGCCCCGCACAAATATTGCGGCGGGCGTTTGTTGCGCGGTTGCCGACATGTACGGAGCGCCTGCGAGGGTCAGCGCCGTGAGGAGTATGAAAATCCTTCCCATAATGACAGCTTAAATATACAACTAAAAAGTTAGTTTGCAAGTCGTTTTTCGGTATTTTTGCTGAAAATAAGCTATAAGAGCTTGCTTGGAATTTCCCATTCTCGCTCTTTCTTGCTCTTTTTGCCTCATTTTTCACCCGCTACTCGTTACATAGGAACCCCTATGCGCCTCGTTTCGGGCAAAAAATGAGACAAAAATAACTACAAAATAGCTTCGATGGAAAAATCCAAACAAGCTCTTAAAATGAATTTCGCGGCCATTCGCCTGCTTCGACGCCGCTTACTTCGCCTCCATCGAGGGTGAGGCGCACGGCTGTTCGCATGGCGTGGATGCCCCGGCGGCCCGCCGCTCCGGGGTTGATGCAGAGCGTGCCGAAGGTCTTTTCGCGGAAGATTTTGAGGATGTGGGTGTGGCCCGAGACGAAAATGTCGGGTTTCTCGGCGGCGAGCCTCTCGGCTACCCGTTGCTCGAACCGCCCGGCATAGCCGCCGATATGGGTCATCAGTACGCGTACCCCCTCGCACTCGAAAGAGAGGAACTCCGGGAACTCGCGGCGGGTGGGTTCGGCGTCGATATTGCCGCGGACGGCCCTCAACGGTTTGAAAGCGGCGATGCGGTCGGCGAGTTCCAACGAACCGATGTCGCCCGCGTGCCAGATCTCGTCGACATCCTTAAGGAACTCTTTCAGGGGCTCGTCGAAGATGCCGTGGGTGTCCGATATGATGCCGATTTTCTTCATAAAACCAAAAATACAAAAAAATTTGCGCGTACAAAAATTATTCGTACTTTTGCCCCACGATTTACGAAAATCACGCTTCCCTAGCTCAGTTGGTAGAGCACGACACTCTTAATGTTGGGGTCCAGGGTTCGAGCCCCTGGGGGAGCACTCAGAAGAAGCCGTCTCAAAACTAATTTGAGGCGGCTTCTTTTTTACAGGTCGATATGGCGCGAACCCTGCTAAACTTAGCCGGCGGCCTCGCCGACAGTTCGAGCCCCTGGGGGAGCACCGGGAAAAAGATAGGCAATCATTCGGATTGTCGGTCTTTTTTTTTGTTTTAGGCGATTCTTGCTTCTCGTATGGAGCGGGGTTTTTCTTAGATGTTGTTTGGACTATTGATTCTAATTGAGCATGACTGCGCAGTTGGCCAATAAATTCTTATCTTTGACAAATCGTTTTTATACCCTAAGAGGCAGAGCAATGATGATCAAAGATATCATAACCCGTCCCGAAGGTCGGCGGTTGGAGTTTAAGGAGGCGGTGCCGGGACACGCGGAGTTGGCGAAGACGGTTATCGCGTTTGCCAACGATGCCGGGGGTGAGTTGTATCTCGGAGTGAAGGATGCGCCGCGCGAGATCGTGGGGTTGTCCGAGGAGGAACTTCCGGCCATAGGGGAGCAGGTGAGCAACATCATTTTTGACCGGTGCTATCCTTCGGTTCTGCCCGAGATCACCTTTCTGACCGAGGGCGACAAGCATCTGATCCGGGTTAAGGTTTATCGCGGGAGTATGCCGCCGTACCATCTGAAAGATAAAGGTAAGCGCGACGGAACGTATATCCGGGTCGGCTCGACCAACCGGCTGGCCGACGAGGAAATCATCGCCGAGTTGGAGCGCCGGAAGCGTAATATCTCGTTCGACAGCGAGTTAGTGATGGACAAGCCCGCTTCCGAGTTGGACTTACGCGCGTTCACGGCTGAATATCTCGACAAAACGGGCGAGCGGCTCGATGCGGCGACACTGCGGAAGCTGGAGCTGACGCGGGAGGTGCAGGGTGTGGAGCATCCCACCAACGCGCTGGTGTTGTTCTCAGACGACCGGCTCCGGCAGTCGATGTTCCATTTCGCGAAGGTGGAGTGCGCACGGTTCAAGGGCACCGGCTCCGAAGAATTTATCGACCAAAAGAGCATCCTGTCGAACATCGCGACGCAGGCAGAGGAGGCGTACAATTTCGTGCTGCGCCACATAAACAAGGGTGCGACGGTCGAGGGGGTTTACACCGTCTCGCGCTGGGAATATCCCGTGAAAGCTGTGCGGGAGGCCATCCGGAACGCGATCGTGCATCGCGATTATTCGCTCACGGGCAAGGATGTCAAGGTGGCGGTGTGTACGACGATATGATCGAGATCACGAGTCCGGGGCTGTTGCCGCCGTCGATTGATTTTTCGGCGATGGAGAGCCGCCAGAGCGATGCCCGCAACAAAATTATCGCGCCGGTTTTCAAACGGTTGGGCATCATCGACCAATGGGGCAACGGGCTGAAACTGATCGCCGACGAGTTGCGGGACTATCCCCGGATAGATTTTCGTTGGCGTGAGGTCGGGTTGTCGTTTCAGGTGCAATTCGTGCGGCTCGATTATGAGGCACAGCAAGAGTTAGGGCACGAGTTGGGGCATGAGTTAGGGCAAGAGTTAGGGCAAGAGTTAGGGCAAGAGTCCGCGAGCCCGACGATGTACAGTTTCATCCTTGAGAAACTGGCAGTTGAGCCGATGTCGCGGCAGGAGCTGGTGGAGGCTTTTGAGCTTAAAAAAGCGTCCGGCTACCTCAACCGAACCATCACGAAGTTGCTGTCTCAACGCCTTGTCGAGCAAACCATCCCCGACAGTCCCAATCATCCCGCCCAGAAATTCCGGCTCACGGAGCACGGGAAGATGTTTTTGGAGTTGCTGAAGCACCAATAACTGATTGATAACTCAAAATGCTCAATATTATTCTATCCAAAAAAGTCTGGACATTATTGCGAAACGAATCGATAGGCTCTCTAATCCTGAACAAAACCTTACCGAAAACAACCGCTAACTATGAAAAACATCGTCAAATCCGTTATCCTTTGCGTGGGGATCGCTGCCTCGGCAGTTTGTAATGCGCAGATCACTCCGCAGCAGAAACTTACCGTGAACGACAAAGCCATCGACGGGATCATCGCCGGGATGAGCCTCGAAGAGAAGGTGGAGATGCTGCACAGCAAGACCATCATGTCGTCCGAGGGTGTTCCCCGCCTCGGTATTCCCGACATCAAATACGCCGACGGGCCTTTCTCCGTTCGCGAAGAGATCGGCGAAGGTTTCCGCCCGCTGGGCCTTACCACCGATCACGCCACCTATTTTCCCACGGGCTCCGCTCTGGCGGCGACTTGGTCGGGGAAGTTGGCCTACGACTATGGCAACGCGCTGGGCACCGAGGCGCGCCGCAGAGGGAAAGACATCATTCTCGGCCCTGCGATGAACATTCAGCGTCTGCCCGTCGGAGGGCGAACATACGAATATTTCAGCGAAGACCCGGCGCTGAACAGCGTCCTTGCCGTGGGTTTCACCCTCGGGATGCAGGACGCGGGAACGGCCGCCTGTCTCAAACACTACGCACTCAACAATCAGGAGACCAACCGCGGCAGCGTGGACGTGATAATCGACGAAAGGCCCATGCGCGAGATATATCTCAAAGCATTCGAGGCGGCGGTGAAGGTCGGCGGCGCGATGGCCGTGATGCCCGCGTACAATAAGGTGAACGGGTTCTACGGCTCGGAGAACAACCACCTCAACAACGAGATACTGCGCGGCGAGTGGGGTTTCCGGGGCCTGACCGTTTCCGACTGGGGAGGTACCCACAGCACGATGGGCGCCGCGCTGGGAGGACTAGACGTTCAGATGACGGGCGACAACTATTTCGGTCCCGCGCTCATCGATTCCGTTCGCACGGGCAGGCTTCCCGAATCGGTGGTGGACGACAAGGTGCGCGAGATACTGCGTGTGCGTTTCGCCATCGAGCCGGTACCCGACGAACAGGCCAACACTGTCGTCGTGTCGCAGAAGGAGCAGCACGAGGTCGCCTACAACGTGGCGGCAAAGTCGATCGTGCTCCTCAAGAACGAAAAGTCGATCCTCCCGATTGACATCGAAAAGGTCGGGAAAATAGCGGTGATAGGGCTTAACGCCACGGCTCCGACGGCATCGGGCGGCATGGGCGCGGGAGCCAAAACCCCTTATGAGATAACTCCTTTGCAGGGATTGCAGAACCGCGTCGGGAACGCCGCGGAGATAGTTTACGCTCCGGCTTACAAGAGTTTTCGCGGTATGTTCGCCGGTTGGTTCGGCCCGGGACACGATTTCGCCAAAACGATCGACGAGGCGCCCGATCCCGCGCTTTTGGACGAGGCTCTCCGCGCGGCACGCGGCGCCGACATCGTGCTGTTCTTCGCCGGTACCAACAAATTCATAGAGACCGAAGGTTCGGACAGGGAGAGCATCACGCTTCCCGTCGGTCAGGACGCTATTCTGGAGCAAATAGCCGCCGTAAACCCCAACGTCGTGACGGTGGTGGTGTCGGGAGGCCCGTGTGACCTGAGGGTTGTCGAGAAGAAGTCGGGCGCCATAGTTCAGGCGTGGTGGAACGGTCTGGAGGGGGGGCACGCGCTGGCCGATGTGCTGTTGGGCCGCATAGCACCCTCGGGAAAACTGCCTATGACCTTCCCCGTGAAACTCGAAGATTCGCCCGCCTACGCTCTGGGTAATTTCCCGCAGGAGGTGGTCACGGACGGCGACGTTTTCGCCACCCAGTTCCGCAGCGACATCACCGGCGAGGAGGCGCGGCAATACCGGGAGCGGAATTCGCCCAAAGCCCACTACTCCGAAGGACTGCTCGTGGGTTACCGCTGGTTCGACACCAAGGGCGAGCCCGTGATGTATCCTTTCGGCCACGGCCTGTCGTATGTCGATTTCGATTATTCGGGCATCCGCAGCGACAAGAGCCGGTATACCGCCGTGGAGAATATCCGCGTCTGTGTCGATGTGACCAACCGGGGCGCTATGGAGGCCGACGAGGTGGTTCAACTCTACGTCCGCCGCCTCGAAGGGACGGTGGAGTGGCCCCTCAAGGAGTTGAAGGCTTTCGAGCGCGTGACCCTCGGTGCGGGAGAGACCCGCACGGTTACGCTGGAGATCCCCGTGGCCGAGCTGAGCTACTGGGACGAAGCGACGGAGGGTTGGCAACTCGAGAACGGCAAGGTCGAAGTGTCGGTGGGAGGCTCCTCGGCGCAGTTGCCTCTGAAGACCGTGATCGAGATATGATCTTCCGAGCCGGTCTGTATCATTATGGTATGAAAGTTGCGATTTTTTCACGTAATAACCGGTCATAATCATGAAAAAGATCACACTAATAGCAATGGTCTGGACTCTCGCCCTCGCCGGGGCGGGATGTTCGGCGTCGAGGTCGGCCGTGATGAGCGAAGCCGACATTATCACCGCCCGGCAGATCGGCGAAATGCTCGACGAACACCTCTACAAGTTCGATTTCGACAGGGCTTATCCGATGTCGGCCCCGTCGTTCCCTCTCTCGTCTCCCTACTACGTCTCCGTCATCGGAGATCGCGTCGAATCGTTCCTGCCCTATTTCGGAAGGGCGTACAACGTCCGCTATGGAGGCGGCGAGGGGTTGCGTTTCGCCGCTCCGATTTCGGAATACAACGACAGGACTACCAGGAGGGGTGCACGCGAGATAACCTTCAAGGCGCACACCGACGAGGACTTCTACGAATTTGTCCTCACGGTCTATCCCTTGGGCGAGTGTAACCTCAGTATCATTCCCGGACAAAAACAGCAGATATCGTTCAGCGGACAGATCGATATGGAACCCGAGTTCGAAGTGGTGAGAGTGGAATGATGGGAAGTGTATCTAATGAAAGAGAGCGGACTTCGGCCCGCTCTCTTCGTGTTACGTTGTTCTCGGTCTCTATTGGAATATCTCCTTTTTGAATCCCGCGAGGTTCGCAAGAGGCAATTTCACCCGGGTGTCTCCCGCGGCGTAACATGCTATGTCGTAGGGATTGTAGACGAAGGTGATGTCGGTGGTAGTGAGCAGGAAGTTGTCGACGGGCATTATTTCGGCTTCGGGATTATAACAATGGTCGTCCATAAGTTCCCGCCAGCTCCCGACGCCTTTGTCGCGGAGTATCTGCGCACGGATGGTCTCGCCCAGAGCGGCCTTGCCTTCGGGGGAGAACACTTCGTCGAGCGTCAGGCGGGCGCCGGTGCGAAGGTCCCAGTTGGCGTGGAGGGTCTGTTCCATGCCGTGGGCGCCCCCGCTATCTTCGGCGCGGTCGATCGTGTAGGTGAGGATATGGTCGCCCGCCAACGCGGCTTTGGAGGATAGGTGAAGAAAACCGTCCCACTTGAAGGTCGAATCCTCCGGACTGATCCCGTAGGTGTGTTCGAGCGACGCGTCGAAAGCGGCGACACTTTCGGCGGCGGTGGGGCGGGCGAATTCGGGACCGAAAAACTCTGCGGCCATCTCCTGCTGTACTCTTTGCAACACGGCCCGGTCGGCAAGGACCGAGAGGTATTCGAAACGGTAGGCGACCTTGAAGTAGCCCGTGGTGGTGCGGAAGTTCTGCTCCTTTTCGATGGTGTCGAAAGCCGGAACGACCTTTCGAGTACTCTTGCACGAAGGAAACACGGCGAGCAGAAGCGCCGCGCAGAGAATGAGTGTAGGGTTTTTCATGTTATCCGAGATTTAAATGAGGTTTTTGGCCCGTTACGCCTCAATTATCCTGCCAAAATCGAAACTGTTACGATGGATACGGTCTTCTTTATTCGACGGCTTTCAGTATCCAATCGGCAATGTCATTTAAGACACGCGGCGAGATAGTCTCCTCGATCTTGCCGTACTCATCGATCGTTCCCGTCGCGGAGGTTTGGAACAGATGGTTCAGGCCCGGATATTCGATGACGGTCACGGCCGTGTTGCCGCCCGCCTCGAGACCGGCGCGAATGGCTGCGAGATTCACCGACGAGCGCACCTGAAGGTCTTTGTCTCCGTTTATCGCAAGCACGGGACAGTCGATCTTTCCGAGATCGGCGGCGGGATCGTATTTCGCGAAATATCTCATCCATGGAGTGTTAAGGGTGAGCATCCCCCTGCGTATCTGCTTTTTGATATCGTCGGGAAGGGAAGCGAAGTCCGGTTCCGCCAGAGAGACGAGGCTGTCGATATTGGCTTCCACGAATTGGGGCGTATTGTCGAAAATGAGCGAATAGCCGCGTCGCTGTTTGGCTACCATCGCCGGGATTCCCTCCGAGGGCATACCCACAGTAGCCACATTTATATCCTCCCACTGCATGATAAGGAGCTCTTCGCCCCTCACCCCGGGGCCCGCCATCGAAATCACAAAGGCGACCTTTTCGGGATGCCCGGCGGCGGCGATGAAAGCTATGGTACCCCCCTCGCTGTGGCCCGCGAGACCCGTCTTCTTGTGTTCTATCTCTTTGCGGGTTTTCAGGAAGTCGAGCGCGGCGGCGGCATCGGTCGCGAAATCGGCGGTGGTGGCTGTCCGGGGGTCGCCTCCGGAGCCTCCCACGCCACGGTCGTCGAACCTCAGCACCGCTATTCCGCGGCGGGTGAGATGGTCGGCCAGCACGAGGAACGGTTTATGGCCGAAAACTTCTTCGTCGCGGTTCAGATCACCGCTGCCGGTGGCTCAGGGGCAGGTAGGGTTGCGGCAGTCGGACGCGGTTTTCTTCCA
>QMCD01002120.1_pt1 | contig 11251 bp, 7 predicted proteins | sample 1821841 | NCBI WGS metagenome assembly QMCD01 (sample SAMN01991225, study PRJNA193472) | Termite gut metagenome, whole genome shotgun sequencing project. | isolation source: worker | host: Macrotermes natalensis | reverse complement strand
TTGTCTCTCCGGGGCGGAGCTGCCCTTCGAGAGTGCCGCGCGAGATGTCCGGCTCGCTCCCCTCCGGATCGCCGCCGGTCCAAACTGGTGTGGCAACGTATTTTTGGGAAGCATACCTTTTATGGCATGAATCATAACCTCTTCCGGTTTTTTATCCATCATAACGCGAAGCGTCGTTTCTTTTAAGCCGCCCGCATAACCTGAATGACGCCTGTATAGCTTTTGATCCAGCTTTTTGCCGGTGAATTTAACCTTGTCCGCGTTGATTACGATAACATAGTCGCCTGTATCAACAAACGGAGTAAATACTATACTTTCCCCATTCGTTACGGAGACAACATCTTCAAACTTTACATCAAGATATATTTTTACAGGAATTTGAAGGGAAATGGGGTCTTCTAAACAAGTCTGGGGACGTGATTAGAGTGTATTAAAGGTATAGTGTTCCAAGTTCTGCTTATTGTTTTCATTTCAACTAAGGCGGCACTATCATAAAAAACAAAAGAGACTGTTTTCGGCAGTCTCTTTTTCGTTTCGTTTGCAGCCTTACCTTTTGTCCAAAATCCCGAACTCTTGCCAGGAAGCCTGCGGCATATCCATTTTGATAATCTTGCGGGCTTTGCCTGTTTTGGTTTTCAGTTCTTTCACGTTTTTGCTGAGTTCTTCGGTTTTTTCTTTCAGTTTTGCTTTCAGCGTTTCCTGTTCGTTGTTTAAGTGAACAATAACTTCAATCGTTTTTGCCAAATCGCTTACAAACGCTTCGTCAATTTTACGTTCCGCCAACACTTTTTGGTTAGCCTTAATACCGGACAGCATCACTTGTGCATCGGTAATCTCTTGGGAATAAGTCTTTGCCATAGTACTAAATTTTAAGGTTTATATTTTTTTAATTAATTTTTTCTTCCGGTTATTGGTTCATACCGGATTTTTACAAAAGTCATCTACAATAAATAACATTCCAGTTAGAATATTGTTTTGTCAAGATAGAAAATTTAATATTCCAGTTAGAATATTGCTTTGTTGAGATAGAAAATGAAATATTCCAGTTGGAATATTGCTTTGTCGAGATGGAAAATATAATATTCCAGTTGGAATATTGCTTTGTCGAGATTAAAAATGAAATATTCCAGTTGGAATATTGCTTCGGCGAGATGGAAAATGAAATATTCCAGTTGGAATATTACTTTGTCGAGATGGAAAATATAATATTCCAGTTGGAATATCACTTTGTCAAGATGGAAAATAGAATATTCTACTTGAAAAATAGAATTTTCATCATGGAAAGTTCTTTTTTATTCCGCTGGAGGCTGGAAAGCCCCCCATTTTAATATATCCATACCCGCAATTTTACCTGCAAAATATGTTTATCTTTGCAAAAAATAAACAATGTTAACAGGGTTTAAATTATCAGAATAAAGATGATAAAACGGACGAAGCACAGCCATCGTCCGAATATTGGTATTTATTCTCGGTACAGCCTCAAGTGAACGGGGATTTGATAATAGATAATAAAGAAGGAAACAAATAAATATACATGAAGAATTTCAGAGAAAAAGCCGATTTGATTTGGCGGGTAGCCGATTTGTTGCGTGGAGATTATAAGCAGTCTGATTATGGTAAAGTAATTTTGCCAATGACTGTACTCCGCCGATTGGATTGCGTACTTGAACGTACTAAACAAAGTGTGTTAGATTATTTGCCAAAAATAAAATCACTTACAGATAATGCGAAAGATCTTGCCCTTAATAAAATTGCAGGCTTTAATTTTCATAATAAAAGTCAGTTTAATTTTCAGAAATTGGTTGCTGATCCAAATAACATTGGGGCGAACTTGAGGCAATATATTAACGGTTTTTCTACCAGTGCACGAGAAATTATCGAATACTTCAATTTTGATGATCAGATAGACCGCATGGATGATCCTAAAACTGATATTCTGTTTCGTGTAGTAAAAGATTTTCAAGCCATTGATTTATCTGATATGGATTCTATGGAAATGGGATACGTCTTTGAAGAGTTGATACGGAAGTTTGCAGAGCAATCCAACGAGACAGCAGGAGAACATTTTACTCCGAGGGAAATTATCCGGTTGATGGTAAACCTGTTGTTTATTGAAGATCGGGAAATGCTTACCCGGAAAGGTATTGTAAAAACCATGTACGACCCTGCTTGTGGAACAGGTGGAATGCTCTCTATTGCCGAACAATATGTAAAGGATCTTAATCCCAATGCTGATTTAAAGGTCTTTGGACAGGAAATTAATCCGGAGTCGTATGCCATTTGTAAATCGGATATGTTGATTAAAGGACAAAATCCGGGAAATATCAAATTCGGAAATACATTCACCGTTGATGGGTTGGAAGATGAAAAGTTTGATTATATGTTATCTAATCCACCCTTTGGGGTTGATTGGAAGAAAGCCGAGAAAATAATTAAAAATGAAGCAGAAAATAAAGGTATGAGTGGCCGTTTTGGAGCTGGTCTTCCACGAATTAATGATGGTTCTTTACTTTTCCTGCAACACATGATTTCTAAAATGAAGGGCAGTGGCACTCGGATTGGAATTGTCTTCAATGGTTCGCCATTGTTTACCGGTGCTGCCGAAAGTGGCGAAAGCAATATACGCAAATGGATCATCGAAAACGATTGGTTAGAAGCTATTGTTGCTATGCCGGATCAGTTATTTTACAACACAGGAATCAGCACATACGTGTGGATTGTAACCAATCATAAAAGCAAGGAGCGGAAAGGCAAAATACAATTAATCAATGCTACTGGGACTAAAGATGAAGAGTTGCTGAAAGAGGGCAGATTGGAATTTAACCGCTTTTGGCGAAAAATGGATCGCAGTTTGGGTAACAAACGTAAAGCTATTGCCGAGAATGGCAATACTAAAGGCATTGGTTTTATCACTCAGATTTACGGAAATTTTCAAGAAAACGAGTTTTGCAGAATCCTTCCGAATGAATATTTCGGCTATTGGCGGGTAACTGTAGAACAACCTTTGAAAGAAAATGGCAAAATTGTAAAGGATAAAAGCAAGCAGCCAAAGCCCGATACTTCCATGCGCGATTACGAGAATATTCCTTTCTTGAAGAAAGATGCCAACGGACAACTGATTCCACAAACCATTGAGGAGTATTTCGAATCCGAGGTAAAACCTCACCTGCCTGAAGCATGGGTAGCCCCCACCAAAACAAAAATTGGTTACGAGATCAATTTTACCAAGTATTTCTATGAGTTCAAACCGCTACGTTCATTGGCCGATATTCGTGCGGATATTTTGAAATTGGAAGAAAAGACTTCGGAGGCAGAAAAAATTGTGTTGGGCTTATGAAAAGATATGATTCTTATAAAGATACCAATATTGAATGGATTGGGGAAATTCCAGAACATTGGGTGGTAAAACCATTAAAGCGACTTGCTAAAATATGTAATGGTCAGGATCATAAAAATGTTTGGGACATCAATGGAGAATATCCAATAATTGGGACTGGAGGTGTTTTTGGTTTAGCTAATAGTTATTTACATTTAGGACAGTCGGTAATCTTAGGAAGAAAGGGGACAATTGATAAACCTCAGTTTATTGATTTTCCTTTTTGGTCTGTTGATACTGCATATTATACAGAGATATATCCGACAACAGATGCAAAATATTTCTACTATTTATGTACTACAATAAATTTTGATTTGTATAAATATGGTTCGGCGGTACCAAGTATGACTCAAGAAGTTCTGAGCCAGATTCCTTTTGCAATTCCGAAGAACAATCAAGAACAAACCGCCATTGCCTCTTTCTTAGACCGAAAAACGGCCGAAATTGACCAACTGATAGCCGACAAGAAACGTTTAATAGAACTTTACGAAGAAGAAAAAACAGCTATTATCAATCAGGCAGTAACTAAAGGTATTGATCCTAATGTAAAAATGAAAGATAGCGGGATTGAATGGTTGGGTGAGATTCCGAGACATTGGGACATTACAAGATTTGACTTCCTGTTTTCATTCTCTCGTGGATTATCAATTACTAAAGAAAATTTACAAAAGGACGGGACGCCATGCCTTAATTATGGTGAGATACACTCTAAATATCGTTTTGAAGTAGATCCACAAAGAGATACTTTACCATGCGTGGACAATAGTTTTACAATAACTTCTCCTAAATCGCTATTAAAACGAGGTGATTTTGTTTTTGCAGACACCTCGGAAGACATAAAAGGATCTGGAAATTTTACATATTTAAATAGTGATCAGCTTACATTTGCAGGTTATCATACGATTATAGCAAATCCAATTGGGAAATTTATACACAGATATATTGCGTACTTTTTCGAGTCACTTCCTTTTAGAAATCAAATTCGCTGTAAAGTAACGGGTACCAAAGTTTATAGTATTACCCAATCTATTTTAAAATCTACATTTGTAATGCTACCTCCTTTTGCAGAACAAAAGATTATTGTTCAGGACATAGATATGAAATGTATCCATATCAATGCCAAAATTGAAAAAACAAAAAAACTTATTGACTTATTAACAGAGTATCGCACAACGTTAATCAGCGAAGTAGTAACCGGAAAAATAAAAGTAACAGATTAAGATATGACACTTTGTACGGCTTATATTCGCCAGGTTAATAATACCGAAGAACTGGTATTTGCAACAGATAGTTGCTTGACTGGCGGTGAAAAATGGAAACATGGTATAAAACTTTTCGAACTTCCACGGAAAGACTGTTTGCTGTGTTTTGCCGGTAGTACAATACGGGCTTATCCGTTGGTTTTGAATCTGGTTTCTTCTATTCATCTGGATAAATACTTGGAATCGCCATCCGCCACGTTGGAAGAGGTCTTGGATTTTTTGTCTGAATTGTTTACCAAATTAGTAAAAACAATTACAGAAGTATCAAAGGAGCATATTCATGAAGAAAGGGGTGCTGCAAAGTTTCTATTTGGTGGATGGGACTGGCAAAAGGGAACAAACGGAGCTTTTCGGGTATGGGAACTATTTTATTCCGAAGGGGTAGAAGGATTTATTTTTAATGAACTGACAAATGATCATACTAAAACACGGTTCTATACTTTTTTAGGAGATGCTAACATTGACATAGAAAAAGAGGCAAAAGACAGATTCCACAAAATTTTGATGGATGAAAATAAAATGGATTCCAAATTGGATATGGAACCTTTACGGGTATTGAGTTCTATATCGCTGGATAAAGAAATAAGAGAAGTCGATGGAAGTTTACAGATAGCCAAAATATACAAATCAAACAGAACCGAATTTTTCGGCATATACTGGGAGTCAAGTAAAGGAAAGCCCTGTTTTCAGGGTAGAGAATACAATGAGATAAATAAACCATTGGTACGATATTTCGATCCTGATACATTTGAGATCATAGAATCTGGTTTACCCAATAAAATTTCGGGCATTACACCGGAAATATATCAAGACGATTATGAGTTTGTTTGTGAGTGTTTTGATGAAACCGGTTTTTTGAAAAATAATTTGCCGGAAAAATCCAAACATATTTTACGAATGATATTCAAGAAAATCGCTTATCGTCAATTTATAGAACAACAAGAGAATCAACAAATAAATAGTGAGGGACAATGAATATAACAACTGAAAATACATTTGAAACGGCTTTAGTCCAATCGCTGATTGAACAAGGAGGTTATACCTCAGGGAATGCTCAGGATTATAGCCCAGAATTAGGAATGTTTAAATATGAGGTGGTTGATTTTCTTCAAAAATCACAGCCCAAGCGCTGGGAAAAACTGACAGCTATTCATGGTGAAGATACCCACAACCGTGTTATTCAACGGCTGCACAAAGAGTTGGATTTACGAGGTTGTTTAGATGTACTTCGGAATGGTTTTGTAGATTATGGCGTTCGGTTTCAAATGGCATTCTTTCAACCGGTATCCGGTTTGAATCCTGAATCCGTTGATCTTTTCAACAAAAACAGCCTGAAAGTTTACCGTCAGATTTATTATAGTAATAAAAATCAAAATTCGGTTGATGTTGTGCTTTCGCTGAATGGTATTCCTGTTGTTACGTTGGAACTTAAAAATCAGTTCACCGGACAAAATGTGAGTAACGCCCTGAAACAATATAGTGCTACACGGGATAATCGAGAATTATTGTTTGCGTTCAATAAGCGTACCTTGGTTCATTTTGCAGTCGATCAGGATGAGGTTTTTATGACTACCAAATTAGATGGACACAAAACCTTTTGGCTGCCTTTCAATAAAGGGAATAATAATGGGAAAGGAAACCCTCAAAATCCCAATGGTTACCGGACTGCTTATTTGTGGGAAAATATTCTCGCAAAAGACAGCCTGATGGAAATTGTTCAGCGATTTGTTCATTTGCAGACCGAAGAATTTGAGGTGGACGGACGTTTATACAAAAAGGAAAAGTTGATATTTCCCCGCTATCACCAATTGGATGCTGTTCGTAAAATCAGCGGCAATGTGTTAGCAGCCGGAGTAGGAAAGAATTATTTAATTCAACACTCTGCCGGTTCTGGGAAAAGTAATTCTATTGCATGGTTGGCTTACCGATTGTCGAGTTTGCACAGCCAGACTGACGAGCGAATATTTGACTCTGTCATAGTAGTGACTGACCGGAGGGTACTTGACCAACAGTTGCAAAATACCATTTATCAATTTGAACACAAAGCTGGTGTCGTCAAAAAAATAGATAAAGATAGTACCCAGTTAGCTACTGCATTGGGTTATGGAAGCAACATCATTATTACCACTTTGCAAAAGTTTCCATTCATTGTGGATAAGGTTGCCGAATTACCTGATAGAAAATATGCTGTAATCATTGATGAAGCACATAGTTCGCAAGGAGGCGAAGCATCCAAGAAGATGAAAGAAGTATTAGCCGTCAAAACACTTGATGAAGCGGAACAAGCTGATGCCGATGATTATACCGGAGATGATTTTATCAGAGAAGAAATAGAGAGGTCAGCAATAAGTCGAGGGAAACAAAATAATATTTCGTTTTTTGCTTTCACGGCAACTCCCAAATATAAAACACTGCAAGTCTTTGGCGATAAAGATGCCGAAGGAAAGCCCATCCCATTCCATCTCTATTCGATGAGGCAGGCCATCGAGGAAGGTTTTATTTTGGATGTACTTCAGAATTATACTACTTATGAGTTGTATTTCAAACTAACTAAAGCTATTGAGGAAGATCCAAAGTTTCACAGAAAGAAAGCTGCAAAAGCCATTGGTAAATATGTGTCTTTGCATCCCCATAATTTAGCTCAAAAAACAGAAATTGTTGTGGAGCATTTTCGCGACATAGTTTCGAAAAAAATCGGAGGGCGAGCAAAGGCTATGCTTGTATGTGGATCGCGCTTACATGCCAAGCGTTATTTTGAAGAATTTAAAAAATATATTAAGGAAAAAGGATACGAAAAAGAAATTAAAATCTTAGTTGCTTTTTCCGGCAAAGTTACAGATGATAATTTCCCAACCGGTATCTCAGAAACAGAATTAACCGGTTGGGGAGAAAAGGAACTTCCTGCTGTTTTTGAAAAAGACGATTATAAAATCTTAATCGTTGCAGATAAATACCAAACCGGTTTTGACCAACCATTATTGCATACGATGTACATTGATAAAAAGTTATCGGGCGTAAAGGCGGTACAAACCCTTTCGCGCCTTAATCGGATATATCCCGGCAAGGAAGATACTTTTGTCTTGGATTTTGTCAATGACCGCGAAGAAATATTAAAATCATTTCAGCCATATTACGAAATCACCACTGTAACAGAAGAAACAGATGTCAACCATTTATACGATTTGAAAGCAAGGCTTGACCAATTTCAGGTATATTGGGATAGCGAAATTGATGAGTTCGCTCAAATCTATTTTGATCCCACAACGAATATAAACAACCCTAAGAAACAAAAATATTTATATTCACTTACTGATTCTGCTGTAGATAGATATAAGGCTATTCATGAAGAAGAGAAACAGGATGAATTTAAGAAAGGTTTGCGTTCTTGGACAAATTTGTATGCTTTTCTTGCTCAAATAATGCCGTTTGTAGATATAGAGTTTGAGAAGTTCTATGCTTATGCGAAACTGTTGCAAATAAGGTTGCCTAAAAGAGAATTGTCCGAATCGTTGCATTTAGATGACGAAGTGGCACTCGAATATTATCGCTTGCAAAAGATAAAAGAAGGTACCATTGAATTAGTCAAAGGAGAAACGGGAGAACTCAGTGGTACAAGCGAAGCAGGACTAAAGAGAGCCAAAGATGAAGAAGCATTGCTTTCGGAAATCATCACTATTCTGAATGATCGTTTTGGAACTGAATTCGAAGAAGCAGACAAATTGTTTTTTGAGCAGATAGAAGCAGAACTGTTAGAAGATGAGACGCTGCAAATACAGGCTAAAGTCAACAAATTGGATACTTTTAAATTTGCTTTTGACGATAAGTTTATCGACAAACTTATTTCCCGAATGGATCAAAATCAGGAAATTTTTGAGAAAATCCTCGAAGATAAGTCCTTTGGAGATTTGGTAAAAGAACTGATGATGAAACGGATATTCAGAAAGTTGAACGAATAAAAGAAAATATTATGGTTAATTTATTATTTCGTTTGTTTTTAACATTTAATGCAACATCATTAATATTGGTTGTGTATTTAGTTAAGAGTCAAATCGTGTTAAATGGAATACATCCATTTGTTATAAATATGCCACATTTTGTGTCCTATATCATTTACTTTATGATTCCTATTCTTCTAACTTATCTAAGCTTGTTATTTTCCAATAAACTTGCTGATGATAGCATCGATAACGAACAAGGAACATCGGCTATCCGAGAAATTGAACAAGCAAATAATGCCTATTTGCCCAGTTATTTAGGATACTTTTTTGTGGCACTAAGCGTACCACATTGTGATACATTAATCTTCGTATTTGCAATACTCTTTTTGTTTACATTTCTGTCGCAAACTCTTTATTTTAATCCATTATTTCTGGTATTCGGATATCAATTCTATTATTTAACGACAGTAAACAGCGTCAAAATATTTCTTATTACGAAAGAAAAGCTAAAAGCACCCAATAATATAAGTTTTTCCAAATTAAAGAGAATCAATGATTTTACATTTATAAATAAAAAGAAAAATTGTAGCCATGAATCATTTATTGAAGTCTCATGCACGTTTCGGATCGTGGACCTTTGCCGCAGCAGCCTATAACCTCGGCGATGCGGGTGTGTCGAAAAGGCTCGGCCTGCAGGCGCCGTGCAGGAGTTATTACGATGTTTGGCTTCCCGATGAGACGCGGCGATACATTTTCCGCATATTGTCGTTCAAGCTTCTGTGCGAGAATCCGGAACTTTACGGCTTTGAAGTAAAAGATGAAGAGTATTATCCTGCTCTCACTGATTATCATACCGTTACTGTCGCAGGTCCCGATATAAAATGGCCCGAAGTTGCGGCGGCCCACGGTACCACATATAAACTTTTGCGAGAACTCAACCACTGGATCCGCGATTATGCCTATGCAAACCGCAACGGTCGCACCCTGACGCTGAAAATACCCGACAAAGGGTTTCGCGAGAGACGGGGTGTCTCCGCCGACAATAGATGAAAAACACGATAAACATAACCGGCGCGAGGGTTCACAACCTCAAAAATATCGACCTCGAAATTCCGCGCGACGCCCTTGTGGTGATCACCGGATTGTCGGGTTCGGGCAAATCGTCGCTGGCTTTCGACACCATCTATGCCGAGGGGCAGAGGCGCTATATGGAGACGCTGTCGGCCTATGCGAGGCAGTTTGTGGGCACTATGGAGCGTCCGGATGTCGATAAGATCACAGGCCTGAGCCCTGTGGTGGCGATCGAACAGAAGACCACGAACCGCAACCCGCGCTCTACCGTGGGCACGGTCACGGAGGTTGGGGATTTCCTTCGCCTGCTTTTCGCCCGCGCTGCGAGGGCCTATTCGCCCGCCACCGGCGAGGAGATGGTGCACTACACCGACAAGCAGATACTCGACCTTATAAACGCCGGGTTTTCAGGCAATAAAATAGCAATACTTGCACCTTTGGTTCGTGGCCGCAAGGGGCACTACCGCGAACTTTTCGAGGGGGCGATCAAGAAAGGCTACCTGCAGGCGCGCGTCGATGGCGAGATGGTCGAATTGCACGACGGGATGAAGCTCGACCGCTATAAGATCCACCATGTAGAGTTGGTCATCGACCGTCTTGAGGTTAACCGCGAGAGCCACGACCGCCTGCTGAAAAGCCTTCAGGAGGCCTTCCGCCAGGGCAAGGAGACGATGATGCTCTATGACTATGCGACGGGGCAGGTGCGCCACTATTCGCGCCATTTGATGTGCCCGACAACGGGTGTTGCGTTCGACGACCCCGCGCCCCACACATTTTCGTTTAATTCGCCGCAGGGGGCTTGCCCGCATTGCAACGGGCTGGGAGAGGAGACGGTTTTCGACATGTCGCGCATTGTGCCGGATCAGGGCAAGAGTTTGCATGCGGGTGGTGTAGCCCCCCTTCCCAAGAGCCTGTTGCCATTGATGGAGGCCATCGGGCGCCGTTATGGGTTTACGGCCGACGATGCGATAAAAACCTTGCCGGAGACAGGCCTTAATGCAATCTTGTATGGCGATCCCGAGCCGTTGAACGTGGATGGGCGTTTGGTGGGCTGGGACGGCATTGCCGACTATATTGAGCGTCAGGAGGAGGGTGGTGAGAAGTGGCAGGAGCAGTTCATGATGCGCCGCCCGTGCAGTGTTTGCGGGGGTACGCGCCTCAGGGACGAGGCGCTGCAATTCCGTATCGACGGAGTGAATATCGCCCAACTCTCGGACATGAGCATCGATGAGCTAAAGGCGTGGATGACGGGCCTTGAAGAGCGTTTGAGTGCCACCGAGGCTGCGATCGCGCGCGAAGTCCTGAAAGAGATCAGGGCGCGCCTTCAGTTTATGATTGATGTCGGACTGGGCTATCTTTCGCTTTCGCGGGCGTCGCGTTCGTTGTCGGGCGGCGAGAGCCAGCGCATACGCCTTGCCACGCAGATCGGCTCGAAGTTGGTTAACGTACTTTATATATTGGACGAGCCGTCGATAGGCCTCCATCAGCGCGACAATCGCAAGTTGATCTCCTCACTCAAGGAGTTGCGCGACGGCGGCAATTCGGTGATCGTGGTGGAGCACGACGAGGATATGATCCGCGCGGCGGATTTCGTGGTCGACGTG
>QMCD01002119.1_pt1 | contig 11255 bp, 6 predicted proteins | sample 1821841 | NCBI WGS metagenome assembly QMCD01 (sample SAMN01991225, study PRJNA193472) | Termite gut metagenome, whole genome shotgun sequencing project. | isolation source: worker | host: Macrotermes natalensis | reverse complement strand
GTTCCCGGTTCCATTCGCAGCACCCTGCCGAGGGTGGCATACTTTTCCGGCGTGAATGGGTTGTGGATCCGGTGCGCACTTTCCATAACGGTGAAGATGCGAGGGATGTCCAAGGCGAAAACTCCTTATTGAAAATGGCGATGGTGCCGGGATTTTATACCGAAAGCCAGTCGAGTCGTTGGTAAACACAGCCCGTTTGGTCCGCCCGTTTACCCGCCGGGACCCTATTTGCATCGACAACCGCGTAGCCGGGAGCCTACCGCCCGTCGCGGCACGCGACCGGCTTCGGGAAATGTCAACAGCCTTCAGTATATCATATTCACGGCATTTCGCAACGCCTTTTCAGCGCGGAAGCCGGGAACGCATCGCAGTGACCGGAGAACCCGGTTTCGGCGTGAAAAACTTCAATTTCAAGGAGTTGCGGTTATGCACGGGATTGTGCACAGGCGGATTATCATGCCGTTTACGGCATATAAAAACTCCTATTGACCCGGTCTTGAAAATTCTTTAGAATCCTGCCCACTGCCTTGCGTTCATCGGCAACGCGATCATGGGCGGCGAATGCCTCTTGAAAGAAGGGACACGGATGTCCCGAAGGACGTTTTGACCGGGAATGCGCCATCCCGCAAAGGTGCGAACCGTTTCGGAACGTCTCGATTTCCACCCTTGCAACCCAGTACGCCAGGGATGGCGTAGAAGGAGTGTTTCATGCTTCGAACGGAGTATTTTGATTGTGATTATCAGGAACTTCTCGCGAAAGGACAAACACAAGGCCAACTCAATTTTGAAGAAATGATCGGTTTCCTCGGCGAGGACGAAGCCGCGCAACACGGATCACCGGGCGAGTATTTTCATCCGGTACATCTCATGGAAGAGAGTCCGGAAGAGGATGCGGACGACGAGGACCGGGACACACTGTACGATGAAGATGAAAAAATCGTCCGTTCGTACGACATGGCGTCCAGGGACCGTAAGAGCGGCAGGAAGCGTTCGGAAATATCCGCCGACAGTGTCGATTCCCGCCCGGGCGGTGACATCAACCGCGGTATCGACGGCGACGTTGACGGCGACATTGTCGGGAAGGAGGCGGCGTTTTCCGTTGCGAAACCCGCGTCGCCACCCGAGGAGATGGAAAAATGGAGCAGCGACCCGATCCGGCTCTATCTTTCGCAGATGTCCCATATTCCGCTCTTGACGAAAGAGGAGGAATGCGAACTTTCAAAGGAAATCGAACGAACACGCCGTGAATTTCGTCGTGTCGTCATGGGGAGTCCGCTCGCCCTGCAAACCGCGTTCGGCGTCCTGACGAAAGTTTGGCACGGTCAACTTCCGTTCGACAGGACGATCAAAATGTCGCTCACGGAACGGCTTTCGAAAGAGCATATCCTCAGGAGAATGCCGCACAACCTCAAGACACTCGCTCCGCTTCTCGAATCGTTGACGGCGGATTTCGACCGACTGGTCCGTAAAAGCACGCCGCGGCAGGACCGCGCGGTCGCCCGGAAACGGTTCATAACACGTCGTTCGCACGCCCTCGTCCTTACCGAGGAACTCAGCCTCCGGACACGCCGGGTGCATGCCCTGATGCGTCAACTCGAAAAAATCTCGAAGCGGATGGATGAAATCCGTTATCTGCTCCGCCTGGCCAACGCGAACATTTCCCACGAACGACGGCTCCTGCTTCGCGAGGAACTGCGGGACCTGATTCTCATGACGCAGGAAAGCCCCGGGAGCCTCCGGCGCCGTTGCGAAGCGATGCGGAAACGCCTTGCCGCCTACGACAAAGCGAAAAGCGAGATGTCGCGGGGCAATCTCCGGCTGGTCATTTCCGTCGCGAAACGTTATCGCAACCGCGGGATGAGTTTTCTCGACCTGATCCAGGAAGGAAACACCGGCCTCATGCGGGCCGTCGACAAGTTCGAATATCGTCGCGGTTTCAAGTTTTCGACCTACGCGACCTGGTGGATTCGGCAGGCGATCACGAGAGCGATCGCGGAACAGGCGCGGACGATCCGTATTCCCGTCCACATGATCGACGCCTTGACGAAATTGCGCAGCACGGCACGGACGCTCTACCAGCAAACCGGCCGGGAACCGAGCATCACGGAAATCGCCGCCGCCGCCGAATTGTCCGTCGAAGAAGCCCGCCGGATCATGCTGATGGGTGCGAATCCGATCAGCCTGGAACACCCGATCGGGGACAGCGACGAGTGCAGTTTCGGCGAATTCGTCGCCGACGACAGTTTCGAGCGGCCCGAACGCAGCGCCTCGAACGAACTGCTGAAAAAACAGATCGGCAAATTGCTCAAAACGCTTACGTACCGCGAACGGGAAATCATCAAATTGCGTTACGGTCTTGAAAACGGCTATTCCTATACGCTTGAAGAAGTCGGGCGGATTTTCCAGGTCACACGCGAGCGTGTCCGCCAAATCGAGGCGAAAGCCGTCCAGAAACTCCAACTTCCGGGACGTTCCTTGCACCTGGAGGGGTTTCTCGATGCACGGAAATCGGAAGACGGCGATTTTTACGATGACAACCGATAGGCTTGTCGCACGACCAAAATTCGAGGATCGCTTCTTCACGATCCGGGAACGGTGTTCCCGGATCCCCCAGGGCCGGGGATCACCCCGTCCGCTTCTCTTTTCAACGATCGTTCATTCATGCTTGCCCGAAATCAAATCGCCGTTGCCGATACATGGGATCTTTCACCGTTGTTCGTTTCGGAAGAGGCGTGGGAGGCGGCGATGGAGGAGTGGGAACGCCGTATCCCGGAGTACGAAACCTTTGCCGGCCGCTTGCATGAACCGGAAACCTTGCTTGCCTGCCTCGAATTTGAAAGCGAACTGGGCGCGTTGGGAGAACGGGTCGCCGGTTACACGGTCCTGAAAAAAAGCGAGGACGCGGGCGCCAACCACTGCCAGGAAATGTATGCCAGGGCACTGCGTCTCTACGGGCTTGCGCAACTGGCTTCGAGTTTCATTGCGCCGGAGTTGCTCGCCATCCCGGCGGCGGAATGGGACCGGCTCGTCGCGGAGGAACGGCTTGCCCCGTACCGGCTGCTTTTGGATCGGATCGTCCGTTTGCGGCCGCACACGCTCAGCCGGGGCGAAGAAGAGGTTTTGGCCCTTTTTTCCGAAGCCTCGACCGTCGCGGAACAGGCGTACCACCAGTACACGACCGCGGAGATGAAAATCAAGCCGGTCCGCGATGCGTGGTGGCGGCGGACGGAAATGGGCTACAACAAGTTCATCGAGATGCAGCATTCCCGTTGCCGCCGGGTCCGCAAAGCCTCTTTTGACGCGTACTACAAGGCGTTCGAAGAATCCCGGAACACGCTTTCGGCGCTTTTGGCCGGATCGATTCAATGGGACATTTCGCTCGCGAAAAGCCGCCGGTTCTCAAGCAGCCTGGATGCCGCGCTCTTTGAGGAAAACATCCCGGGAACCGTGTATGAAAATCTCGTCGAAACGGTCCATCGCCATTTGCCGAGCCTGCACCGTTATTATGATTTGCGCCGCCGTAAAATGCGGTTGCGGGAAATCCGCGCCTACGACACTTACGTCCCGGTTCCGGCCGGCGTCCGGATGCGGTACGACTGGGACACGGCCGTCGAAACGATTTGCGACGCGCTCGTCCCGCTCGGTCCGGAATATGTCGGGACGCTCCGGGGCGGTTTGCGGGAACGGCGGTGGTGCGACAAATATGAAAACGAAGGAAAAAGTGCGGGGGCGTTCAGCGCGGGCACCTACAAAGCCCCCCCGTACATCCTCATGAATTTCAACCCGGAAATCATCGAAAGCGTTTTCACGCTCGCCCACGAGGCGGGCCATTCGATGCACTCGTGGTACTCGGCGAAACACCAGCCGTTCCGTTATTACCAGTACGGCATTTTCGTCGCCGAGGTCGCGAGCACGTTCAACGAACAACTCCTCGGGGAACATCTCATCCGCCGGGTCCGTTCGAAACGGGAACGCGCCTGGTTGATCAACCACCAGGTCGACGCGATCCGCAATACGATTTTCCGGCAGACGATGTTCGCCGAATTCGAGAAAACGACGCACGAATCGATCGAACAGGGTCGGCCGCTCTCGGCCGAGGGCTTCCGGCGGATTTATCGTTCGCTCCTCGACCGGTATTTCGGGCCGCGGTTCGCGATCGACGAGGCGCTCGAACTCGAATGTTTTCGGATTCCGCACTTTTATCATTCGTTTTATGTCTACAAATACGCGACCGGCATGTCGGCGGCGATCGCCCTGGCCGACCGGGTTCTCCGGGGCGGCGAACGGGAGCGGAACGATTACCTGACCTTCCTGGGCGGCGGTTGTTCCCGGGAACCGCTCGATTTGCTGCGATTGGCCGGCGTCGACATGGAAAGCCCCGCACCGATCGAAGCGGCGATGCGTCGTTTCTCGCAACTGGTCGACGAATTGGAATCGCTGATATGATGAGAACCGGAGGTGCATCGCATGGAAGCCGGCCTTGTCCCGATCCGCACGGAAAAACGGCGTCCGGCCGTCCTTGAAAGTTTTGCACCGGGTACTGACAACGGCGTACAGGAGTTTCAGGTCAACGCTTTTCCGGACATGCCCCAAGGCGTTGCCAAGCCCGGGACACCTGCGGCGCAGGTCTTCCGTGATGCGGGCGGCTCATCTTGCCGGGCGGACGGAATCGGTTATACTGGAAACGCGATGAGACGGACATTTGTTCAGGTCTGCCTGCCGCACTCACTCGCTCCTAACTGTTGTTAGTATATGGATTTACGCATATTGTTCGAGCGGCAGGCGATTGTTCGCGGGAGGATTGCCATGCCACTAACGGTATACAATGGTTTCATGGCCGAAGTTGTTCGTCAATTGCCGGTCGGGTTGCATTGCCTGAGCCGCATTGCCTGAGTGCGACAATCCAATGCGACGGTCAGGCAAGAAAAAAGGCCGGTTTCTTGAAAATGTTGATAAATTTGAAAACAGGAGCCTTTCCGGCTGTTGTCAATCAAAAATAGGGGCGGTCGTTCCAAAAACGGGCCGGTTGACACCGTTTGCGGTCAAATCATTATGGAAAACCTTTTTGAAAGCAGCGATTCGGTGCGGACGACGAAGCCGCTCCAATACGCCGAACAAGTCGTCTTCGATCGCCCGCACCCGTTGGAACATGGCGGCATGCTCGCGGAAATCGTCGTCGTTTACGAAACCTATGGAACGCTCGACGAACGGCGCGACAACGCCGTGTTGATCTGTCATGCGCTCAGCGGCGATTCCCATGTCGCGGCCCATGACGCCGAGGACGACCCCGGTTGGTGGGAAATCATGGTCGGGCCGGGCAAACCGATCGACACGGACCGGTATTTCGTGATCTGTCCGAACTGCCTCGGCGGTTGCCGTGGGACGACCGGGCCCGACAGTATCGACCCGACGTCCGGGAAACGGTACGGCATGGCTTTTCCGAACATCACGATCGGCGACATCGTCGAGGTCCAAAGGATGCTGATCGATCATCTCGGAATCGACCGGTTGCTCGCCGTCGTCGGCGGTTCGCTCGGCGGTCTGATGACGCTCGAATGGTCGATCCGCTTTCCCGACCGGCTGTGCGGAGCCGTCCCGATCGCGACGGGACCGCATTTGACAAGCCAGGCGCTTGCTTTCGATATCGTCGCCCGCAACGCGATCATGAGCGATCCCCGGTTTGAAAACGGCCAATACCACGACAAGGGAGTCGCGCCCTCGACCGGCCTGGCGATCGCCCGGATGTTGGGGCACATCACCTACCTGTCGTTCGAATCGATGCGGAAAAAATTCGATGCCGACCGCAACTCGGGCCGCTCCCTCGATACGCGCTTCGAGACGAAATTTTCCGTCGGTTCCTACCTGGCCTACCAGGGCGACAAATTCGTCGAGCGTTTCGACGCCAACAGTTATTTGACGCTTTCCATGGCAATGGACCAGTACGATCTCGGCGCAACGAAAAAAGCGCTTGCCGGATCGATGCGACGTTCCATGTGCCGCTGGCTGGTCCTCAGTTACACGACCGACTGGTTGTTCCCCGCCTTCTTGTCCCGCGAACTGGTCGATGCGTTGCTCGACGGCGACAAACGGCTCTCCTATTGCAACGTCGAATGCGATTGCGGGCACGACGCATTCCTCCTGCCGAACAGTTTCGCGGTGTACGGGAAAATCATCAAGTATTTCCTGCGCAACCTCGCCGATGAATACATGTCGGGCGACCCGGCCGTCTCGGCTTCGGGAATCCGCCGGGAAGCGACGCTCCTCGCCACCTTGGAACAGGAGTTCGCCGCGAAACCGGAGCGAATCGATTACAAACGGATCATGGAGCTGATCCCGCCCGGGGCGAAAGTGCTCGACCTCGGATGCGGCAAAGGGGGACTTCTGGCCCGGCTGCGGTTGCGGGGACACAAGCGGGTCGTCGGCATCGAACAGGACGAAAAATACGTACTTCGCGCCGTCGGCCGGGGACTCGACGTCATCCAGGCCGACCTGAACCTCGGGCTTGCCAACTTTTTCGACAAGCAGTTCGATTTCGTCGTATTGTCGAAAACGCTCCAGACGGTTCTCGACGTCGAATTCATTCTCGACGAAATGCTCCGCGTGGGAACACGGTGCATCGTCAGCTTCCCGAATCTCGGGTACCGGGAACATCGCCGCCGCCTTTCCGAAGAGGGCCGGGCGCCGAGGGCCGATTTTCACAAGGAGCGGCTCTGGTATAATACGAAAGACGTGCGTTTTTTGACCATCGCCGATTTCGAGGAATTTTGCACCGAAAAAGGGTTGCGCATCCACCAGCGGATTTCGCTCGACACCGAAGCCGGGCATTCCGTCGAAAACGATCCGAACCTCAATGCCGATACCGCGATCATGGTGCTCAGCCGATAAACGGACTCGATCATGAAACACGTTGTTTTGCCCGTTCTTTTCCTCGCGGTCGTCCCGCCGTATGCTCAACCGTCGTTCGCCCAACCGTCGCATGTTCAACCGCTTCTTTTCGAGGCGGTCGACACGGAAGAACGTTCGACGGTCGGAACGCTCGAATCGCTTTCGGCGGCCGGCGCGACGTTGCGCAATGCCAACGGGGAACACGAGTTCGCACGCGAGCGTCTCGTGCGGCTCCGCAATGTGACGCCGATGGAGAACCCGACCGGGGATCCCGGGCAGACGGCTTCACGATTGCCGCGCGGATTCCAATTGCCGGACGCCTCGGAACCGGTGCGAAGGCCGGACGAACTTCTCCCGCCGTTGCTCGCACTGGTCGGCCTGGTCGACGGGAGCCGGGTCAGTGCCGTCCGCTATAACGCCGATTCGAAAAACGCGACCCTGGAACGGCCCGGCGAATCGGAAAAATGGACCGTGCCGACCGGTTCCGTCACCGATGTCCGTTTCAACGTTCCCGCGGACGATCTCCGGGAAATGATGGCCGCGAACGCCGACACGGCGACGTCATTCTCCTTGCGAAACGAAGAGAGCCGGATACGCCTGTTACGAACGAACGCCTCTGCCGACCGGCTCGTCATCGCCCGGGCCGACGCGTTGGACACGCACGCCGGGATCATTCTCTCGATCGACGATAAAACCGTGCTTTTCGAAACCGACGGCGAAAAATTGCCGATTCCCCGCGAAAAAATCAGCGCCGTCATTTATTTTCACGGTATTCAAACACCACGTGCTCCGGAAATCGCGGTCCTCCATGACCGAACCGGCAGCCGCCTGGCATTGACCGACGTGACGCTCGGCGACGACGGAACCTTGGCGTGGACCGCACTGTCCGGAGAAATCGCCGCGAAAACGCCGCTCTCTCTCGTAACGGAAATCGTTTTTCCGCAACGGAATCTCGTTCCGCTTGCCCGGCTGAAACCGTCTTCCGTCGAACGGACGGCCTTCTATTCGTGGAACGAGCCTCAAAACGCTTCGAACGGACCGCTCGAATCTTTCACGAAATGGACGGCGCCGCGCTGGAATGAAGAAAATGCCGGACAAAACAGCGGGTTAAACGTCGGGTTAAACGTCGGGGCCAACGAACCCGGAATCGCGAAAAAAACGGATGCACTCCGGGAATCGGCGGCGGCAACGGTACTGGGCGGGAAGGTTCAACTGGATGGGAACACCTATGCGGACGCCCTCGCCCTCCGGGCGAAAACCGTACTCGCGTACGATTTCCCGGAACCGTTCGAGCGGATGCGCGGCCTTGCGGGAATCGACGACCGCCTGCGGCCGGCAGGTCACGGGCGGCTTCAAATCCTCGGCGATCAAACGGTTTTGTTCGATGCGGTCCTCCGGGGGGATCGGGAAACCGTCCCGATCAATCTTTCCTTGAAAGGCGTCCGTCGACTGACGATCACGGTCGATTTTCCCGACGGGGTCGACAACGCCTGCCAAATCGTCCTCGCCGCGATGAAACTGTTCCGGTGAAACCGTTCAAATGAAAAACCGGTCCCAGGATACTGAAAACTCAGCCGGCTTCGGTATAAAAAACCGGAGATATGCTGGAAACGCGATGAAAACGGACATTCGGCCAAGTCCGCCGGCCACTCACATGCCCTCAACTTGTGTTAATGCAAGTATTTACACGAGTCGTTCGAGCGGCAGACGGTTATGCGTGGGATGGTTCGCGGGAGGATTATCATGCCGTTTACGGAATATCACCGTGCCTGTTTGTGAAGACGCCGAATCGCCCCTTCGGGGCAAAGAGGTTCGCAGGAGCCGCATTTCGTACATAAAGTGCGGTCGATCTCGTGCGTCCGGTACGGCGTTGAAGGAATCGCTCCGACGGCGCAACCGTGCGCACAGAGGGAACAGCCGTTACACTTTTCCCGGTCGATCGCGTATTCGATCATGGCCGGGCATTTCAGCGCGACGCAATGTCCTTGCAGGTGTCTCTCGTACTCGCCCCGAAAGTATTTGAGCGTCGAAAGGACCGGGTTCGGGGCCGTTTTGCCAAGTCCGCACAAGCTGCCCGCCTTGATGTCGAGCGCCAGCCGTTCGAGCCGTTCCAGATCCTGCGGCGTTCCCTTGCCGGCGCAAAGACCGTCCAGAATATCGAGCATCCGCCGGGTTCCGATGCGGCAAAAAGTGCATTTTCCGCACGATTGTTCCTGCGTGAACGCGAGAAAATACCGGGCGATATCGACCATGCAGTCGTCTTCGTCCAGCACGACCAGGCCGCCGGAGCCCATGATCGCGCCGACCGCCGAGAGCGATTCGAAATCGATCGGCGTATCGGCGAGTTCCGCCGGAACACACCCTCCCGAGGGGCCGCCAATCTGGACCGCCTTGAATCGTTTCGGCACGCCCTTGTCCTGGGGACGAACGGGGATTCCGCCTCCGATTTCCTCGACGATCGTACGGATCGTGATCCCCATGGGGACTTCGATCAGGCCGCCGCGTTTGATTTTGCCGGCAAGGGCGAAGACTTTCGTCCCGCGACTTTTCGGTGTCCCATGTTCGACGAACGCCCCGACGCCGTACCGCATTATGTAGGGAATGAACGCGTAGGTTTCGACGTTGTTCACGAGCGTCGGCTGACCGTACAAGCCCGACACCGCCGGAAAGGGAGGACGCAACCGGGGCATTCCGCGGCGTCCCTCCATTGATTCGAGCAGCGCGGTTTCCTCCCCGCAGACGAACGCCCCGGCGCCTTCCTTGACGGCGAGCCGAAACGAAAACCCGCTGCCGAGAATGTCCGTTCCGAGCAATCCCCGTTGTTCGCATGTTTCGATCGCGCGCCGGATACGCTGCACGGCGAGCGGGTATTCGGCACGAATATAGAGGAATCCTTGTGCGGCCCCGACGGCGTAGGCGGCAACGGTCATCCCTTCGATGATCCGGAAGGGAAACGATTCAAGCAGCATCCGGTCCATGAAGGCGCCCGGGTCGCCCTCGTCGCCGTTACACACGACGTATTTTGTCTCACCGGCGGCTTTCCGGACGGCGGCCCATTTGCGAAAGGTCGGAAAGCCCGCGCCGCCGCGACCGCGCAGCCCCGATTGTTCGAGTGTGTCGAGGATCGTTTCCGGCGTCGTACGTTCCGTCAGCAACCGTTCCAAGGCGACGAAGGCCCCGTGACGGCGGCAATCGTCCAAGTCGGTCGGGACCAATTCCCCGCAGTGTTCCATCGTCAAATGGCGCTGCTGGTCGAGAAAGGTACACATCGGCGCAGCAGTACGCTCGATGCGCTTCTCCGACGGATCGGAATGTTCGTTCGACCATATCCGCTGGAGCATGTTCCAGAAGCCGTGTCGGAGCCGGTGCCGCAAATCCGGTGAATGGTGGTGAAACAGGATTTCCCGGACATCCTCCGGTCGCACCTTGGCGTAGAACGTGGAAATCCCTTTTTTCGAAACGGTTTCGAGCAGCGGCGTTTGATGGCACATCCCGACGCAACCGACGGGTTCGACGCGGACCGGCAGGGCGTATCGCGCAATCAGGCGCACCAGTTCCTCATGGACCTTGGCACTGCCCTGCGCCTGGCAGCAGGAGCCGAGACCGATCCGGACGAGGATGATTTCCGTTCCCTTCGTCCCGGGACCGTCGGCGGTATGCTGCGTCGATTCGTCGGCATGTTCGAGGAAATCGTCGATCACGTCCGGGATCATGGACGCGTTCAAGTGTCCGTAAGTCAGGTGATCGATCTGGACGACCGGAGCGAGCGTGCAGCAACCGAGGCAGGCGACCTTCTGGATGGTGAATTTTCCCGCCGGGTCCGTGTCGCCGTTCGCGGGTATCCGCAAATGCTGCCGGAACGCTTCGAGAACCCGGTCGGCCCCCTTGACATGGCAGGCGGTTCCCGTGCAGACATGGATCATGTGTTCGCCGACCGGCTCTTGGCGAAACTGGTCGTAAAACGTGGCGACGCCGACCAGGTCGGCCGGGGTGATTTCGGTACGACGGCATAATTCTTCCAGTACCTTGCGCGGCAAATAGCGGTATTCCCGTTGAATTGCCTGGAGGAGCGGAATCAACGCCCCCTTGTCCGTTCCGTGAGTCGCGAGAAGTGTGTCGATCATCCGAAAATCGTGTGCGGTTATACTGGAAACCACGCAGGGGCCTTGTCGTTAGGAACAACAGCGACCGGCTTTTCCCTCGCGAACGCTTCGGGCTCTGAAATAACGTAACAAAGCCCTAGCGCCGACCGCCCTGCCGGAATTGCTGACCACCGGTTCCCCCGGGGCGAAATTGCTGTTGCCGACCGCCGGTTCCACCCGGCCGGAATTGTTGGCCGCCTGCGCCGCCGAAGGGAAAACCGCCGCCGA
>QMCD01002118.1_pt1 | contig 11257 bp, 11 predicted proteins | sample 1821841 | NCBI WGS metagenome assembly QMCD01 (sample SAMN01991225, study PRJNA193472) | Termite gut metagenome, whole genome shotgun sequencing project. | isolation source: worker | host: Macrotermes natalensis | reverse complement strand
CATGCGCGATCACCTCGTTGCCTTTCATCAATTTTACCTCTTTCATACTATTCGGCTTTTTGTCTGTAAACGGTGATCACGCTGTCGGGGCACACCATTGCGCAGCTCGCGCAGCCCGTGCAGTCGTCCGGATTCTTCATTTTGGAGTAGTGGTACCCCTTGCCGTTGACCTCGTCTGCGAGCGTCAGAACGCTCACCGGACAGGCCACAACACATACGTCGCAACCCTTGCAGCGCTCGATGTCGACCACTATCGTCCCCTTGATTTTGCCCATAGTTATTACGATTTATTATTAAGGCTTGATTTTATCTTACAAATGTAAGTATTTTTCCGTGAAATTGGTTATGAATACAATTTTTATTTTCGTTATTCGATCTGACATATTTTGTCCGGATACTTGTATATTCCGCGAAAAATCATATTTTTGCAACAAAGACTAATTAATTATATGACGCTATGAAAAAATTACTCGTATTCCTGTCGCTACTCGTGCCGATCGCGGCCTGCGCCGAAAAACCGATCACCGTCGAGCAGCTTCCCGAAACTGCCAGAACGTTCATAACCAAGCATTTCGCCAACGTGAAAGTATCGCTAGTAACGGTCGATAAAGACTTGTTCAGCACCGATTACGAGGTGGTTCTTGCCGACGGCAGCCGGGTTGAGTTCGATAAAAAAGGTAAGTGGACAGACGTCGACTGCGGCCGTAACCGCCTGCCCGATGGCATATTACCCCCTGTGATCATGCAGCAGATCACCGAGCGCTATCCCGACCGGTTCGCCCGCGAGGTCAACCGCGATGGTCGCGAGTGGGAAGTGTCGCTCAACAACGGCCTCGAACTGAAATTCATCTCGTTCCGCCTTGTCGAGATCGACGATTAACGCAACGCCGCCCTTGACCATTCGTCATACGGGTCCACGGGGCGAAGCAATTCGGCACGCATTTTCGGCGTGTTTCGCCTTATCGGTTAGCTATGATGTGTTGTTATTGCTTAAAAATTGATTAGAATTTAATATTATCCAAAGAAAATATTAGATTTGTGCAATCTAAAAAACAATACCATGAAAAAACTCTTTTTACTGTTAGCCCTTACCCTGCCGTTCGCGGCATGCTCCGACAAACTCACCTCCTTCGACAACCTTCCGTTTGCGGCGCGGACATTCATCAACGAGTATTTCGATGAGGCCGATGTGGCGCGCGTAAAGATGGAGCGCGATATGTTCGAGAAAACGAACTACGAAGTATTCCTGGACAACGGCACAACCATCGACTTCAACAGCAAGGGCCGGTGGACGGAGATCGACTGCATGCTCGACCCGATCCCCGAAGGCATCGTGCCCGAGAAGATCGCCGCCTACATCGCCGAGGAATACCCCGATGCCTTTGCCAGCGAGATCAGCCGCGGCAAAAGCAGTTGGGAAGTGTCGCTCAGCAACGACCTCGACCTGACATTCAACAGCCGCTTCCAGATCGTAGATATAGACGATTAGGGATGCATATGTTCTTGTGAACCATCATGATAACAAAAAAGGCTGCCTATCGGCAGCCTTTTTCCGTCTGTCAACAGACTCTATTCGTCGAAAGCATGGATCACAACACCCGAGCGGAGCTTGGGTTCGAACCACGTCGTTTTCGGAGGCATTATATTGCCCGTGTCGGCGATGTCGATCAACTGCTTCATCGAGACGGGGTAGAGTGCGAACGCCACCTTCATCTCGCCGCTGTCCACCCTCTTCTGCAACTCGCCGAGGCCGCGGATGCCGCCCACGAAGTCGATACGGTTGTCGGTGCGCAGGTCTTTGATGCCGAGGATCTCGTCGAGTACGAGGTTCGACAGGATCGTCACGTCGAGCACGCCGATCGGGTCTGCGTCGTTGTACGTGCCCGCTTTTGCAGTCAGGCTGTACCATTTGCCGTCGAGGTACATCCCGAAGTTGTGGAGCGCGGCGGGGGTGTAGATGCCCTTGCCTTCTTCCTTGACTTCGAAATTCTTCTTCAGCAGTTCGACTATCTGCGCCGGCGTGTGGCCGTTTAGGTCTTTCACCACGCGGTTGTAGTCGATGATTTTTAGCTGGTTGTCGGGGAACACCACGGCGAGAAAGTAGTTGTACTCCTCGTTTCCGGTGTGGTTGGGGTTCTTCGACGCCATTTCCTGTCCCACGCGCGCAGCGGCGGCTGTACGGTGGTGGCCGTCAGCTACATACAGTGCGGGAATGCCCTCGAATATCTCGGTGATCTTCCGAACCGTGGCGGGATCGCTCACCCTCCACATCTTGTGTCCGAAACCGTCGCCGTCGGCAACGAAATCGAACTCCGGCGTCTCGCTATTCACGATCTTCTCGACGATCGCATCTATCTCTGCGTTAGCGGGATAGGAGAAGAATACCGGCTCGATATTTGCCTGCTGGTTGCGCACGTGGATCATGCGGTCGTCCTCCTTTTCGGTGCGGGTCAGCTCGTGTTTTTTGATCTTGCCGTCCAGATAGTCCTGATAATGGGCGGCTACCGCCAGACCATACTGTGTGCGGCCGTCCATCGTCTGGGCGTAGATATAGTAATTCTCGGTCGGGTCTTGGACCAGCCAGCCGCGCTCTTTCCATAGCTTGTAGTTCTCGACCGCCTTATCATAAGCCTCTTTCGAGTGCTCGTCCGCGATAGGATCGAAGTCGATCTCGGGTTTGATGATGTGGAGCAGCGATTTTTCGCCCGCCTCGGCCTTCGCCTCCCGCGAGTTCAACACGTCGTATGGGCGCGAAGCGACTTCCTTTGAATATTTTGCGGGGGGGCATATCCCCTTGAATGCTTTTACTTTAACCATTTTATAACGTTGTTAGTGGCGTGAAAAGTTCTATAAGGTTATCTTCGGGGTCGCGAAGGTGTACGACGCGCATTCCCCAGCCGGGAATGTCGACAGGCTCGTTTATGAATTCCACGCCCTTGGCTTGCAGAGAGCGGAAACTCTCGTCCACGTCGGACACCTCGAACGAAACCATCATTTTATCGCGAAACCCGTTCGGCAGCGCTTTATCGGCATTGCCGACGACGGGCGCCATAAGATCGGATGTGAATATTGCCAGCCCTTCGATCCCGTCGGCGACTTTGAAACTCCCGTAACACTCTTCTATATCCCACGCCGCCTCGAGGCCGAGTTTTTGGGTGTAGAAATCGAAACATTTACGGTAGTCGCGCACCAATATCCTTACGTTGTTGAACTTCACTGTTGTTTGTTTTTAGGTGTTAAACACGCGCAATGTGAGCGAATTATTTGTTCACCTGGAACTTCCGGTTGCCGTTTTTGAGGAAATCGACGATCTGGTTTGCCGCCGCGAGACCTGCGTTGATATTGGCCTCGGCAGTTTCGGCCCCCATTTTCTTCGCCGTTGCGAATACACGCGCGCCTAATTTCTCGTTGAGTTCCTCCTGAATACCTGCCGCAACGTCGGTCGCATATTTCAGGTCTTCGCGTTCGGTGAGCGCCTTCAAAAGTCCCTCTTCGTCGATCACTTCCTTACGGGCAGTGTTCACCAAAGTGCCGCCTTTGGGCATGCTGGTGAGCAGTTTATACCCGATAGAACCTTTGGTCTCGGCCGTTGCCGGGATGTGGAGCGACAGGTATTGGCTCTTTGCGTAAAGCTCCTCTACCGAGTCGACTTTGATCACGCCGTCCTTCTCGAAATAGGCCGCGTCGGTGATGAATGGGTCGTATGCGTAGACCGTCATACCCATCGCTTTACCCTTCAGCCCAACCAGACGACCGACATTGCCATACGCGTGAATACCAAGGGTTTTACCCTGAATTTCGGTGCCCGTACCGGGTTTGAACTGGTTGCGCGCCATGTAGACCATCATGCCCAGCGCGAGTTCTGCGACCGCATTGGAATTCTGGCCCGGGGTGTTCATAACAACAACGCCGCCGGCTGTGCAAGCCGCACAGTCAACGTTGTCGTAACCCGCACCCGCGCGGACGACGATCTTCAGGTTTTTGCCTGCCGCCACGACTTCGGGGGTCACCTTGTCGCTGCGGATGATCAGTGCGTCGGCGTCGGCCACAGCCTCCAGAAGCTGTGCGTTATCAGTATATTTTTCGAGGATAGCAAGCTGGTAGCCAGCATCTTCGACGATCTTGCGGATACCGTCCACCGCCGTCTTTGCGAACGGTTTCTCGGTAGCTAACAATACTTTCATATCTTTCAGCAATTCGTGGAAATAGACAACCCTTTCGCGCTCGCGTCGGTCCTCATGCGGAATGAACGGGTTGTATATTGCCATGGTTTAAATACTTATGCGTTTTTCTTCTCGAATTCCTGCATGCAGGCGACCAGAGCTTTTACGCTCTCGACCGGGCATGCGTTGTAGCACGATGCGCGGAAACCGCCAACCGAGCGGTGGCCCTTGATACCGACCATGCCGTTCTCCTTGGCGAATTTCATGAAGTCTGCCTCCAAGTGCTCGTAACCCTCGGCCATGACGAAGCAGATGTTCATCAGCGAGCGGTCTTCCTTGACTGCCGTGCCTTTGAACAGCTTATTGCGGTCGATCTCGTCGTAGAGCAGACCGGCTTTCTCTTGGTTGATCTTGTACATGGCCTTCACGCCGCCGAGTTCCTTAACCCATTTCAGGGTTTCGTGCATCACGAAGATCGGGAATACGGGCGGGGTGTTGAACATCGAGTTGTCGCGGGCCTCTGCGCCGATGTGGGTCTTGTAGTTGACCATAGTCTGGAGCTTGCGGCCCGAGCTTTCGAGCAGGTCTTTGCGCACGATCACGAACGTTACGCCCGCAGGGCCCACATTCTTCTGCGCACCGCCGTAAATCAGGCCGTACTTGCGCACATCGACCGGGCGCGACATGATGTCCGAAGACATGTCGGCAACCAGCGTTACGGGCGAGTCGATATCCTCGTGGATCTCGGTGCCATAGATCGTGTTGTTGGTCGTGATGTGGAAGTAGTCAGCGTCGGTCGGGATCGTGTAGCCCTTCGGTACGTAGGTGTAGTTCTTGTCTTCCGAAGATGCAACTACCTCTACATCACCGTAGAATTTGGCCTCTTTGATAGCTTTTTTTGCCCATACGCCCGTCTGGAGGTATGCGGCTTTGCTCTTCATGAGGTTCGCGGGAACTTCGAAGAACTGGGTGCTTGCGCCGCCGCCGAGGAATATCACCGCGTAATCTTCCGGAATATCGAGAAGTTCGCGCCACAGCTGTTCGGTCTCTGCCATTACGCGCTCCCAACCCGGTGTGCGGTGGGAAATTTCCAGGATGCCGATACCCGTTCCGTCGAAATCGCGGATGGCCTCGATAGCCGACTCGATAGCCTGTTTGGGCAATACGCAGGGGCCTGCGTTGAAATTGTGCATTTTCATAAAATACGTTTTTATTTAGGTTTGTTTACTATTTGATACTGAAACGAAAAAACTACGGCAAACTTATTAATAAATTTTGGGATTAGCCAATTATCCGCAAGAAAGATATGAAAATATTATTGCCGTGTTTCATAAACGCCCGAAATCGCATACCTTTGTAATAAAATATAACTTCGAGACACGATGACAAGATCAATGACGGGATACGGGAAAGGCGAAGCGGCGGCCGAAACGCGAAAGATAACGGTGGAGGTACGCTCGCTGAACAGCAAGCAGTTGGACCTGTCGGTGAAGATGCCGGCGGCTTTCCGTTCACTCGATACCGAGGTGCGCGCGGCGGCCTCGAAGGTGATGCAGCGCGGGAAGGTCGACATATACGTAAATGTGGAGTCGGAGGGCGGCGTGCCTATGGTCAGTATAAATGAGGCGCTTTTCTCGGCTTACTACGCGCAGTTGCAGCATCTGGGTGAGGCCAACGGCGCGCAGTGGGACGGAGGGGCTGTCATGCAGTCGATATTGCGTATGCCCGAGGTGGTTAGCGGTGATCAGGCGGCAGCCGGGGAGCAGGAATCGCAGGCGCTGCTGCGGGCCCTCGGCGAGGCGCTGATCGCGATAGATGCGTTCCGGCTGTCGGAGGGGGAGTGCCTTATGGGTGATATCCTCGAACGCATCGGGAAGATCGAGCGGATGCGCGACGAGGTGACGCCGTATGAGGCCGCGCGGACGGAGAAGATTAAGGAGCGGATTCGCGAGAGCATTTCGTCGGTCGGTATTCCTGTCGATTCTAACAGACTGGAGCAGGAGATGATATTTTACGTTGAGAAGCTGGACGTTACCGAGGAGAAGGTGAGGTTGGCCAACCACTGCAAGTATTTCCGCGAGGTGGCGGCGGGCGAGGAGGCCCCGGGGCGCAAACTCGGGTTTATTGCGCAGGAGATCGGGCGTGAGATCAACACACTCGGGTCGAAGGCCAACGATGCTTCGATACAGCGGTTTGTGGTGGCGATGAAGGATGAGTTGGAGAAGATAAAGGAGCAACTTCTTAATATATTGTAACGAGGGGGCTGCGGGTCTCGTAATTGTTTTAAAAACACAGCGGTAGATCCCTTATATTCGTTCGGGATGACATTAAAATTATGAAAACGGGTAAACTCGTGATACTCTCCGCGCCGTCGGGGTCGGGTAAGACGACGATCATGAAACAGGTCGTCGGGACTTTCCCGCAGTTGGAGTTCTCGATCTCGGCCACCAGCCGTGCGCCGCGCGGCGAGGAACGCGACGGGGTTGACTACTATTTCGTGACGGCGGAACAGTTCCGCGCCGACGTGGAGGCTGGTGCGTTCGTGGAGTGGGAGGAGGTCTACGGCGGTACGCTTTATGGTACGTTGCGCGCGGAGGTCGAGCGTATTTGGGACAAGGGGCATACGATAATTTTCGATGTGGACGTGAAGGGCGGCGTGAACCTGAAAAAGATTTTCGGCGACCGTGCGCTGTCGATATTTATAATGCCGCCGTCGGTCGGGGAGTTGCGCCGGAGGCTTACGCTGCGCGGTACGGACTCGCCCGAGGCGATCGAAAAGCGGGTGGCCAAGGCGGAGGAGGAGATGATGTATGCTCCGCAGTTCGATTTGACGGTGGTGAATGATGTGTTGGAGGCTGCCGTTGAGGAGGTGGAACGGGCGATAGGGGGCTTTTTAATTGACAATCTGACAGTGGACAATTGACAATGATTGACTGCATGACGAAAGTTTTACTTTATTTCGGGTCGTTCAATCCGGTGCATAACGGGCATACGGCGGTGGCGGGGTATGTGCTGGAGCGGGGGTTGTGCGATGAGTTGTGGATGGTGGTATCGCCGCGCAATCCACTGAAGGATAGCGGGGGACTTGCGCCGGACGGCGACCGGCTGCGGATGGCGGAGATCGCGGTTGGGGAGCGGTTGGCAGGGTGTGCGGTGCGGGTCAGCGATGTGGAGTTCGGGCTGCCGAAGCCGTCTTATACCATTGATACGCTGCGTTACCTTGCCGTAAAGTATCCGGAGACCGCGTTTTCGATACTCACGGGGGCGGATATTATGGAGGAGTTTGACCGGTGGAAGGATTACCGCGAGATATTGGACAACTATCCGATTTATGTCTATCCGCGCGAGGGGTACACGCTGGGGGCGTTCGCCGACCGGGTTACATTCCTTGCCGATGCGCCGATGTGCGATTATTCTTCGACCGACGTGCGGCGCCGGCTTGCCGAGGGGCGCGATGTGGGGCGTATGGTTTCGCCGGGGGTGCTGGAATATATAAATGAGCATGGGCTTTGGCGGGATGGATTCAGTGCCGCGCTGGAACGGCTCGATGCGTCGATCGCTGCCTGGCCTACTGCGGCACTTTATATGGAACGCGGCAGGCTGTATCACGGTAACGGACAGAAAGATAAGGCGTTGAATGACTTTCTTCGTGTGCAGGAACTCGAACCGGATAATGCTGAGGCGCAGAACTATATCACGATGATACGCGAGATCTTCGCATTCCGTTATCTCGATTACTACAACCCGTAGTCCGGCTTGTAAATGCCAGATATTTTCAAATACCGATCGATCAGTTATTTCAAGGGGCTGAACACCCTTCGTTTCTTTGCGGCGCTGTGCGTGGTGATCCACCATGCGGAGGGGATGAAAGAGAAATACGGGTTCGGGACGTGGGGGGAATGGAGCTTCCTGCACAACGGGCACAACGCGGTGATCTTCTTCTTTGTGCTGAGCGGCTTCCTGATAACCTATCTGCTGCTGAAAGAGAAGAAAAGCACCGGGACGGTCGGTGTGCGGAAATTTTACCTGAAACGGGTCCTGCGTATATGGCCGCTCTACTATCTTCTCGTTCTGATCGGGACGGTGATCTTGCCCGCCGCGGTCGGGTTCCTGCACTTGGATTACGATGTGCCGTACACGCTGGGGCAGACGTGGTACTATTTCGTTTTTTTTATGCCCGGTCTGGTTACGTTCTTTTACGGGCATCACATGCTGGAACCATTGTGGTCGATCGGGGTCGAGGAGTTGTTCTATCTGGTCTGGGCGCCACTGTTTAAATTCGTGCGGAAGAATATCCTGGCGCTGCTTCTCTCCGTAATTGCTGTCAAAGTGGTGTTGGGCGTGATCCCGCTGTTCATCGAAACGTCTGCGCTGTACAGGAACCTCATGGGTATCTATTGTCTCGAAGCTATGGCCGTCGGCGGTCTGGGGGCATATTGGGTGTTTCATTCGAAGAGGGATATTTCGGGACTTTTTATCTTCCGGAAATGGGTGCAGGCCACCGTGTACGCCGTTCTGCTGACGTTCCTTCTGTTCGATTCCAATATCCGTAACGTGGTGTGGGGGACTGCCTTCGGAACTCCGATGGTCTCGGCGCTGCTCGTCGACTTCCTGTACCTTTATCTGATCGTGGGGGTTTCGCTGGTCAGCGGCAGCATCGTCAGGCTGGAGAACAGGGTTCTTTCGTATCTGGGCGAGATATCGTATGGGATATATATGTATCATGCGCTCATTATCTCCGTGCTGATACTCGGGCTCGGGATGCTGCCGCTTCCGGAGTCGCCGGTGCTTTTCAATGTCCTGTTCTATGTGGTGCTTATCCCGTGCGTTTTGGGGGTGTCGCATCTTTCGAAAAGGTACTTCGAGAATTATTTCCTGAAGTTCAAACCCAAAGGGTCGTAGATTTTCCGTATCTTTGTTTTTCAATACGTAAAAAATGGCTACAAAAAAAATAAAAAAACTCAACGGCAGACGGGCGGTCAGGTGGCTGTGGATCATCGTAGCCGCGCCGTTCGCGGTGCTATTCCTGCTCATATTCCTTATTTCGGTCGGGGTGTTCGGCAAGTTGCCCACGTTCGAGGAACTCGAAAACCCGAAGACCAATATCGCCACGGCAATATATTCCGAGGACGGCAAGATGATCGGCTCGTTCTTCTATGAGAACAGGTCGTATGTCGACTATCGCGAGCTGAACGATTCGCTGGTCAAGGCGCTCGTGTCGACCGAGGATATGCGTTATTACGGCCACTCGGGGATAGATTTTTTCGCCCTTGCGCGCGTTCTGGGTAAGACGATCCTGAGCGGGCAGCGCGACCAGGGGGGCGGCTCGACAATAACCCAGCAGTTGGCCAAGAACCTCTTTCCGCGCGACACGGTACAGAACCGCAGTGCGCTGTCGAAGGGCGGGCTGCTGGTGCTGTCGAAGCTCAAGGAGTGGATCACGGCCGTGAAACTCGAACGCAACTACACGAAGGAGGAGATCATTGCGATGTATTTCAATACGATGGAGTACGGTAGCAACGCCTTCGGGATAAAGTCGGCGGCGCACACGTTCTTCAATAAAGAGCCTTCGGAACTGACGATCAACGAGTCGGCGATGCTGGTGGGCGTGGTGAACGCGCCAAGCCGGTATAACCCCCACCGCAACCCCGAAAGCGCCCTGCGGCGGCGTAATACGGTGCTCGACCGAATGTTCAGGGCCGGTTACATTACACGCAGCGAGCGCGACTCGCTGTGGCAGATCCCGATCCAACTCGACTACCGCCCCATATCGCACAACACGGGTACGGCGACCTACTTCCGCGAGATGCTCAAGGGGGTGATGCAGATGAAGAAGCCCCAGCGGGGGGATGCGCGGTACAACTATTCGGCAGACAAGCGACTGAACGAGTGGACATACCGGCAGGAGTTGCACGAGTGGGAGAACAATCCGCTCTATGGTTGGGTGCACAAGAACCTGAAGCCCGACGGTACGCAGTACGACATATACAGGGATGGTCTGCGGATCTACACGACGATAAATTCAGTGATGCAGGGCTATGCCGAGGAGGCCGTCCGCTCGCGCCTCGAAAACGAGATACAGCCCGCGATGGAGGCGCAGTACCGCAATACCAAGCGCATATTCCGCGACCATAACCAGGCGCAGCAGAAAGATATCCTGTTCAGGGAATACCGCTCGATGCGGCGCGGGGAGGGATTGTCGGATGCCGAGTTGAAAAAGATATTCGACGCTCCGCACGAGATGACCGTCTTCACCTACAAGGGCGACCGTGACACGCTGATGAGCCCCGCCGATTCGCTGCTGCACTACAAGAAGTTGATGCGCGCGTCGTTCATGGCGATGGACCCGGCGAACGGGCACGTGAAGGCTTATGTGGGCGGCCCGGACTACCGCTATTTCAAATACGATATGGCCAAGCAGGGCAAGCGGCAAGTGGGCTCGACGATCAAACCTTTCATCTATACGTTCGCCGTCGACCACCTCGGACTGACCCCCTGTACGAGGGTGCAGAACGTGCAGTACTCATACGAAACGCCCACGGGCGATGTCTGGATGCCGGGCGAGGCGGGCGATATCGCCAAGCTGCACGACGGGACATACCACCCGCTCCAGTGGGGGCTTGCGCTCAGCCGCAACAACTATTCGGTGTGGATAATGCGCCAGTCAAAGAATCCGGAGGCTGTCGCAGGTCTGATACATAAAATGGGGATTTACAGCTATATAGACCCCGTGCCGGCATTGGCGCTCGGCTCGGCGGAGTTCTCGCTGTTCGAGCTTGTGGGCGCTTACGGCACGTTCGCCAACGACGGGGTGTTCACCGACCCGATATTCGTTACGCGCATAGAAGACCGCCACGGAAACGTCATATCTACATTCAGCCATACCACGAGCGACGCCATCGGCGAGCAGACCGCCTACACGATGCTCCAGATGTTGCAGAACGTCACACGGAGCGGTACGGCAGGCAGCCTGCGCGGACGCAACGGCGGGTTCACGGGCGAGATGGGCGGCAAGACCGGTACCTCGAACGACAACCGCGACGCATGGTTCATGGGGGTAACGCCCCGGCTTGTGGCGGGTGCATGGGTGGGCG
>QMCD01002114.1_pt1 | contig 11270 bp, 8 predicted proteins | sample 1821841 | NCBI WGS metagenome assembly QMCD01 (sample SAMN01991225, study PRJNA193472) | Termite gut metagenome, whole genome shotgun sequencing project. | isolation source: worker | host: Macrotermes natalensis | reverse complement strand
CCGCTCATTACCAATGCCCGGTTGGCCGCAGCCTTCATCAACGCCTTCTGCTCCATGGGCATTGACGACATACAGATCAAGGGATGGGATGAATATAAATAATTGTGGCATGCTTTTTGTTGGGATATAAGTATGAAAAAAATTATTCTTATTATCAATGCGGTTATTCTCGCACTTTGCCTGAACGCCTGCAAATCCGGTCAGCGCACAGCCACCGGGACAACGGAAGCAACGCCTGCCGCTCAAAACGCCGACACGGAACCGACCGGTAAATACTGGAAGTTAATCACATTGAACGGCGCCCCGATAGAAGTTGCCAGGAACGTGAAAGAACCGCACATTCTCCTGCACCCGCAGGGCAGCCGGATCACCGGCAGTGCAGGATGCAACAATATTGCCGGATCTTTTCACAGGAAAGAAGCGGGCAAAATTATTTTTTCACAAGTAGTGGCTACCAGGAAGATGTGTCCGGATATGGAAACAGAGAACAATTTCCTGAAAGCGCTCAACAAGGTAGAGGGTTATGCGGTAAAAGGCGATACACTGACACTGACCGATGCTAAAGCAACACCAATAGCCAACTTCATAGTTGTTTGGTTGGATTAGTGTAAAACCTTATAATTTTTTCAGTCCCTTAACGGATTCTTTAGAAGCTTCAATGATGCTGATGGCATAACCGCCGCCGGGCGCTGATTGTTGTTTCAACTTCGATTTATTGGTCACCACAAATCTGCGGATCTCGTACGACTGCGGATTGGTTTTATAATGGGCATCCTTCCGGTCGCTGTAAATAGTAGCGATATAGGTCTTACCGGCGTCTAAAAAATCAAAAGAAATATTGGACTGGAAACCTTTTTCGCCACAAACATTACCCACGAACCAGTTGTTGGTATTTTTAGCTTTACGGGCTACCGTAATGTATTCACCGGGTTCGGCTTCGAGGTATTTACTATCGTCCCAATCCACTGCCACATCCTTAATAAATTGGAAAGCATCGGGGAAACGGTCATAATTTTCGGGCAGGTCGGCCGCCATTTGCAGCGGGCTGTACATAGTCAGGTACAAAGCCAACTGATTGCAAAGTGTAGTATTGCTATGCGAATCATTGTTGGGGTTCAGTTTGCTGATATCCATTTCAAAAATTCCGGGCGTGTAATCCATCGGGCCGCCCATAAGACGGGTAAAAGGCAAGAGGGTAGTATGGTTGGGCTTACTGCCGCCGAAAGCCTGGAACTCGGTACCACGCGCCGATTCCTGCGCCAGCAGATTGGGATAAGTACGGTGCAGACCCGTGGGGCGTACCGCTTCGTGCATGTTAATCATCAAACGGTGATCCGCAGCTTTCTTCACGGTATGTAAATAGTGGTTCACCGTCCATTGTCCGTAATGGTGTTCACCACGCGGAAGAATATCGCCCACATAGCCTGTTTTCACGGCATTGTAATTATTGTCGACCATAAAACGGTAAGCCGTATCAATATAACGCTCATAGTTACGGGTCGACGAAGAAGTTTCGTGATGCATCATCAGGCGAACGCCTTTGCTTTTCGCATAATCGCGCAACATAGCTACATCAAAGTCAGGATAAGGGGTGATAAAATCGAACACATTCTCTTTTGCATAGCCGAACCAGTCTTCCCATCCGATATTCCAGCCTTCCACCAGCACCTGGTCAAAGCCGTGCGTTGCTGCAAAGTCGATATATTTCTTCACATTGTCATTATTAGCCGAATGACGTCCACTGGGTGTCAATTTGGAAAAATCGGTTACGCCTAATTTCACAGGTGCGGCAGCATAAGCCCAATCCCCTTTCCCGGTGATCATCTCCCACCATACACCAACATATTTCACGGGTTTGATCCACGACACATCTGCTAATTTACAGGGTTCATTAAGGTTCAGAATTAACTTCGAAGCCAAAATATCACGTGCATCATCACTCACCACAATCGTGCGCCAGGGCGACACACAGGGTGTTTGCTGATAGCCTTTATCGCCCTGCATGTCGGGTGTAAGCCATGCTTCAAACACCATTGTTTCATCATCCAGGTTTAGCGACATACATGAATAATCTACCAGCGCCGCCTCATGGATATTTACATACAAGCCGTCATTGGTTTTCAGCATTAGCGGGGTCTGTACGCCCGTTTCGGAAAACTGTTCCTGCGAAGCATTAGAGGTCACCGCTCCTTTGAACAATCCGCGAATTTCCGACAATTTCGATGTGGTATAATCATATTCCTGCGTATCATAATCGCCGGCAATCCAGTAAGCCGTAATGTCGCCGGGCATGGCGAACTGTGTTTTTTCTTCTTTTATGGTAAAATAAAGCAGTTTGGCCTGTTCCGGAAATTCATAACGGAAGCCCAATCCGTCGTTGAAAAGACGAAAACGCACCAACAGCTTGCGGCCGGTGGCCGGCTGATCCAGGGTTACCAATAATTCATTGTAATGATTACGGATATCTTTTACTTCGCCCCACACCGGTTGCCAGGTCTCATCGAAAGTTGATGTTTGAACGTCTGCGCGGGTGAAATTATCATATAGCGAAGCGCCCGGATCACGCTGAGCGTTTCCGCTATTTACTTCCATATCTTCGCCAAAAGCTGCGGCCGGCTTTTCACTTTTCAACTCCAAGCCGAGTTTACTTTCCCTGATCACTTCCTTGCTTTTGTAGGTAAGGCTATACGTAGGAACCCCATTTCGAAGCGCGAAGTCCATTTTCAGGTTACCGTCGGGGGAAGTTAATGTCTGCGACCAAAGTGGGCTTTGCAATATAAAAAGCAAAACCAACAAATTACAAATAATTTTTTTCATATTTGAAAGATTTAAACTAAAAACTCCACCGTAACGTGGAGTTTTATTTTGTGTAGCGAGAGCGGGACCCGAACCCGCGACCTCAGGATTATGAATCCTGCGCTCTAACCAGCTGAGCTACCTCGCCAAAATGGATTGCAAAAATAAGGATTTTTTGCGAATTTGCAAAAATAATATGTATTGAGCTAAAAATTAAGATTTTTCCAACAAAACCACCGCATGTGCCGCTACGCCTTCCTCACGACCTACAAAACCCAAGGTTTCAGTAGTCGTAGCTTTCACGGAGATCCGGTTTTCATTGATTTGCAACACTTTCGCCAGCGTTTGCCGCATTTGCGGAATATAGTCTTTTATCTTAGGTTGCTGCAAGCAGACAATAGTGTCGATATTGCCCACCTCATAGCCTTCACGGCGGATAAGCGCCACTGTTTCGGTCAGGAGTTTTTTGCTGTCTATACCTTTAAAAGCAGGATCAGTATCGGGGAAGTGCTTGCCGATGTCGCCTAGCGCCAGCGCGCCCAATAGCGCATCGCAGATAGCATGGATGAGCACATCACCGTCGGAGTGAGCCACAGCGCCTTTAGTGTGCGTAATGCGGCAACCGCCCAACCAAAAGCTTAATCCTTCAGCCAGGCGGTGTACATCATATCCGTTGCCTATGCGGATGTCCATATTTGTTGATGAATTAGTAACGCTCGAAAGTTCTGCGTGTTTGTGTCTTTCCGAAATCCACAGAAAAAGTAATGTGTACCGTGTTCGCCAAAGCTCCCTGGAAACCGGAAACTACCGGCACCATATAAGAGAGGTCAAAGGAAAACATTGTGTAGATCAATCCGGCGCCCAAGGTGAAATAACGGTGTTGGTTATTTTTAGGGTCATTGAAATACCCTGTACGCACCTTAAACATACGTGAATAAGTATATTCAATACCTACGGCTTCCGTAATTTCACGCAATTCTTCGGAAAAACCGCCCGGCGCATCATAGAATGACTGGAGCATCCCCTGAATGACCGATACATTATCTTCTTTACCTTTTATAACATTACCGTCGTGGTCGCGAAACGGGGGCGTAGGCACTAAATACTTGCCCAACTCCACCGAAATGGCCAGTTCATTATAGTAATCGAGGTCTAGTTTCAATCCGCCACCAAGGCGCAGTGTGGTGGGCAGAAAATATGATTTATCACTGTTACTCTCATAGGTATAGGCCATTTTCGTGCCGATATTGGTAATAGACAAACCGGCTGAAATTTCCGACATCATACTCCCTAAACGCAGAGGTTGGTTGTAGAAAAAGCCCAAGTCGGCAGCAACACCATTGGCCGGGCTAAGCCCCGCTTCCGCATTTGACGTTGTATAATACCCGCCCGCCAAGTCGGAACGCAGGTATTGGAAAGCCGCACCTATAGAAAAGTACTGGCCCAGCAAACGGGAATAGGAAATGCTGAGGGCAAACTCATTAGGGTTAGATGAGCGAATGTATTCTTCCTGTGAACCGATAAACACGAGGTCGCCCAAAGAGAAGTAACGCAAGGAAGCTGCTATCGTCTGTTTCTGATCTATCTTGTAGAAACCGGTTAAAAATAACAGGTTAATATTCGAACTACCCAGGTTCCTCAACCAGGGGACATACGATAACGAAATAGCCGACCTGGAGTCGTTAAATACGTATTTTGCAACATTCCACGCCTGGTCGTTCACCGACGGTTGAGACGCCACTCCTAAATTACCCATCCCACCGGCTTTCGCATCGGGCGACACCGTAAGAATAGGCATGGCGAATTTAAGCGGAGACAATCGAGAAAAATCTGTCGGCTCATCTTGTTGCGCAACGGCCCGGCCGGCAAAGCTAAGCAAGACGGCAAGCAAAAAAATCGTTTTTCTACCTAGTGTTTTTTTCATCATCATTAACATATCTCTTCACGTCACATTTACTATTTTAAGAACCTATCATCCTTGTAAATAAAGGGTGGACAAATTTAGGGATTATTTTTGTACTAACAATTTAATTTTGCACTTTTTTGCATTTTTGGACATTGTTTAACAATTTTGCTTACATTTGCCGGCATGCGCAAGGTCAAATTTCATATTGCCGTCATACTGCTATTTTTCATCTTAAGTCATTCTACGACAAGAAGTCAAGACGTGGTATTCAATCATCCTTACGCCGGTATGCTCTATGTCAACCCGGCTTATACGGGTATTTTCGGGCCAGGGCATGCCGGGGCGGCTTTCCGCAGTCAATATACGGCTTCGGCGTCGCCATACACTACTTATTATGTTGAAGCTGATGCTTTTGTGGAAAGTTGGAAGAGCGGGTTCGGGGGCTATGTGCTGAATGACCGGGCGGCAGGCGGACGATTAATGCAAACTGCTGTAGGTCTGTCGTATATGTTTAGCTTGCGGATTTCCGACGATTTGGAACTGAGGCCTGCCCTGCAAGGTGTTTATCATAATAAGAAATTTGATTTTCAAACATTTACATTTCCAGACCAAATTGACGTTACCGGCACGCTTATCTCCGGTAATCCCGCCGGATATGAACCTTATAGTTACAGTACGGTAGATTTTTCCACGGGATTGTTGGCGCGCTTAGCCCATTTAGAAGCCGGATTTTCCATACATCATCTTGGAGCACAATCAGTTAATAAGGATCCGGCCACCCCGTTGAAATTTACACTTCACGCTAAATATATTTTTGCACTAAATGACGACAGTGACCCGGCAGAGGTGAATTTAGACGATTGGGCCGATCTGGCGGATACCAAATTCGTTCCCTACATTCAATATACTCATCAATATATATATCAATATATTAATGGTGGGTTAATTGTACAATCGGGGGCGTTGTTTGCCGGCGGAGGTGTAAAAACGGCCCTGCGACAACAGGTAGTGAACGTGGCGCTTTCGGCCGGCTTCATCACGTCAAATTTCCGCATTGGCTACAGCATGGACTTTATTGCGCTGGGCGGCAGTCTCAAAGGCTGGTCCGGATTATCGCACGAACTATTCGTTCACTTTTCCTTCGGCAACAATAACGGGCCGGTCAACCGGCGGGTCCAAGGGAAAAAATGGCGTACCCGATCTACCTGCGGCTGTTATTTATAGTGAAAATATCACCCAAAGGTTTTATTTTATCAATTTAATCATTATCTTTGCAGAATGTATATTATTTTACAGGTATGAGATTTAATAAGACTTTAATTATCATTGCTTGTTTTGCCGTGTTTGGTGGAACTACCAGTTGTAATTTACTCAACTCACTATTTTCCAAGAAAAAGGTGTCAAATGCAACGGGGTGGAATTATAACGACCCGAAATTCGGTGGGTTCGAGGTGAAAGACGTGAAAGAGCAGATCACCGGCCCCGGCCTTATATTTATTGAAGGCGGTGCTTTTGTGATGGGACGTACGGAAGAAGACATATACTACGATTGGAATAATGCGCCCCGCCGTGTTACGGTAGATTCGTATTATATCGATGAAGTAGAAGTGCGTAATGTGGATTACCGCGAATTCCTTAACTGGATCGGCCAAGTGTATGTTTCTTACCCTAATGTTTATAAAAACGCTTTGCCCGACACTTTGGTGTGGCGTAAACCTATGGCCTATAATGAGCCTTATATCAGAACTTATCTTCGCCATCCCGCCTTTGAAGATTATCCCGTGGTAGGGGTATCATGGCAACAGGCCAACGATTTTTGCCTTTGGCGTACAGACCGTGTGAACGAACTGTTATTGGTGAAGAAGGGTATCCTTAAATTAGATATGAGCCAGCAAAAAGATGCCAACTCTTTTAATACCGACGCTTATTTGTTAGGTCAATATGAAGGCGTGGTGGATAAAAACCTGCCTAACTTAGCCAGCGGAGACCGGAACAGTACGCGTCCCGTAGCTTTTGACGACGGCATTTTGCTGCCTAACTACCGCCTCCCGACCGAAGCGGAATGGGAATATGCCGCAGTAGCCCAGATCGGTGTAACTTACGACGAACGGGTGACCGAGCGCCGTATGTACCCTTGGAGCGGCAACGCATTACGCAGCGGCGAGAAAAAAACACGCGGACAGTTCATGGCGAACTTCCAACGCGGCCGCGGTGATATGATGGGTGTGGCCGGTTCTTTGAATGACGGTTATGCGCTTCCCGCACCCGTGCATTCTTATATGCCTAATGATTACGGTCTCTATTGCATGGCCGGTAATGTAAACGAATGGGTGGCCGACGTATACCGCCCGATGAGTTCCGAAGATGTTGACGACTTCCGCCCTTTCCGCGGTAACGTATTTACGGATATAGCACGCGACGAAAACGGCAACCCGCTGCCTAAAGATTCATTGGGACGTGCGCGTTACGATACGGTAGGTTATGATCCCAACCGTTATAACTATCAGGTGGGCGATAACCGGAATTTCAACGACGGTGATATACTTTCGTCTATTCATTATGAAAATAACAGCGTTACCAATCCCGAAACAACGGCCAGTTCAACACGTATGTATAACCAGGGTACAGGCAGTGCTAAAAAAGGAATTTCCAGCCTGATCACCGACCGCTCACGGGTGTACAAAGGCGGTTCTTTTCTCGACCGTGCTTACTGGCTCAGTCCCGGCACCCGCCGTTTCCTCGACCAGGAAAAGTCGGCCGTCGATATTGGTTTCCGTTGTGCAATGGACAAAGTAGGTTCGCCCCGTAAAAGATAACATGCTGCATGGAGAAACTCTATATGTTGTTTCAACAACATGCACTCGTAAGTACCGACAGCCGCAACATTGTTGCCGGCTGTTTGTTTTTTGCCTTGAAGGGTGAACGTTTCGACGGCAACCGTTTTGCCCTTCCGGCTATTGAATCGGGGGCCGCCTATGCCATAGTCGACGATCCGTCGCTTCCCTCCCACCCTCAATTAATAAAAACGAACGATGCGCTGGCTACCTTGCAGGAATTGGCGCGTTACCACCGCAGGCAGTTGAATATCCCGATCGTGGCCATTACCGGCACCAATGGAAAAACCACCACCAAAGAATTGACCGCACAGGTGTTGTCAACAAAATACACTACCGGTGTAACCAAAGGCAACTTAAATAACCACATTGGCGTACCGCTCACCCTGCTCTCAATGAACGGTTCCACACAGGCAGGCATTGTGGAAATGGGCGCCAGCCACCCCGGCGAAATTGCCGCGCTCTGTCGTATAGCCGAGCCTGACTTCGGGCTTATTACCAACATCGGGAAAGCCCACCTCGAAGGTTTCGGTTCGCTCGAAGGCGTGCAGCGCACCAAGGGCGAATTATACGACTACCTTATCCGCACCGGCGGCACCATCCTGTTTAATGCGGACGATCCCCTGCTCGCCGGAATGATCGGCGAACGCCGGACTACAAAGTTAGTACGCTACGGCGTAAAGGAAAACAAAGCTTCACTACTACCCGCCGATGCCGCCCACCCCTTCCTGCGCCTCTCCGTTAAAGACTATCCCGACATCAACACCCACCTCATCGGCAGCTACAATACCGACAACGTACTGGCAGCACTGGCCGTGGGTGCACAGTTTGACATCACGCCGCAGGATGCAGTTGCTGCCGTCAGTCGCTACGAGCCGTCGAATAACCGTTCTCAACTGGTGCATACCGCCACCGGGCGTACTATCATCATGGACGCCTACAACGCCAATCCCTCCAGTATGGCCGCTGCTATCGAGAATTTTGCACAATGGCAGGAGCCAGGCAAGTGGGCTATACTCGGTGATATGCTGGAATTAGGCCGGGAAACATCCCGCGAACACTTAAACATTATCCACCTGCTCCGGGAGAAAAAATTATATAACACCATTCTTGTCGGGGAACATTTCATGCAGGCCAACAATAACACATTCAACGCCTTTTTATCTGTCGACGACCTGATAACTTATTTCCGGCAACATCCGCTGCCCGCTAATGCAGTGGTGTTGCTTAAAGGATCACGGGGAATACGATTGGAAATGGTGCGTGAAGAGTTATAAGTGATTAGCTTACTAACGGATTAATAAGTTTATAGCAAAATAGCATTAATCCTGCCGGTTTAAAGACCGTAATTGTGAAAAACGCAGCTTCCCCCGTCCTTTCATAAAAAAATCCCATACAATACTTCTGCGGTAAACACCCGCTACCGTACTGTTTTCTTTAGGTTGGGTAATTTGCAGTCTGTGCCGGTTCCGCCAGAAATGAATATGCGCGCGCAGTACAGCGCCAAAAAAAGAAAATTTTCCGCCCAACAAATAAATAACCGCCGAAAGCCCGTCGAGCACTAAGCGCACGCCAAAAATAAAAGGTCGTTTAGCATGTGGGAGGTTTTTATACAGCATATACAAACTATTGCGGTAGTTGAGAAACAGCTTGTGCGGATTATTGTTCGGCAAAGTGCCGCCGCCTACGTGAAACACCGTAGAAGCAGGCTCGCACATCACTTTATAGCCGTTCATCTGCGCTCTCCAACAGAGATCAATTTCTTCCATGTGGGCGAAAAAATGTTCGTCGAAACCACCCAGTTCATGATACAGCGAGGCGCGCACCATCATGCAGGCGCCGGTAGCCCAGAACACCCGGCAGGCATCATCATACTGTCCGGCATCACATTCAATGGCCGACAAAATACGGCCACGACAAAACGGGAAGCCGAAACGGTCGATAAACCCACCCGAAGCGCCGGCATATTCAAAAGCGGCAGGCTCACCGTAGGAACGGATCTTAGGCATACATATCCCCAGGTCGGCGTCGCGCTCCATGCACTGCAACAAGGGGGGCAGCCAGCCTTCACCCACCTCCACATCGGAATTAAGCAGCACATAATAATCGGACTTAATTTTCTGCAAACCAATATTATATCCGCCTGTGAATCCATAGTTGCGATCAAGTGGCACCAACTCCACCTGCGGATAATGCTCGCGGATATAGTCTACGGAATCATCGGCGGAACCATTGTCGATCACCACAAACGATACGCCCGGAAGGACGGTACGCGCCAATAGCACAGGCAAGAATTTTTCCAAAAAATGCCGCCCGTTCCAATTCAATATAACAATAGCCGTTGTGATCACCGTTCCGTTAATTTCGTCAACAAATGTAATTTAAAAAATGGAATTTAGCAAATTATTTGTATCTTTGTAAGTTATTGTGTATATAAATCAGACAAATGAATACCTCCGAAAATAAAATCATGAACTGTGAACGCGGCTTCACCTCCAAGCCGGGCGCTTCGCAGGAATATACTTACACCCCTAAAGAAGGGTGCTGCAAACTCAGCGTTTATGACTGGCTCCATGACCTTCCGGTCGACCATGTCCATGATATTTTTGAAGTACGCTTCAAAAATACGCATAAGGCGTTTTTCCGCAACGTGAATAATCTGGCGCTGTCCAAAGGCGATATTATTGCCGTGGAATCCGCCACCGGGCACGACATCGGCATTGTGAGTTGCGGCGGACCGTTGGTCGGCCTGCAAATGAAGCGCAATAGAATTAAGATCGACAGCTACGATTTTAAGAAAATTTACCGCAAAGCTAAGGCTGCCGATATTGAAAAATGGCAGGAAGCCATTGCCCGCGAACACCAGGTGATGATTAAAAGCCGGCAAATTGCCGCACACCTTAACCTGAACATGAAAATCGGCGACGTGGAATTTCAGGGCGACGGTACCAAGGCGATCTTCTATTACATTGCCGACGAACGTGTCGACTTCCGCGAACTGATCAAAGTATTGGCGGATGAATTTCGTATACGCATTGAAATGCGCCAAATAGGCGCCCGCCAGGAAGCCGGGCTTATCGGAGGTATCGGCGTATGCGGCCGCGAATTGTGCTGCGCCCAATGGATCGCCGAATTTATGTCGGTGAATACCGGCTCGGCGCGCATACAGGAGTTATCGCTCAATCCGCAAAAATTAGCCGGACAATGCAGCAAACTAAAATGCTGCCTCAATTATGAGGCGGCGACCTATATCGACGCACAAAAAGATTTCCCGCCGGTGAAAAATCCGCTCGACACTGTCGACGGCTTAGCCTACTGGCAAAAAACCGATGTAATGAAACGGTTGATGTGGTTCAGCTATGACCCGCGATCTGCCGTCAACCTCACGGCTGTTCCGGTCGACAGGGTAAAAGAAATTATTGAATTGAACCGCCAGGGTAAAAAAGCCGAAGCGCTATTGGAAAATGGCGGCGGAATAACTGCCGCTGCGCCTGACTTCATCAGCTCAGCCGGCGAAGACAGCATTACTCGTTTCGATAGAAAAAAGAGAAGCAAGCCTCGCCCAAAACGACAAGAGACGAGGGACAAGAGACGAGAGACAAGAGACGAAAGGCAGGTAAAGGGTGAAAGGGTACAAGGTGAAAGGGTGAAGGGTGGACAAGGGACGAGAGACGAGAGACGAGAGACGAGAGACGAAAGGCAGGTAAAGGGTGAAAGGGCACAAGGTGAAAGGG
>QMCD01006251.1_pt1 | contig 11271 bp, 4 predicted proteins | sample 1821841 | NCBI WGS metagenome assembly QMCD01 (sample SAMN01991225, study PRJNA193472) | Termite gut metagenome, whole genome shotgun sequencing project. | isolation source: worker | host: Macrotermes natalensis | reverse complement strand
GCCTGATGTGAATGGATAAAGGTTTAAAAAATGTTACTTTGTAATGTTTTTAAACCTTTATTTTTTATGAAAGTTGATGTTGTATTAGGATTGCAATGGGGTGATGAGGGAAAAGGAAAGATTGTAGACGTGTTGACCCCCGCGTATAGTGTAATTGCACGTTTCCAGGGTGGGCCGAACGCAGGCCATTCGTTGGAATTTGAAGACAAAAAATTCGTGTTGCATACCATTCCTTCCGGTATTTTTCACGAAAATGTGTCGAATATCATCGGCAACGGTGTGGTGATTGATCCGGTAATCCTGATGGATGAAATAGACAAGTTGCGCGCTTTGGGTGTAGACGTACAAAAACGGCTGATGATCTCCAAACGGGCGCACCTTATCCTGCCGACCCATCGTATCATTGATGCCGCTTCGGAAGCCGCCAAGGGAAAAACAAAGATCGGTTCCACCCTCAAGGGCATCGGGCCGACCTACATGGATAAAACCGGCCGCAACGGTCTGCGAGTGGGCGATATTTTGTCGCCTGCATTCATGGAACGTTACACCGCACTCAAAAATAAACATATCGAATTTTTAAAACAGTTTGATTACGTCTACACGTTGGAGTATGAGCAAGCCTGGTTAGACAGTATCAATCGCATGAGGGATTTTACCTTCATAGAAAGCGAATATTATATCGACCAACTGTTTGCCGAAGGCCGGAAAATGCTGGCGGAAGGCGCTCAGGGCTCCCTGCTCGATGTTGATTTCGGCTCGTATCCTTACGTTACTTCGTCCAGCACTATTTGCGCGGGCGCCTGCACCGGCTTGGGCATTGCCCCGTCGAAAATAGGAGAGGTGCTGGGTATTTTCAAGGCCTATTGCACACGCGTGGGCAGCGGCCCTTTCCCTACGGAATTAGACAATGAAATTGGCGAAGAAATACGCCGGGCAGGCCATGAGTTCGGTTCCACCACCGGCCGTCCGCGTCGCACCGGCTGGCTCGATTTGGTAGCCCTCAAATATTCGGTAATGATTAGCGGCGTGACCCGCCTTATCATGACCAAAGCCGATGTGCTCGACGCTTTTGATGAAATCAAGGTGGCCGTAGCCTATAAAGTTAACGGAAAAGAAACGCAGCAATTGCCCTTTGAGATCAATGAACCTGTTGAGCCGGTATACAAAATATTCAAAGGGTGGAAAAAAACAATTTCCGATATCCGAAATGAAGAAGCACTGCCCTTGGAACTGATGACCTACGTGCGTTTTATTGAGAAAGTAACCGGCGTGCCCGTCAGTATTATATCCGTAGGCCCCGACCGGGAGCAGACGATTATTAGACCTTGAGACTTTGAGACTTTGATTGCTTCGTCGTTCCTCCTCGCAATGACGGAGACCGTGAGAAAATCTGCGAGTTCTGGTGAAAACTTTAGAAATATAAATATATGACACAATTACGTGATTCGAAAACTGCCCGTTGGGGTGCCTTGTTATTATTGTCTTTGGCCATGTTTTTCGGCTATGTCTTTATGGACATCCTGTCGCCGGTGAAATCCATTTTGGAATCAACAAGGGGATGGAACTCTGATGCCTTCGGCACCTACGCCGGCTCCGAGACTTTCTTAAATGTGTTTATCTTCTTTTTGATTTTTGCCGGTATCATTTTGGATAAAATGGGTGTCCGTTTTACGGCGCTCTTATCCGGTGCGGTAATGATCGTAGGCGCCACTATCAATTGGTATTCCGTAACGGAAATGTTTAGCGGCACTGCGTTGGAAAATTGGTTCAACAATAATTTAAATTATATTCCCGGGTTCGATGAACTGGGCGTTTCGCCTTTCTACAAAGGGATGCCGGCCTCGGCGAAACTGGCGTCGATAGGGTTTATGGTATTCGGTTGCGGCGTGGAGATGGCGGGAATTACCGTATCGCGCGGTATTGTAAAATGGTTTAAAGGTAAGGAACTGGCTTTGGCCATGGGCTCGGAAATGGCGCTGGCGCGTTTGGGCGTGGCCACCTGCATGATTTTTTCTCCGCTTATTGCCAAGGCGAATATCTTTGGCGGCGCTGATGTGTCGCACTCGGCGGCCTTTGGTGTCATCCTGCTGGTAGTGGCCTTAATCATGTTTATCGTCTATTTCTTTATGGATAAAAAATTGGATACGCAGACCGGCGAGGCGGAGGAAAAAGACGATCCGTTCAAGATCAGTGATATCGGCAGGATCCTTTCCAGCGGCGGTTTCTGGCTGGTGGCCTTACTCTGCGTGCTGTATTATTCTGCGATATTCCCTTTCCAAAAATATGCGGTGAATATGCTGGAATGTAATTTGACTTTTACACCTTTGTCCGAAGGCTCTTTCTGGATGTCGGGCACAGCGGTGACCATTCAATACCTGATCATGCTGGTCGTAGCGGCTACTTCATTCTCGAGTAACTTCTGCAAAAAGAATGTAAAAATTTTGCTCCTGTCCTTGTCCGTAGTGTTCCTTGTGGTGTATTGCTTCATGTCCTACAAACAACAATCGGCAGGCGCCATCTTCTCTGTATTCCCCTTGCTGGCGGTAGGTATTACACCCATTTTGGGAAATTATATCGACAAAAAAGGCAAGGCCGCTTCCATGTTAATGTTAGGTTCCGTGTTGTTGATTATATGCCATTTGACCTTTGCATTCATTTTGCCCCTGTTTCAAGGGCAGGAAGTCGGCGGTGTGGTGTTGGCGTTCGGAACGATATTGGTCCTTGGTGCCGGCCTCGTTGTGGCCTTCGGTGCCGAAATTGGTTGACCATAAAGTCATCGGTTCGGCTTACGCCCTTATCTTTTGGATACAGAACATCGGCTTGTGGTTGTTCCCTTTGCTGATCGGTAAGATTTTGACCTCTTCCAACACCGGTATAACGGAGCAGGTGGCGGCGGGCACTATAACCACCCAGGAAGCTTCCGTGATGTACAATTATACCAATCCGCTGATCATGTTGGCCTGCCTTGGCGCTGTGGCGCTGGTGCTCGGGTTTGTCCTGAAAATTGTAGATAAGAAAAAAGGACTCGGACTGGAATTGCCGAATAAGTAGAGCGCCCATTTGTTGTAGTCTACTTGTTTTCATAATGACACCGGAATAAATGTGTTAATTTTTTCCGGGAAGGTGTTTTATTTCAAAAAAAATGCTTAACTTAGCGGCAACAACTATACATCTAATATGCCTAAATTTTATCTATCAAGTCCGGTATTATTGTTTTTCCTGTTATTGTCCGCCACAGGAGCGAGGGGGCAGGATATTGCACCTGTTCCAAGCCCAACGGCAGCCAACCTGGGGCTTTATGGTGAAATTCCTGTGTCCTATTATACGGGAACGCCGAATATTAGCATACCTTTGTATGAGATTAAAGGCCGGCAGGTGAATGTACCCATTACCTTAACCTATCATCCTTCAGGTATCCGGCCGGAGATACACCCCGGGCCTACCGGACTGGGCTGGTCATTACAAGCCGGCGGGGTGATTACGCGAACGGTGAAAGGGAAAGGTGCAGATGAATGGGATGGCGCCGGTAAAACGGTAATAGTACACGGATACTTAAAACATACAGTGGTTGATAAGTGGGAAAAACACATTGAAATTAATTCTGCTATGGTTGATTCCGATTATGAACCGGATGAATTTAGCTTTAATTTTTTGGGTATCACCGGGAAATTTTATTTTGACCATAATGGTGCTATTCAAGTACAATGTGACCGGCCTGTAAAGGTGATTTTTGATAATGAATTTATTACGCCTTATGATTTACTGTTTAATTATCAATTACCTTATGGGTATGAAGGCAATTTTAATAGATCTATTAAAGGATTTACCATTATAGATGAATTGGGTACCCGGTACAGTTTTGGCGGAGATAATGCGGTTGAATTTTCCGACCCTATTTCGTATGGGCAGAATAGTAATGGTGGATCACCATGCGGTTTACCGGCAAAGGGGAATTTGTTTCAGGCCACTTCCTGGTTCTTAACAAAGATAACATCGGCTGATAGCGTGGATGTGATTACTTTTGATTATGAGCGGGGACCATTTATTGCACAGCTATTCCGTTATTTAGATGTTTATGAGAATACTAATGCCTTGGGAAATAGTAAAGGCCCGATGTATTTAATATGGGGAGGGACTATAATTTGCCCCGTATATTTAACCAAAATAAGTAAAACAAACGGAGAAGTACTAACATTTACCTTAGGTAAAAGTAATGAATTGTCCTATAATGAAAACGATTATGAACGAATCCTTTGTGACCCCGTTAGTCACAGTATGTATACCTACAGTTTGCTGGATCAGGTAGACGCTATACCGCGTTTGCGCGAAAATAGATCCAGTAATATCTTTGACCATATACAATGGTTAAAATTAGATGGCATAGCTGTTGAAAATAGCCTTGGCGAACAGCTGCGAACAGTGAAGTTTACTTATAATGATACTCCTGAAGAACGATTGTTTTTAGAAGGACTTGCTATTGAAAGCGCCTCCTCTGAGAAAGAACTTACTTATTCTTTCGGCTATAAGGATAGGGATATATTGCGTCAATTTCCTTATTTGGCATGTATTACCGATCATTGGGGCTTCCTTAATGGGAAAAGATATTCCTATAATGGTGGTTTTGATACTAGAGAAAGAGACTCCGATGTAGCTCATGTAGCCGGCGGGGTGTTGGAATCTATTCAATACCCTACGGGAGGAACCGTGCGGTTTACTTATGAGATGCATGATTATGCAAAATCAGTAGATAGAAAAAACAGGACTGTAATGATTGCTGGAAATGGAGTGGCGGGTGGCCTTCGCATTAAAAAAATAGTGACCAATACTATGAATGGGGATAGTACTATCCGTGATTTTTTTTATAGCAGCACTCCTTCTGCATCAACCTCTTCAGGTGTCTTAAATGTATTGCCTAACTACGTATACGATATTAGTGGATATGATCTTGGTAATGCATGGCTTGAGATTACACATATTTGTAGTTATCCTATTATTCCGCTCACTAAGGAAAATGATGGCCGGTATATTGGTTATACGGCTGTTTGTGAACAGGTGTTGGATGGCAGTGGCGGATACACCCGGTATACTTATACCAATCATGATAACGGATATCATGATATGCCCCCTTTTTACAGCTGGAACAGGGACATTTTTCCTTTTGGTCCGCATAATTCCCGGTATTTTGAACGGGGTCGCTTGCTCACGGAACAACGCTATAATCATCGGCAGGATTTGGTATGGGAGCGAAAAAATGTTTGGGATCGATATGGGTCACAAGGTGAAGATAACCCAAGGGCATTGTATAGTGAAGGATTTAGAGTGGGATATGGTCATATTTCCAGCGTTGCTTATTTGAATTATTGCTATAAATTCCTGCCTTCACGCACGGAAGAAATACTATACAGCGCCCAATCGGATCCCTTGGTGACGGCTAAGGATTATACCTACAACAGCGACTACCTGCTCCAAACAGAAACAACCGTCAATAGCGCCGGCCATAGGGTAACCACCCGTTTCCGTTACCCTAAAGATATACTTAATCAGCGTACCGTGGAGCAGCCTACCGGTGGATGGTAGACAATAATGTTATCGGCAGACCGGTTGAGCAGATACACTATAAAGATGAGAAGGTGACGGCGGCCAATTATACCGGTTATGCGCTTGTTGACGGCAAAGCCTATCCGAATGCTGATTGTGTATTGGAAGCAAGCAATCCGTTGATTGATTATGATACGCTGGCTAAAGACTACCGCCTGGCTGCAAAGCTAAGCTATGAGCGGTATGACGACAAGGGCAATACCTTGCAGGTTCGTGGGATAGACAACATTCCGGTAGCGGTGTTGTGGAGTTATAAGAAGACCCGGAAAGTAGCCGTAGTCACAGGCGCTACCTATGATGAGGTGGTGGCGGCCCTCGGCGGAGACAGTGCGGCGCAACAATTAGCGGATGGATATTTTGATGACGAGGAATTGCGCCGGCGTTTGCAAACGTTGCGGGACAATCTGCCGGCAGCGATGGTTACTACCTATACCCATAATACCTCTTATGGCTTAACCAGCGAGACCGACCCCAACGGCATAACTACCTATTACGAGTATGACGATTTTGGGCGGTTGAAAGTGGTGCGCGATTACGAGGGCAATGTGCTGAAGGAACATGAGTACAGGTACCATGATGGGAGATAAGAGACTAAGAGACGAGAGATAAGAGACTAAGAGACTGAGAGATTAGGAGATTAAGAGATTAGGAAATAATAAATAATAAATAATAAATTAAATTGGACTGGATAAGATACATACACGGATGGCGGCGACGTTGGGTATCAAGATCTCAAGGTCTCAAGATCTCAAGGTCTCAAAGTCTCAAAGTCTCACGGTCTCTGGCACTGCTGGTGGGCTTATTGTGCTGGGGTGCCGGATATTCGCAGACTGTTCAAATTTTTTATGAAGAGCCGCGTTTTATTATCACTCAACTGAGTGCAGGTGCAAATGCTGTTTTTACCTCTAACGAAACATTTGTGGAAGAAGTGCGGGAAACGAATATTTATGGTTTTCTCGCATACTATATTTCTCCACGTGTTGAATTTGATTTTACGTCCAGTTCTCATTTAAGTGAAGAGTTTTGCATGTATAGCTGGAATGTGGAGTACGTTATAGAGAACGTACTCCACGGACAGCACATTTACCATGGAGGTAATGGTCAAGTAGATTCGTATATCACCGATTACAAGTACAACGAAGTTTGCCCGGAAGTGGTAGTGCGTTTAATAATAAACAATGAGGTGGTATATAGTAGTTTACATGTAGCAGGGCTAAATCGTACCGAGAGAGAATATTATGATTATCAATCGGTGAAAAAAGTAGATATTACTTCCTATATGTTTGCTTTAGATATACCCAAAGAAATATTGTGCCGTTTATTGGATAGCCGTAGTGCGACATTGCAAATAGATATGCCGCCCAATTCCACACGACAAATTGAGTCGGCGACATTACCAATAACCTTTGTTGATGTGTCGCCATTCACTCCCGGCGCCATAAGCTATACATCGGCGCGTGAAGTACTTTCCGGCACCCGTCCCGGCAGTGCTATAGAAAGTGCAGGCGCCGCTGCGGGCGGAATGGGAGCCATTCAGTATCAATGGGAGATGGCGGAGACTTCGGGCGATAGTTTTACTGATTTTGCAGCCATTCCCGGCGCTACGGCCGCCGCATACCGGCCCGGTGTGTTGACACAAACTACTCGTTTTCGGCGCAAGGCCTGTGCTTTTTGTGATTGCGGTTATACACAAGAGGTGATTTTTACGGTGTTTGATACTTTGAAGCCCGGCAGCATAGGTGATCACCAAAGCATTTTAGCCGGCCGGCAGCCCGCCGTAATCAACAGTATTGCCGAAGCCTCAAGCGCCAGCGGCGAATATAGCTACGCCTGGCAACAATCTGAGGATGGGGTGAGTTGGGAGGATATTTCTTCCGAACATTACATTATCAACGAGAACTATTTTCAGTCCGATACCTTGCATGCCACCCGCTGGTTTCGCCGCAAGGTGAGCAGCCGGGTGCTGGATGTAACAGAGACAAAATACAGCAATCCGGTGTGCATTACCGTATATCAACCGGTGCGTGTGGGCTTTACTTCCCCGCTCCGGCAGGATGTGGTGTCCGGCGGACAGGTGCAGCCTTTAACCGTGGCCGCTTCGGCAGGTGACGGAAATTATACGTATGTCTGGGAGCAGTCAACCGATAAGGAACAGTGGGTAACAGTGGACAGTCGGCAGTCGGCAGTCAGCAGTATGCAGTACACACCATCTTCCGGTGAAATTGGGCGTTATTATTACCGTTGTCGCGTAAGCAGCTTCGGCAGTTCCGACACAACCGCCATAGCCGCTGTATATATGTATCCCTACCGCAAAGGCGGAAATATTATGGCTTCGCAGGAAATAGTAGAAGGTAACATCCCGGAGCGCCTTACCAATCTCGCCGATGCCGACGTCAACTATTGTGATAATACTGCTTACGTGTGGGAATACACTACGGATGCCACCAACTGGATATCCATTGGCGGAGCAACAGCCAATACTTACCGGCCCGCCGCGTTGGACACTACCACCCGGTACCGCCGCGGCGCCGTGTGCGGTGGGGTCACGGAATACACCGATCCGGTAGAGATTACCGTGTATAAACAACTACAGGCGAAAAAAGGATTGAACGCTGCTTACCTGCAACTGCAGGTCGGCGCTGCGCCCGCTGCTTTCAGCGCGGCGGCCACAGGCGGCAACAATCAGTATACCTACAGGTGGCGACAGTCGCGCGATAAGGTGAACTGGTTGCCTGCAGCAGGCGACAGCACTGCGGCAGTGTACCAACCACCGGTGTTGCAGGACACTACTTACTATTACTGCGAGATCCAAAGTTTCGGGATGAAGGACGCCGGCGACACCATAGCGGTGTGTGTATATGCCGCCTTTAACGGTGGCAATATAGGCAGCCGGCAGAAAATATTGATGGGCGCAACCCCCGCCCTGCTCACCGGTGTGCCTGCTTCGGGAGGTATATGTATTCACTATCGTTATCAGTGGCAGGATTCCACTGCCGCTGTGGGCGCCCGCTGGAGAAATATTCCGGAAGCTGCGGCGGTGAACCATCAGCCGGGCGTATTGGAAAAAACCACCTGGTACCGCCGCATTGCCCAACTGTATTGTGCAGGCGAGGTACTTGAAACTTCGTATTCCAATGAGGTGCAGGTAGGACTGGCCGGTCGCATTGCCGACGACCAGCTGATAGCCCTGAATGGCCATGTGCAAACACTGACGGGTGTTGACCCCATGGAAGGCAGCGGGTTCACTTACCGGTGGCAGGATTCTACGGCCGGCGCCTGGGCGGACATTGCCGGGGCTACCGCAGAAAACTACCGTCCGGAAAGTATCCGGAGCACTGCCGGTGTCTATTATTTCCGGCGCGTGGTCACCGCTGCGGGCGGACAGGTATCCTACAGCAATGCCGTGACCATTACCGTAAAGGCAGGCCCGCTTTCCTTAGATTATTATACTACCCCCACCTCCGTTCCGGTCAACTATATAGTCACCTGCACGCCATTTACGGCGGTTCAAGCCACCTCCGACCTTAGCCTGAGCAGGCAAAAACAAGCCTCGGTGGTGAACTACTACGACGGATTGGGGCGCCCCATGCAAACCGTGAAGCCCCTGCACACACCGGAAGGAAACGATTTGGTGCAGTGGACAAGCTATGACCGGTTTGGTCGCGAACATAAGCAGTATTTACCCTATGCCAAGGCCAACAGCACGGCCGGCGTGTTTGTCCCCTTAGATGATGCCTTACGGGAGCAGCAGGCCTTCTACGGCGGTGAAGGTGCCCGCGCTTTCACCGAACTCACCTATGAACCTTCGCCTTTAAACCGGGTGACGGCCACCCACGGGCCGGGCGCAGCCTGGGCGGGGCGTCCGGTACAACAACAGTACTCTGCCAATGCGGAAACAGTGAACAGTTGGCATGTAGCGACGCAATATCTTGCGTCGTCAACGGCGCCCGGTTATCAGCAGGTGATTTACCGGCCTAATAGCTTATATGTTGTCGAAACTACCGATGAAAACGGTGTCAAGACACAAGTGTATAAAGACAAGCTGGGCAAAGAGATCATGATAATGCAGGCAGGAGAACGCAGGTTGTACGTATATGACGATTTCGACCGCTTGCGGGTGGTGGTGCCGCCGGGGGTAAGCAGTCCCGATGATACGGAACGTTGTTTCTTTTATGATTACGACGAGCGGGGACGTACCGTTGCACAGAAAGCGCCCGGTGCCGGGTGGACGTATGCGGTGTACGACAAATACGACCGCAAGGTGATGACGGCAGATGCTAACCAATATAAGGCAGGGCGATGGGCACTCTTAAGCTATGATCAATTTAACCGCGTTATAAAACAAGAAGCAGTGCAGTTGCAGTTGCCCTTCCGGTGGGGGACGGTGCAGTACATCTATGACCATGCTACAGAAATGCCTTTTACGGAACGGTACATACTGTCGGAAACGGTGTATGATAGCTATATTGCCGATAGCCTTCAGTTTATCGCTTCGGATATTGTTGTTTCGGCTATGTTGGCAGCCGGCAACAAAGGTCGTAAAACCATGGAGAAAACGCGTGTGCTGCAGCCCAACCAGGCTATCATCAAAGGGGAGGGTGAGTTCCTTACTACGGCTTATTATTACGACGAGCGCGGGCGGGTGATACAAACCGTGGCGGAGAATATACTGGGTGGCATTGACCGTATCAGTACGGCCTACCTGTTTACCGGCGCTGTGGACAAAACCCTGCAGGAAAGCAACTGGGAGAGTCAGGAAGGAGCGCGCGACCTGCGTGTGCTCACGGCGTACCAATATGACGACTTGCAGCGTCCAAAGGCGACCACTATTAGCCTTAATGATGAAGCGCCGGTCAGGGTATCGGCCGTGGAATATGATGAATTGTTGCGCTTAAAGACCAAAGACCTGCATCAGGGGACGGAGACCATAGACTACACCTACAATATCCGTAACCGGATCACCCGCATCAACAGCAGCCTTTTCAGTGAAGAATTGTTCTACGAACAGCCATTGGGCGGCGTAGCCCCCAGGTATAACGGCGACATCACCGGCGTGCGTTGGCGCACGGCCCGGCAGGGCGCCCGCGCGTATGCGTTCACGTATGATGACCTGTCGCGTCTTGTAGATAGCAAGTTTGCAGTAGGCAGTCAGCAGTGGGCAGATAATTACACCGAGAAATTGAGTTATGACACCATCGGCCGTGTAAAAACCTTGCAACGCTATGCCGGGAACAATACATTAATTGATAAATTGGACTACACCTATACCGGCGCCCGCCTGCAAACAATTACTGATGCCGGCACCCCGGCGGGTGTTCCGGTGGGGACCACCCATTATACTTACGATGCCAACGGTAATGTAATTTTTGAAGGCAATACCCAGGTGGCCTACAATGTGCTCAACCTGCCCCGGCGTGTTCAGCTGTTGGGTGGCCGTTTCATGCAATTCACCTACGCCGCCGACGGGCGCAAGCTGCGTTATGAGGCGTCTACCACCCTGCAGCCTTTTGAAGAATACAGAACCTATAGCGGCAATTTGGTATTCGACAAAAATGACAAATTAGATTACATAATAATACCTGAGGGCCGGATACTGTATGAGGACTACGATAGCACGTTCATCTGTGAATATCACCTGAAAGACCACTTAGGCAGCGTAAGAGTGGCTTTTAC